>Ga0302250_1001155_pt1 | contig 21158 bp, 15 predicted proteins | sample AAG_RA_Asp_MG_FD_193536 | JGI IMG/M metagenome (GOLD analysis project Ga0302250, IMG submission 193536) | Enriched activated sludge microbial communities from anaerobic digester in WTTP, New Holstein, Wisconsin, United States - AAG_RA_Asp | ecosystem: Engineered > Bioreactor > Anaerobic >... | reverse complement strand
GGCCTGGACCGCCATGTTGGCCACCAGGGCGATGCGGTAGCCCATCGCATAGACCCCCACCTCGTCCGCCGTTCGGTAAAAGTTCAGGATGTAGCGGTCCGAGATCACCAGGGCCGTCGAGCCGAGCAGGGCCGGGACGGTGGGCAGGCTAAAGCTCAGGAGGCGGCGCAGCTCGGCCGTGGAAAAGCGCAGCGCCAGCTGGTCGCGGATGTGCCAGAGGTAGACGAAGAAAAAGAGCGCCGACTGCACGAGGTTGGCCTCGACCAGGCCGTTCACCCCGCGCTTCAGAAAGGCGACAAAGACCACGTTCAGCAGCAGGCGGGTGGCAAAGGCCGCGAAGCTGATCGCCGAGTAGCGCAAGGCGCGCCCCTCGATGCGCAGGCGGGCCATCGGGACCACGATAAAGGTATCGAGCGCCGCGGTGAGAAAGGTGAGCCAGACCAGGCGGGTGTAGGCGGCCGTCTCAAAGAGCAGGCCGGAGAGCCAGCCCGCCAGGAGCGCGCCGGCCGCCACGGTGAGGAGGCTCGACCCGGCCAGGGTATAAAAGGCCGTGCTGTAGAGCGTCTTGGTGTCGCTCGCCTTGTCGTAGAGGGCCGACTTGAAGATGGCGCTGGCCAGCCCCAGTTGGGCCACGATCAGCGCCAGCTGCATAGTCCGGAAGAGGAGCTCGTAGACGGCAAACTCGCCGGGCGTGAGGTAATAGGAGTAGAGCGGGACCAGCACAAAGTTGACCAGCTGGTTCAGGACGCCGCCCAGCCCATAGATCACCGATTGTCGGCCGAGCTCCTTGATGCGCTGGAACATTCGTCACCTGCCGGGGGACCTTGCGAAGGACCTTGCGAAGGTCCCCGCCGCTAGGCCACCGTGCGGGCCTTGCGGGCCCGCACGACGATATGGTGCGGGGTGGGTTCGCGCCGGTAGCTGAACGCGATCAGGGGGCGGACGAGCACCTCGACCCACCGCGAAAAGGGCGCCGTCGGGCGCCGGCCGGCCAGCAGGCGATAGATCCGCTTGGCCGCGCGCCACAACAGGGGGCGCGTCAGCGTGTGGTTGTAGGTATGGGCCGTCGCCTCGATGGCAAAGCCGCTCACCCGCACCAGCTGCTGAAAGGACTCGACGGTGAAACAGGAGAGGTGCGACCCCTTGAGGGCATAGTCCGCCTTGATCTCCTGGTACCGGCCGCTGGCCAGCGTCTCCTCGGGGACGTCGAGCAGGGTCTGGTCGAGGTGCTCGTCCAGCGGCACCGTCAGGATCGCCGCGCCCCCGTCGCGCAGGACGCGCCAGATCTCGGACAGGGCCACGCCGGGGTCGGTGACGTGCTCGAGCACCTCGCTGCAGATGGCCCAGTCGAACGAACCGGCGCGGCAGGGCAGGGCCAGGACGTCGGCGCAGAGGGCCGGGACGCCGTTCTGCCGCGCCCGCCGGGCGCGCGTCCAGGAGAGGTCGCAGCCCAGGACGCGCCGGCCGCCCCCTTGCAGTTGGACGGCGATCAGGCCGTCCCCGCAGCCCAGGTCGATCAGCGTCTGGCCCGCCCCGGCGGCGGCCAGCGCGACGATGGTCTCCCGGCGCGACAGGCCGATGGGGTTCAGGTAGTAGTCAATGTCCAGCTGGACGTGGGCCAGGTTCTCGTAAAAGGCGGTGAGGGCGCGCTGCCGCGATGTGCTCATCCTAGGCTCCTTCAGGGGCGGGGGAATCGGCGGCGAGGCGGTTCCGCAGGACGCGTGCCGGGACGCCGCCGACGATGGTAAAGGGCGGCACGTCGCGGGTCACGACCGCGCCGGCGGCGACGACGGCGCCCTCGCCGACGCGCACGCCGGGGAGGACCACCACCTGGGCCGCGATCCAGGCGTCGTCCTCGATCACCACCGGCTTGTCCTCGTGGCCGGAAAAGCGCATCTGGCCCCGCCCCGGCGGGATCACGTGGTTGGCGGAGATGATCTTGGTGCCGTGGCCGATCATCACGTTGTGGCCGATGGTCACCGTGCCGGCCGTGGTGATGACGACATCCTTGCCGATCGAGACGTTGTCGCCGAGGGCCAGGCCGGCGATCGGGCGGATCCACACCCCCGAGTAGATGGTGGGGTTCCGGCCCACGCGGGCGCCGTAGCCGCGCAGGATCAGGCGCTTGAACCGATCGGGCAGGGGGCCATAGGGCAATATCTCGATCCACGAGAGGACGAGCCAGTCGAGAAAGCGCTTGAACGGGGCCAGGATTCGTCTCATCGGCCGGCCTCCAGGTCCTGCGGCACGCCCGCGGCCAGGGCCTCCAGGGTGCGAAAGGCGCAGGACATGGCCAGCCGGCCGGCCTGGGCGTCGACCGGCGACGGCCGGCCGGCCAGCCGGGCCCGGGCGATCTCTTCCAACTCGGCCCGATGGCCCTTGTCGCCCCTGGGCAGGCGCATCCCACGCTGCCGCGAAAAGCCCTCGACGCGCAGCTCGACAAAGTCGTCCACCACCAACACGCCCTCGCCGGCAAAGACCTCCAGCCGCTCCTTGGGGAACTGGGGCTGGCCCAGGTCGCCATAGACCAGGGAGGCGATCGAGCCGTCGGCAAAGTCCAGGGTGCAGACCATGTTGTCGTGCAGGCCCGTGCCGGGGTGGCTGAGGGTGCCGCCGGCGGCGGTCAGCCGCCGCGGCGGGCTGCCGACCAGGTAGCAGAGCAGGTCGTAAAAGTGGCACATCTCGCCGACGATGCGCCCGCCGCCGCGCACCGGGTCATAGATCCAGTGGTCGGCCGGGACAAAGGTGCCCACGACGCGATAGTTGAGCACCAGGGGGCCCTGGCGGCCGGCCAGCAGCTCGCGGGCCCGCACGACGGTCGGGGCAAAGCGCCGGTTAAAGCCGATGGCATAAAAGCCCTGGGTGCGCTCGACGGCGGCGACGACCTGGTCGACCTCGGCCGGCGTCATGCCCATCGGCTTTTCGCAGAAGACGGCCTTGCCGGCCTCCAGGGCGGCGATAGACTGGGCCGCGTGCAGGTTGTGCGGCGTGGTGATAATGACCAGGTCCACCGCCGGGTCGCGCAGGACGGCGGCGGTGTCAGCCGTGCCCAGCTCCGCGCCCAGCTCGGAGGCCACCTGCCGCGCGTGGGCGGTCTCTTTGTCCACGACGGCGTGCAGCCGGATCTGCGGCGAGCGCGCCGCGTTGGGCAGGTGGAAGGAACGGGCAAAGGAGCCGGCGCCGACGACGGCCACGCCGAGGCGGCCGGCCGGCGCGGGGGGCGCGGGCAGCGGCGTGGCGGCGGCGCGCTCCTCCTCGCGCAGCAGGACAACCCCCAGGCTCCCGCTCCCGCCCGCCATCGCCGTCTGGTAGGCCTCCTCGGCCTGGGCAAAGGGGAAGCGGTGGGTCAGCAGGGCCGCCACGTCCACCCGTTTCTCGGCCACCAGGCGCAGGAACTCGGCCATGTTGCGGCGCTCGGTCCAGCGGACGTAGCCGGCGGGATAGTCCTGCCCCTCTTCCTCATAGGCCGGGTCGTAGCGCCCGGGCCCATAGGAGCGGGCGATGCGCAGCTCGACCTCTTTCTGGTACAAGGGCGCGCGCGGGATATTCAGCAGCGGCGTGCCGACGACCACCAGCCGGCCGCGTTCGCGGACCAGGTCCAGCGCCTGCTGGATGGGCCGGGCCGATTCCCCGCCCATGCACAGGAGCACGGCGTCGGCCCCCAGGCCGCCGGTAAAGGCCAGGACCTCGTCCAGCATTCCGGCCCCGGCCGGGTCGACGGCCAGGTGCGCCCCCAGCCGGCGGGCCAGCTCCAGCCGCTCCGGCTGCAGGTCGGCGACGATCGTGCGCGCCCCGCCGGCGCGGGCCAGCTGCTCCACCAGTTGGCCGATGACGCCCAGGCCCAGCACCACCACCGTCTCGCCGCAGTGGAGCTCGGCCTGGCGCGCGCTGTGCAGGGCGATGCTGCCCAAGGCGACAAAGGCGGCCTCGGCGTCGCTCACGGCCGCGGGGATGGGGACAAAGAGGTTCTGCGGGACGTAGGCAACCTCGGCGTGGGGCGCGCCGGCGCAGGCCACCCGCTCCCCCGGCTCGACGTCGTGGACCTGCTCCCCCACCTCCAGTACGCGGCCGGCGCAGCTGTAGCCGGTCGGCGCCCCCAGCGAGCGGCGCGGCGGGGCCGTCGGGGACCCCAGGCCCAGCTGCCGCCGGGCCGTCGAGAGAAAGGTGCCCGCGCGCAGCCGGCGCAGCACCTCGCGGCGGAAGGAGGGCGACCGGACCAGCTGCTGGACCGGCTGCAGCCGGGAGCCCTGCACGCTGCGCGACTCGGTCCCCACGCTGATCGCCGCCGCCTGCACGTCGACGAGGATACCGCGCACGTCCAGCGGCGGGGGAGCTACTTCTTCGAGCACCACGCGCCCACTACGGATGTATAGCTGCTTCATCTGCGCTCTCCATGGCTCTAAACAACGCCGCCAGCGATCGGAGCATCCAGGCCTGGCCCCAGCGGATGTAGGGGATGCGGATGCGAAAGCGTACGCCGCCGGGCAGCCGGACGATCCGATAGATGAACCAACCCTCGCGCTGCTGCATCTCGCGGAGGATCCAGGGAACGGTACGCCGCAGGCCGTCCCATGCCTGGGGAAAATCGGGCGCCAGGGTGGTGGGGCAGAGGATGGCCTCGGCGCAGCTGTGGATGTCGACGGGATAGAGCTGGGCCGGCGTCATCTTGGGTACGGCGCCCTGGAAGAGCCGTTCCCGGTAAAAGGCATAGTAGGCCTCGAGCGCCCGGCGGACCCGGGCGTCGGCCGTGGCCTGCCACACACCGTGCAGGCAGCGGATCTCGAACCCGCTGTGGTAGTGATCGACGCGGCAGGTGGGCTCCTGGTCGCGGCTCCAGTAGCAGATCGAGCCGTCGGCGTTCTGCTGGCCCAGGGTATAGGCGGCGGCCTGCATGCCGTGATCGACGTAGCGGTCCTCGTGGGCGGCCAACCCGACGCGCACCAGGAAATCGGCGGCAAAGAGGTTGGCGTTGTGGACGTGAAAGGTGTCCACGGGGGTGTAGCTGAAACAGATTTGCCCGCCGTCGAAGCGGTCGACGTGGAGGTCGTGGAGAAAGAACTCGCAGATGCTCCGGCAGGCGTCCAGGTAGCGCCGCTCCCCGGTCATCCGGTAGAACCCCCAGAAGGAGTGGCCCACCGTCGCGGAGACGACGCTGGAGGGAGTGCCCCGGGGGATCAACACGCGCGACTGCCAATCAAAGGGGTAGCCCCAGCAGAGGCCGGCGTAGCCCGGGCTGGGGTTGGCCTCCAGCCAGGCCAGGGCCTCCTGGGCCCGCCGCAGGTGCCGTTCCTCGCCGGCGGCCTCGTAGAGCAGGCGGTAGCCCTCGGCCAGGAGGCCCATGCCCTTGGCGTTGACTGCCGGGGGGACGCGGAAGAGGCGGCGCAGGGCGCGGGGAAAGTAGAAACCGGCGCGGAGGACCAGGCGGCGGAGGAGCCGGGCCGGCCGGCCGGCCGGCCGGATAAAGGCGGCCTGTCCCGGCAGGTCGTAGGGGTCGTAGCCGGCCCAGCCGTTGCCGGCCAGCCAGCCGTCGAGCCGGGCGATCGACTGCCGCACCGCTGCCCGCAGGTCGTCCATCAGTGCCCCCCCGGCAAGATCACGGTGAAGCGGGCGCCCTCGGACTGGAGGGCCGGCAGTTCCGGCGACGGCTCGCGGGCCACCTGGATGCCGTCTTCCAGGCAGGTGAGACGCAGGATCTCGTCGGCCTCGTCGTGCCCGGGGATCCAGACGGCGGCGTGGCCGGCCTGGCGCACCTGGGCCAGCGCCTCGTGCGCGGCCGTGCGCAGCTCGCGGTAGACGCGCAGCGACGCCTTCATATACTGCATCGTCAGGTGCCCCTTGAGCGCCAGGCCCTCGGGGGTGACAAAGTACTTCATCTTGCGGCGCTGGAGGTGGGTGACCTTGACGTAGCCCTTGCGGATCAGGCGCTTGAGGTACCAGTTGACGCTGCCCACGGCCACGCCCAACTGGGCAGCCAGGCCGGCCTGGGTCACCTCGGGGTCCCGTTCCAATGCTTCCAGGAGTTGCAGGTCGCGTTCGTCCTCGGACATTGTCACCCCAGGAGCAGCGTTCAATATTCAGGAACTGAATTTTAACACGCTTTCCGGGGATTGTCAAGCGTGGTGCGACAATTAGCTACCTGACAGTCTCGTCGAGTCAGGCAGAAGTGTCAGGTAGCCAGGGTGCGGCAATTGACAGGAATCCCCATTCCGTGTACAATCCTCTGCGGCCTGTACATCGCGGCCAGCGCTACTCGAGAGCCGAGGGCGCCGGCCCTGCCCCCCCCTGGCCTCCGCGTCAAGCCCACCGGCGGCGCGGCCGGGGGAGAGAAGGGGTCGGTGCTGCCGCCAGGCAGGATACCGCGGTGAAGATCGTCACGGTTGTTGGGGCACGGCCCCAGTTCGTCAAGGCCGCCCCGGTCAGCCAGCAGGTGCGCAAGGCGCACACCGAGGTGCTGCTCCACACCGGGCAGCACTATGACTACCTGATGTCCGAGGTCTTTTTCCGCGAGCTGGGCATCCCGGCGCCGGACTATAACCTGGGCGTAGGGTCGGGCGGGCACGGGCAGCAGACCGGGGAGATGCTGGCGCGGATCGAGGAGGTGCTGCTCCAGGAGCGGCCGGCCGGGGTCCTCGTCTACGGCGACACGAACTCGACGCTGGCGGGGGCGTTGGCGGCGGCCAAGCTGCACATCCCCGTGGCGCACGTCGAGGCCGGCCTGCGCTCCTTTAACCGCGAGATGCCCGAGGAGATCAACCGCGTCCTGTCCGATCACATCTCCGACCTGCTGTTCTGCCCGACGGCGACGGCCGCCGCGAACCTGGCCCGCGAGGGGATCGCCGCGGGGGTCCACCAGGTGGGCGACGTGATGTATGACGCCGTGCGGCAGGGGCTCGCGGCCGCCACGCGGCAGGTGCTGGAGCGGCTGGGCCTGGCGCCGCGGGGCTACCTGCTGGCGACGATCCACCGCCCCAGCAACACCGACGATCCGGCGGTGCTGGCCGAGATCGTGGGGGCGCTGGGCGACGCGGGCGAGACGGTGGTCCTGCCGGCGCACCCCCGGACGCAAAAGGCGCTGCGCGCGGCCGGCGTCGTGCCGGCCGCCAACGTCCGGCTGACCGAGCCGGTGAGCTACCTCGACATGCTGGCGCTGGAGCGCGACGCGCGGATGGTGTTGACCGACTCGGGCGGCGTGCAGAAAGAAGCGTACTGGCTGGGCGTGCCGTGCGTGACGCTGCGCGGCGAGACCGAGTGGGTCGAGACGGTCGAGGCGGGATGGAACCTGCTTGTAGGAAACGACCGCGCCCGCATCGCCGCGGCGGTGCACGGATTCCGGCCGGCCGGCGAACGCCCCCCCGTCTTTGGCGACGGCCACGCCAGCGAAAGGATCGCGGAGCTGTTATGAGCGCCTCTCGTCCCTACGCCGCGCACGTTCAGGCTGCCCCTTCTCCGGCCTTGCCGCTTGCACGTTTCGCGTTTGCACGTTTCACCTTTGCACCTTTGCACGTTCCACGTTTCCCCTCTTCCCGTCATGCACTTCCAGGAGGTCTCCGATGATCCACCCCAGCGCAGATGTCTCCCCCAAGGCCGTGATCGGCGAGGGCACGCGCGTCTGGCAGTATGTGCAGATTCGCGAGGACGCCCACATCGGCAAGAACTGTATCCTCGGCAAGAACGTATACATCGACTTTGGCGTGACGCTCGGCGACAACGTCAAGATCCAGAACAACGTCTCGGTCTATCACGGCGTGACGATCGAGAGCGGCGTCTTTCTGGGCCCGCACTGCGTCTTTACGAACGACAAGTTCCCGCGGGCGATCAACCCCGACGGCACGCTCAAGGGCGGGGAAGACTGGGAGCTGGGCAAGATCCTCGTCAAGTACGGGGCGGCGATCGGGGCCAACGCCGTGATCGTCACCGGCGTGACGATCGGGCGCTGGGCGATGGTCGGCTCCGGGGCCGTGGTGACCAAGGACGTGCCCGACCACGGGCTGGTGGCCGGCAACCCGGCGCGGCTGATCGGCTACGTGTGCGCCTGCGGGCACCGGCTGGGGCCGGCCGAAGCCGGCGGCACGGTGCGGCGGTGCCCACACTGCGGCACAGAGGTCCAAACGGCGGGCTAGCGGCGGCAACGCCCGGCCCCCTAGGTCGCGGAACAATTGTGAACTGCCAACTGTCAACTGTCAACTGTGAACTGTCAACTGTCAACTGACTCTGTGGAGGCTATCCCATGATTCCGATCGCGAAACCCATGATGGGCGAAGAAGAAAAGGCGGCGGTCATCGCCGTTCTGGAAAGCGGGCAGCTGGCCCAGGGGCAAAAGGTGGCCGAGTTCGAGGAGCGCTTTGCCGCCTACTGCGGCGTGAAGCACGCCATCGCCACCACCTCGGGCACGACGGCGCTGCACGTGGCGCTGCTGGCCCACGGCATCGGGGCCGGCGACGAGATCGTCACCACCCCTTTCACCTTTATCGCCTCGGCCAACTCGATCCTCTTTACCGGGGCCCGGCCGGTCTTTTGCGACATCCTGCCCGACACCTTCAACATCGACCCCGAGCAGGTGGAAGCCGCCGTCAAGGCGCGGCGGGCGCAGGGGGCCCGCGTCAAGGGGATCATGCCGGTGCACCTCTTTGGGCAGATGTGCGACATGCCGGCGCTCATGGAGATCGCCCGGCGCTACGACCTGGTGGTCATCGAGGACGCCTGCCAGTCGCACGGAGCGGCGATCGCGGGCAAAAAGGCCGGGGCCTTTAGCAGCGGCTGCTTCTCCTTCTACCCGACCAAGAACATTACCACCGGCGAAGGCGGCATCATCACCACCGACGACGACGCCATCGACCAGCGCTGCCGGATGCTGCGCCACCACGGCTCGGCGCGCACCTACTTTCACGAGTCGTTGGGCTACAACTTTCGCATGACCAACATCCACGCCGCCATCGGCGTGGCGCAGATGAGCAAGCTGGCCGGCTGGACCGAGCAGCGCATCCAGAACGCCGCGTACCTGACGGAGCGGCTGAGCCAGCTCCCGCACGTGATCCCGCCCGTGGTGCGGCCCGGCTACACGCACGTCTTTCACCAGTACACCGTCCGCGTCCGCGGCAACCGCGACCAGGCCATCGAGCAGCTGCGGGCCAAGGGCATCGGCGTCGGCGTCTATTACCCGCTGCCGATCCACAAGCAGCCGCTCTACCTGAACATGGGCTACGCCGATCAACTGCCCAAGGCCGAGCAGGCGGCGTTGGAGGTGCTGTCGCTGCCGGTGCATCCGGCACTGTCGCGCGAGGACCTGGATACGATCGTAGAGGCGGTGGCGTCGCTACAGATATAGAGGGCAGGATGCAGGTTAGAGGAAAGATTGCCGGGAGGTAACTCGATGCTCAAAGCAGCCGTTATCGGCGTTGGGGCCATGGGCATGCACCACGCCCGGGTATACAATGAGCTGGACAACGTGGAGCTGGTCGCCGTTGCGGACGCCGACCCCAAGAAGGCGGACGTCGTCGGCCGGCGTTTCAAGGTGCCGATCTACAGCGACTATCAGCCCATGCTGGAGGAGCATCGGCCGGACCTGGTCACCGTAGCGGTGCCGACGTCCCTGCACCACAAGGTGGCGCTCCAGGCGATGGCGCGCGGCACCCACGTCCTGGTGGAAAAGCCGATCGCCTCGACGGTGGCCGAGGCCGAGGAGATGATCCGGCAGGCCGGCGCACACGGGGTGCAGCTGGCCGTCGGGCACATCGAGCGCTTTAACCCGGCGGTGATCGAGCTCAAGAAGCGGCTGGACCGCGGCGAGCTGGGCAAGGTCTTTTTGGTCCAGGCCCGCCGGATGGGCCCCTTCCCGGAGCGCATCCAGGACATGGGCGTGGTCATCGACCTGGCGGCGCACGACATCGACGTGATGTACTATCTGCTGGGCGGCCAGGTCGAGCGCGTCTATGCGGAAACGCTGCGCCGGGTGCATCCGGCCCTCGAGGACCTCCTGGCCGGCATGGTGCGCTTCGCGGACGGCACCCTTGGCGTGCTGGACATCAACCGGCTGACGCCGACCAAGGTGCGTGAGCTGACGGTGACCGGGCAAAAGGGCATGTTCCTGGTCAACTACCTGACGCAGGACCTCTTCTTTTATGAAAACACGCGCTACGAGAGCGTGCCGGCCGCCGGCGACTGGGAGAACCTGGGCATCCTCAAAGGGGTGGCCGAGGGCAACATGACCCGGCTGGCCATCGCCCGCAAAGAGCCGCTGCGCGCCGAGTTGGAGGCCTTTGTCCAGGCCGTGCAGGGCAACCCGGCGGCAGCCGTCAGCGGCGCGGCCGGGCTGCGGGTGCTGCAGCTGGCGCTGCAGCTCGTGGAGTCAGGAGAGCGGCACGCCGTGCTATAGGTTGCAGGTTCCAGGTTAGCAGGTTGGCAGGAGACTATGACTGAACACTTTCTCGAATCTGTGGAGCACCGAGCACTTCAGATCGCCGTGATTGGCCTGGGCTACGTCGGCCTGCCGGTGGCGTGTATGCTGGCCGAGGCCGGCTTCCGCGTCACGGGCATCGAGCGCAGCACGGAGCGGGTGGCGCAGATCAACCAGGGGCTCAGCCCCATCGAGGGCGAAGAACCGGGGCTGGCCGATGTGCTGGCCGCGGGCGTGCGCGGCGGCCGGCTGCGCGCCACGAGCGACTATGCCGCCTGCCGCGAGGTCGGGGCCATCCTGATCGCGGTAGAGACGCCGGTCGGAGACGACAACAAGCCGGCCTATGCCGCGCTGCGCTCTGCCCTGGCGTCGCTGGGGCCCAACCTGGCCCGCGGGACGCTGGTGATTATCGAATCCACCATCGCCCCGGGGACGATGCAGCGGGTGGTCGCGCCGGCCCTGGAGGCCGCCTCCGGGCTGCGGGCGGGCCAGGACCTGTACCTGGTGCACTGCCCGGAGCGCGTGATGGTCGGCCGGCTGCTCCACAACCTGCGGCACATGCCGCGCGCCGTGGGGGGCATGACGCCCGCGGCGGCGCAGATGGCCGTGGCCCTCTACCGCACCTTTGTCCAGGCCGACCTGGACGCCACCACCGCCCTGAATGCCGAGATCGTCAAGACGACCGAGAACACCTACCGCGACGTGCAGATCGCCCTGGCCAACGAGATCGCATTGGTCTGCGAGGACCTGGGGGCGGACGTCTGGGAGGTGCGGACGCTGGTCAACAAGTGTCCCTACCGCGACATGCACCTGCCCGGGGCCGGGGTGGGCGGGCACTGCCTGCCCAAGGACCCCTGGCTGCTCCTCACCAACACCTCGGCCGGCTTCCCGGCGCGGCTGATCCCGGCGGCGCGGGCGGTGAACGACGGGATGCCGCTCCACGTGGCCGACCTGGTGGTGGACGGCCTGCGGGCTGCCGGCAAGGACATTCGCGGGGCGCGCGTCGCCGTCCTCGGCTATGCCTTTCTGGAGAACTCGGACGACACGCGCAACTCGCCCAGCGAGGCCCTGGTGGAGCGCCTGCGCGCGCTGGGGGCCGCGCCCGTCGTCCACGACCCGTACGTCGCCGCGTACCGGGGCGACCTGCGCGAGCGCGTGGCCGGCTGCGACGCCGCGGTGCTGATGGTGCGGCACAACGAGTACCTGCGCCTGGACCCGCGGGAGCTGGTGAGCTGGCTGGCCTCCCCCGTCGTGGTCGACGGCCGGCGCCTCTATGCCGCCGACGCGGCGCGGTGGATCTACCGGGGGGTCGGGGGACCCAAGAGAGAGCTCACGCCCTAGCTGTGGAACCTTTTTCCACGCGCAGCGTATATAGCATGCAGCCGTGTGTATCGGCACACGGCCGTTCATCGTTTTCCGAGGAGGGCTCAGATGGCTTTACGAACGCGCCGCAACCGAATTCTGGGGGCGATCCTGGTGGTCGTCCTCGTCGCGTTGGCCGGGGCAGTTGTGCTGTGGCAGACGCTCGGCAAGGGTGGGGAGGCCACCCCGGGACTGCTCAACACGGCGGCCCGGGGCATCAACCTCGCGGGCTGGCTGGGCGAGTACTATGCGGGCGTCGACCTGGCCGGCGAGCCGGCCATGGTGCGCGACGACGCCGCGATCGACTTTGACTGGGGCCAGGACGCGCCGACCGCCAGCATGCCCATCGATAACTTTTCCGTCCGGTGGACGCGCAGCGTGGACCTGGAAGCCGACACCTACAGCTTCTTTGTCCGCAGCGACGACGGCGTGCGCGTCTGGGTGGACGGCAAGTCGATCATCGACGAGTGGCACCCCTCGGCCGGCGACACCTACACGGCCGAGCTCGACGTGGACGCCGGCGCGCACCTGATCAAGGTCGAGTACTATGAGCAGGGCGGCTGGGCTCAGGTGCAGTTCGGCTGGGCGCCGCTGGAGGCCGACCTGTATCCCGACTGGAAGGGCGAGTACTGGGGCAACGTGGGGCTGACCGGCGCCCCCCTGCTGGTGCAGAACGAGGGACTGATCGACTTTGACTGGGGCCTGGGCGGCGCGGCGGCCGGCCTGCCGGTGGACAACTGGTCGGCCCGGTGGACGCGCGAGCTCACGCTGGAGGCGGGCGCCTACGACGTGACGGCGGTTGTCGACGACGGCTTCCGCATGTGGGTGGACGGCGTGCTGGTCCTCCAGTCCTGGCAGGATGGCGGCACCCGTTCCGTCACCACCAGGCTGACCATGGACGGCAAGCCCCACCAGGTGCGCGTCGAGTACTATGAGCGCGGTGGAGAGGCCGAGATGCGGGTGCAGTGGGACAAGGTCATCGCGGCCACCCCCACGCCCACCCCCACGGCCACGCGCCTGCCGTCGCCTACGCCCACGCGGACGTCCACCCCCACCCCGGGGCCGACGCCCTTCCCCACCGTCGACCCGCGCTACCCCGACTGGAAGGGGATGTACTGGGCGAACATGGAGATGCGCGGCAGCCCGTCCCTGGTGCAGAACGAGGGGCAGATCGCGTTCGACTGGGGCATGGGCTCGGCGGCGGCCGGCCTGCCGGCCGACCGGTTCTCGGCCCGCTGGGAGCGCTGGGTCGACTTTGCGCCGGGCACCTATACCTTTAGCGCGCTGGCCGACAACGGCATCCGCTTCTACCTGGACGGGGTCCTGCTCATCGACGAGTGGTACAGCAACGGCAAGGTTATCTACACCGTGGAGCGGCAGCTGAGCGGCCGGCACTTTTTGGCCGTCGAGTATTATGACAACGCCGGGGCGGCCTTGGTGCGGTTCGGCTGGTAGGAAGCCGGCCGGCCCTTGCAGAGCAGCGGCAGGTCCACCCGGTGGGCAGCTCCCACGCACTGGCCGGCGCCGGCTACGACATCGGCGCCGGCCGGCCGTGAAAGTGGTGAAAGTGAGCGTTACGGGCTGAGGACAACGGCTGGGCCGGGCCAACCCCTCCCCCGTCACCTCCCCTAATGAAGTCTAGCAAAATCAAGCGGGTACCGGCGCTCTCGTGGCCGGGGATACCTTGCGAAGGTCCTTCGGACCTTCGCAAGGTATCCCCGGCCACGAGAGCGCCGATGTAGGGACAGGTATTTCCCACATGGTAGAAGTGTCAGGTAGCTAGCCATCCCTTCAGGGAAGGGGGGCCAGGGGGGATGGGCCTCCGCGCATTTCCTGATTGCATCCGGCCCACCGATCGAGTATAATGAAGGGGTACAAGGGCTGTCCTCTTTCCTAGCGTCAGCGCCGGCCGGCCTCGTTTCCCCGGCCCCCCCTGCCGGTCCCGGCCCTGACAGGAGGTCGTGCGATGCGCACCCTGCATACGTTCCGCTGGCTGAGCGTCACCGCAATCCTGGCGATCCTGCTGTCCGGCGTGGCCGGGGCAGCCCCGGCCGGCCGGCCGGAAACCGCCGGCCGTTCGGACAAGATCGCCTCCACCCTGGGGCTGCTGGTCAGCCTCTCTGCCGGCAAGGCCTCCTGCGCCCCGGATTCCGCGCTGGGCCGAGAAGTGGCCAACATCCGCGCCAGCGGCCTGATCGCGGTCAACGCCCGCTTTGCCCGCGAGCTGTCGGAGGCGGAGCGGGCCGCCATCCAGGCCCTGGGCGTCGAGTTCCAGACGGCCGGGGGCGAGCCGGCGCAGCTGGGCGCCTTTTACGGCCTCGGCGTCTCCCCCTTGGCGGTTGCCGAACTGGCCGCGCACCCGCTGACCGTCTGGCTGGAGTCGTCCTGGCGGCCGGTCCTGCCCGCGCCGCTGGACCTGAGCGTGACCTATGCCCCGGGCATCTCCAGCTACGTGGACGCGCCGACGGTCTGGGGCATGATCAGCCCCTTTACCGGGCTGCCCCTGACCGGCGCCGGGGCGACGGTCGCCAACTTTGATACCGGGGTCGACGTCCTGCATCCCGCCTTTCTGAACGGCACCAACGGCGCGGCCTACAACAACTGGGACACCAACTCTGACGGGGTCTTTACGCCCAACGTCGACACGATCGGCGGGGTCATCTTGCGCTATAACGACGCCCTGGGCGATCCCCAGAACGGCAGCGGCATCCTGGACATCACCCAGGACTGGATCTGGGGCGACAATAACCTCAACTGGCAGTATGACTTTAACGAGCGCACCTACATGGCCTTTGACCAGAACGGCAGCGGCATCCTGGAGGCCGGCGAATACCTGATCGATCGGGGCATCATGAGCGCCGGCATCCCCACGAGCAAGATCGCCGCGACGCTCAACACCGGCGGTGTGACCCGGGTACGGGGGAGCGACCTGCACCTGACCGCCCTGGACACCAGCGGCCACGGCACCAGCGTCTCCGGCATCATCGCCGCGGGGGCCGTCTTCATGGGCACGATGTACGGCTGGCCCAACATCCGCCGCTACACCGGGATGGCGCCCGACGCCGACCTGCTGGTCGCCGATCGGCTGAACAATGCCGATACGGTCTACGTCCCCTGGGCCCAGAACCGGGGGGCCCAGGTGATGCTCTACGAGTTCGGCGGCTGGGTGTACGACTACCTGGACGGCTCCTCGAACCTGGAGCAGATGATGGACCAGGCGTCGGACCTGGGCATCCTGCAGGTGGTGCCCACGGGGAACCTGCACTGCGGCGGCACCTGGGGCTGCAATCCGCGGCACCTGCTGTACACCCTGCCCGGGTCCTCCCCGATGTCGCACCAGTTCAACGTGCCCGTCACCCCCAGCATGACCGATCTCTACGCCTCGATGCTTTGGAAGACCCCCGGCAACAACCTGACGGTGCAGCTGAACACGCCGGGAGGGTCCAGCACCGGGCTCCTGCCCTGTTCTGCTCCGGGCGGCGGCTGGCAGTATGTGAACACCAGCGACGGGCACCAGGTGGGCTGCGAGCGGGCGGCCAACTCCAGCCGCGGCACGGCGCTGTACAACATCTGGGTCTATCGCGCCGCGGGCGTGGCCACGGGGAATTGGACGATGTGGGTGTTCAACGGCGGCACCGCCGAACCGGCGGCCTTTTACATCGCCGACAGCGCCGGCGCGTGGGCCTTTGGGGCCGGCTGGCTCAACTCGGGGAGCGGCATCGAGGCGCACACTGCCACCTGGCCCAGCACCTGCGACTCGTGTATCGGCGTGGCCTCCTACGCCACGCGCGCGAACACGATCGGCACGCCGGGGTCCCTGAGCTGGTTCAGCGGCCGCGGCCCGCGCTTTTCCGACGGCGCGTACGTCGTCGACGTCGCCGCGCCCGGCCACTATGACATTATCACGCCCCAAAGCCGGGCCGTCCTGCCGCCCATGGCCGGGTACAACGGCACCTTTGGCGGCACCAGCGCGGCCGGCCCGCACGCGGCCGGCCTGGCGGCCCTGCTCTACCAGTTCACGGATGGGGACATCACCACCGCGAACCTGGCGGGGGCCCTCCGGCGCGGCGCGGCCAGCGACAGCTTCACCGGGGCCGTGCCCAACCCGAACTGGGGGTACGGCAAACTCCGGGCGCCGGAGACGCTCTTTGCCCTGATGCACGACCTGGGCGATGCCCCGGCCAGCGACAACCACGCCGGCACGCCGATGACCGCCTACCCCGGCGTGACGGCCAACTTTCCCACCGTCTTTGACGCCGCGGTGCCCGGCCCCCTCCACTGGACAGCCGGCTCCATATACGACGGGTTTCCCGACTCCTGGCTGGGCTATGGCGGTGTCTCCGCCGAGGGCGAGGCCGACATCCTGTACGACGAAGACATGCTGCCCAACATCCAGCCGGCCGGCGACATGGCCGACCTGGACCAGGCCGACGGCGGGCTCATCTTCCCCGGGCCCCTGCCCCACTGCGCCCCCGCCAACATGACGGTCCTGGCTTTTCTGCAAAACTACCATAACCCCAACCCGGTCCGCTACCTGAACGTGTGGGTCGACTGGAACGCCGATGGCGACTGGCAGGATATCCATACGTGCAGCAGCCCGGGGGACGCGCCGGAGTGGGTCCTCCAGAACTATGCCGTGACCGGGGTCGGCCTGCACCCCATCTCCGTGGCGATGCAGTCCTACCGCGGCGGCACCGGGGGAGACCCCCTGTGGATGCGGGCGACGCTGAGCGAGCAGATGGCCCCTATCGATCCGGGGAGCGGCCGGGCCGACGGCCGGGGGCCGGCCGCCGGCTACGACTTTGGCGAGACGGAGGACTATCTCTACCCGCAGACCAGCTTCCTGGTCCCCGCTTCCGCCTGCGTCAGCGATACGGTGGTCTTTTCCCACAGCGTGGCCAGCAGCTGGCCGGTCACCTTTACCTGGGATTTCGGCGACGGCGTGATCGTGACCAACCCCGGCCCCAACCCCGCCCACCACTATGCCGTCCCGGGCCTCCGCAACGTCATCCTGACGGCCGCGAGCAGCAGCGGCGCCTTTAGCGTGTACACGAAACAGGTGCTCGTCGAAACTGCCCCCGGCGCCGGTTTCACGAGCGACAGCCCCGTCTGCCTGGGTGAGACGATGCACTTTACCGACACCTCCCAGGGGGCGCAGTCCTGGGAGTGGGACTTTGGCGGCCCCGGCACCCCCGGCGGCACCCCCCAGAACCCTACCTTTCTCTACAGCGCGAGCGGCGACTATGACGTGACCCTGGACGTCACCAATACCTGCGGCGCGGACGACTACCAGGCCGGCGTCTCCGTCTGGCAGCCCGTGGACAGCGTGAGCATCGCCGGGCCAGCCTCACTCCTGGTCGGCGAGGTCGGCACCTATACGGCCACCCTCCTGCCACCCGATGCCGAAGGTCCGTGGGTGCTGTGGGACAACGGCGACACCTCGTCGACCACGTCCCGAAGCTGGGACACGCCGGGACAGTACACCGTCGCCGTCACCGCCGGCAACGCCTGCGGGACGGTGAGCGAAACACTGGACGTCCTGGTGAGCGGCAGCTGCATCTCGCTGACCGGGGTGAGCATCGCCGGGCCGGCCTCCCTGCAAGTGGGCGAGGAGGGCACCTACACCGCCTCCCCGGAGCCGCCCACGGCGACGAACCCCGCCTACCTGTGGAGCGACGGCAGCGTGTACGAGAGCGCCGTCTATTCCTGGACCACGCCGGGCACCTACCCCGTCGAGGTCACGGCGAGCAACTGCCAGGGGGTGACGGTGAGCGACACCGTCTCGGTCGTGGTGACGAGCGGGTGCGTCTCGCTGACGGCGGTGACGATCGCGGGGCCGGCCGTGCTGCTGCCGGACGAAGTGGGCACCTTTACGGCCACCCCGGCGCCGCCCACGGCGACGAACCCGGTCTACCTGTGGGATAACGGCCTCGCCGGGTCCAGCGCGACCTACAGCTGGCCCGCGGCCGGGGAGTACACCGTGACGGTAACGGCGACCAACTGCCTGTGCATCGTCGTGCGGGACGACTTCCGGGTTGTGGTGCAGAGCGAGTCCGCGTTTCGCATCTTTTTGCCGCTGGTGGTACGGGGTGGATCGTAGCCGAGGGGCCTTTTGCGGGGGGCTGCGGGGCCAGCCCCCCGCCGGGGGCCTGCGGGAAGACTTTTCCGGGGGGCGGAGCCCCCCGGAACGCCCGCTGAGGGGGCCGCTGGCCCCCTCAGACACCCTTGCATAGAACCTTCCTGGAGAGCCGGTCAGGTCCCTCATTGACCAGACCTCTTCCGCAGGAGCCGCGTGGGCACAATTGCCGCTCCGCCGCAGGACACCCCGGGCGCTGCCCGGCCATCTCCAGCGTGCTCGGCCCCTGCAAAGAACTGCTCCCGCGCAGCCGGGGAGTACAGACGAGGCCGCCGCCGCAACCCTGCCGCAAGCGGCTAGATACACACCTTTCCGTCCAACCCCTCCGGCGCCTCCACCCCCATCAACTGCAAGACCGTCGGCATGACGTCGCCGATGCCCCAGTCGCCGGGGGCAATGCGCTGCCGCTGGATGTAGAGCATGGCGTCGTCATAGGTATGGGTGCCGACGAGCTCGGTCCCCTTGAAGGTGAGCGTCTCCTTGCCCAGCGCGCCCTTGAGGTCGTAGCCGGCCGTGGGAACCAGGATCAGGTCGGCGGCCTGCTCGAGCAGGGGGCCGTGATAGATCTCTTCGCGGCGCAGGACCTGGGCGACGATGGGCGTACCGTCGTCCGGGTCGCGCAACGCCAACGCCGCAGCGGCGATCTCTTCCCGCAGCGCCTCGTACGGCGCGCCCGGCGGCACGCCGCCGCGCGGCTCCCGGCCGGCCACGTTGAGCAGGATCCGCCCGGGGTCCAGGCTGTAGGCCACAGAGTCGGATGTGATCCCGGTCAACTTCGGTTCGGCCCCCTCCAGGCGCAGCCAGCCGCGGTCGTGCAGCCAGGTGTTGACGTAGACTTCCTTCTTCAGCGTGCAAAAGCCGTGGTCCGAGAGGACGACGAGCGTGGTATCGTCGTCCAGCCGGCCGCGCAGCTGCCCCAGCATCTCGTCGATGCGCCGGTAAAAGGCGAAAAAGGGCGGCGCGTAGGCGGCGTGGCCCTGCTCCATCTCCTCCCAGAGAAAGTGGTGCAGCCGGTCGGTCTCCATGATGTGGCACTGGAAAAAGTCCCACGGGTCGTGGTCCAGGAGGTCAAACATCGCCCGGACGCGCCGCTCCAGGACGTCGGTCACCTCCTGGAGCGCGGCCTCTTTCGACCGGCGCGCCTTCCACGCGTCGGCGTCGAGGCGGTAGCCGAGGCGTTCGAGCCGGCCGGCCAGTTCGGGCGGATAGGTGGCCTTTTCCAGGTTGGGGCTGAGAAAACAGCCCACCAGCAGCCCGTTGACCGGGCGCGGCGGGTAGGTCACCGGGACGTTCATGACGATGAGACGCTTGCCGGCCTGGCCGAGGAGCTCCCACAGCGTCGGCGCGCGCAGCGCGCGCGCGGTGGGGATGGTCATCTCGTAGGTGCCGGGCTTGCGGTCCACAAAGCCAAAGACACCGTGCCGCGCCGGGTTGACGCCGGTCATGTAGGTGGACCAGGCGACGGAGGAGACGGTGGGGTAGACGGAATGGATGCGGGCAAAGTCGCCCTCTTCCAGGAGGCGGGCCAGGTTGGGGGCCAATCCTTCCCGCAAGAGGTACTGCAGAAAGGTATAGGGGGTGCCGTCCAGCCCGATGACGACGACGCGCTTGGGATGCGTTTTTGGGGAGCGGTGGAAAAGGGGCATCTCGTTTCCTCACTCGATCGTCGCCAGAAACTGGCGGGACATACCGCCCACGTCGCTGTCGGTGCGGATGCCGACCCAGGGATCGTCTGGCCGGACCAGGTTGGCGACGACGATGCCGGCCCCGTTAAAGATCGCGCTGCGCGCCTCTTTCAGCCCCACGCCTCCCGCGGCGGAGATGAGCACGGCGAACTTGCTGCGGATGCGGTTGACGTGGCGGTACTGGATGACCTTGCCGCGGGAGCTCTCCTCGTCGCGGCCCAGGTGCAGCACAACCACGCTAGGCGGGCGCTGGAGGTCCATCAGCACTCGCAGGGGGTCGTGCACACCGATCATGTCGATCATGGAATCCATTCCGTGGGCCTGGCACTGGGCGATAAAGAGATCGAGCGATTCGGTCGGCGAGCTGCCCAAGATGGTGGCCGCGGTGGCGCCGGCCGCGTGAACCATCTCTACCTCACCGGCGGCTCCGTCGGCCGTCTTCAAGTCGGCCACCAGATGGCCCGGCCAGAGGCTGCGGATGGCCTTGATCCCGGCCATACCCTCGCGTTTGATAAAGGGGGTACCGGCCTCGATCAGGATACGATCGCTCTTGACGATGGCCGGCAGGACCTTGCGCACCATCGCGACGTCATGGTTGAACGCAATCTGCAGGTAGCGTGCGCCGTGGTCGAGCATGGTTCCCTCTACTTCTGCCCCTCGCCCAGGCCCAGCATGCGTCCCAACTCGGCTGGCACAAAGAGCACGATCTTTTCCGACGGGTCGGCGGCGATATCGCGGATCGTCTGCAGCGTGCGCAGGTGCAGCGCCCCGGAGCTCTTGGAAAGGTTCTCGGCCGCCTGGCGGAGGTTCTCCGAGGCGGATAGCTCGCCCTGGGAGGCAATAATCATGGCACGGCGCTCACGCTCGGCCTCGGCCTGCTTGGCCATGGCCCGCTTCATCTCGGCCGGCAGTTCGACCTCCTGAATCTTGATGGCCTCGACATCCACGCCCCAGCCGCTCGTCTCCGAGTCGACGATCCCCTTGATGCTCTCGGCGATCTGCTCGCGCTCGGTCAGGACAAAGTCCATCTCGCTGTTGCCGATGACGTCACGCAGCGCGGCCTGGGTGTACTGGCGCACGGCAAAGACATAGTCCTCGATCTTGATGATGGCGTCTTCCGGCCGGACAACCTTGAAATAGACCACGGCGTTGACCAGCATGGGAATATTGTCCCGCGTCATGACCTCCTGCCGAGGGATGTCCGCCGTCTTGATGCGCATGTCCACCTTGCGCATTTTTTGGAACCAGGGGACGACATAGACCACGCCGGGCGGGAGTGTGCCGGTGTAGCGACCCAGGGTAAAGACCACGCCGCGTTGGTATTGGTAGAGCACCTTGATGCCCGAGAGGGCCCACCATACGACGACGACCGCGATACCCACAAGCAGCCAGGTGGCAAAGTTCATGACGACCTCCTTGGATCGAACGTACAGGTAGGGATATCCGCGTTAGGATTATACCATACTTGCACGGCGTCGCGCAACGAGGTCTTTTTCACTGCCCCCCGGATTCCAGGTAGAGTGGCTCCCCGACCGTGTCCTCCACGATGACGTCCGGGAAGGTCGCGTCCGTCACGGCCGCG
>Ga0302250_1001153_pt1 | contig 21164 bp, 17 predicted proteins | sample AAG_RA_Asp_MG_FD_193536 | JGI IMG/M metagenome (GOLD analysis project Ga0302250, IMG submission 193536) | Enriched activated sludge microbial communities from anaerobic digester in WTTP, New Holstein, Wisconsin, United States - AAG_RA_Asp | ecosystem: Engineered > Bioreactor > Anaerobic >... | reverse complement strand
CAGGTTCAGCAGCAGCACCACGAAGACGAACAGCACCAGCACCGCGCCCGCATAGACCAGCACCTGCATCGCCGCCAGCAGGTGGGCCTGGAGCAGCACCATCAGCCCCGCCAGGGAGGTGAAGGTCACCAGCAGCGCCAGCGCGGCGTGCAGGGGATTCCGACCGAAGGGGGGCAGCAGCACTGCCAGCGCACCCCCGAGGGTCAGCAGCGCCAGGATCCCGAAGGCGAACCACTCCCAGTCCATGCCCTCCCCTCCACGCTCCCGCCCCCGGGGGCGGGGCCCCGGCCGGGCGCCTCAGACCGCTCCGTAGGGGCAGCGGTGCTCCGCGATGTGCACCTCGAAGTCCTGACGGAAGCGCTCCACGAACGAGATCACCGGGAACGCCGCCGCGTCCCCCAAGGCGCAGATGGTGTTCCCGGTGATCATGCGGGCCGCCGACAGCAGCCGCTCGCAGTCCCCCGGGCGCCCCTCCCCGTGCTCGATGGCCTCCACCATCCGCTCCAGCCAGCCGGTGCCGTCGCGGCAGGGAGTGCACTGGCCGCAGGACTCGTGGGCATAGAACCGGGCGATGCGCAGCAGGACCCCCACCGGACAGACCTCGTCGGTGAAGACGGTGGCCGCCGCCGTTCCCAGCATGCTCCCGGCCGCCTTCAGGCTGTCGAAGTCCATCGTCACGTCGAGGTGTTCGGGGCCCAGGACCGGGGTCGAGGTGCCGCCGGGGATGATGCCGCGGATCGGCCGGTCCCCCAGGGTGCCTCCGCCCCAGTCCATGATCAGGGTCCGCAGGGTCACTCCCATCGGCCCCTCGTAGAGCCCGGGACGCTTCACCTGCCCCGAAAGGCCATAGATCTTGGGGCCCCCGTCCCCGGGCCGCCCCATGGACAGGAAGGCCTCGGCCCCGTGGAGCAGCGCCAGGCGCACGCAGGCCATCGTCTCCACGTTGTTGATGATCGTCGGACAGCCCCACAGGCCCACCGATGCCGGGAAGGGAGGCTTGTTCCGCGGGCGGCCCGCCTTGCCCTCCAGGGATTCCAGCAGGGCCGATTCCTCGCCGCAGACGTAGGCCCCGGCCCCGGGATGAACGAACACGTCGATCGCGAAGGGACGCCCCGCGACGGTCCGCCCCAGGTAGCCGGCCCTGCGGAGGTCCGCGATGGCCTTCTCGAGCGTCCGGATGCCTTTCTGGAACTCGCCCCGGACATAGATGTAGGCCGTGTGGGCCTGGATCGCCCAGGCGGAAATCAGGATGCCCTCCAGCAGCGGGAAGGGGTCCTGCTCGATGAAATAGCGGTCCTTGAAGGTGCAGGGCTCCCCCTCGTCGGCGTTGATGACCAGGTACCGGGGACGGCCGTCGTCCTTCGGGAGGAATCCCCACTTGACCCCCGCGGGAAACCCGGCCCCTCCCCGGCCGCGGATCACGGCCTTCCGGACCTCCTCGACGACCCGCGCCGGGTCCATCGCCAGGGCCTTCCGCAGGGCCTGGAAGCCCCCCATCGCCTCGTGGAGGCGCAGGTCCAGGATCGCCTCCCCGGGCCCGCATCGAAGGAGGTGCCCACGACTCGGGGTCTTGCCGGCGTCACTCACGGTTCGCCTCCCCGCCCCTCGGGGCCGCTGCCGCCTCGGATCGCAACCGGTCGATCAGCCGGTCCACGGCCTCCTCCGTCATCCCCTCGTGGTACTCGTAGTTCACCTGGAGAGCCGGGGCGTTGCCGCAGGCCGCCAGGCACTGGACCCCCTCCAGGCTGAAGAGGCCGTCGGGCGTGATCTCCCCCGGGGAGATGCCCAGCCGCTGCTGGAGATGCCTCATCAGTCCATCGGCCCCCTTCAGGTGGCAGGCCACATTGACGCAGACCTGGATGTGATACCGCCCCGTCTGGCGCTTCCGGAGCATCGTGTAGAAGGAGGCGGTGTTGATGACCCGGGTCACGGGCAAATCCAGCCGCCCCGCCACGTAGGCCATCACCTCCGGGGACAGGAACCCGAATTCCCGGTCCGCCAGGTAGAGCACGGGGACCAGGGCCGCCTGCCGGTCCGGATAGCGGGCCAGGATCTCCTGGAACTCCCGCTCCCGCTCCGCCGAGAACTCGAGGGCCATTCCTTCCTCCAGGTCCGCTCGCGCAGAGGAACGACTTTCGATACTTGACCGGGCGCCTGCTGTCAAGGGAAAAGCCGGACCCAGCCGGCCCGAGTCTGGCCCCCCGTCCCGGCGATCCCGACGACGCGCGGCTTTCCGAAAACCCCGTCAAGCCGCGGGGATGTGCACCCGGAACTCGGCGCCCGACCCTTCCTCCCCGCCGACCTCGATCCGGCCGTGGAGGGCCTGGACGGCCCGCCAGACGATCGTGAGACCCAGGCCCATGCCCTTGCCGGGCCCCTTCGTGGTGAAGAACGGCACGAACAGGCGGTCCCGGATCTCCCGGGGAATGCCGGGGCCGTTGTCCCGCACCGCGAGGCGGACCTCCCCGCCAACCACCCGCCCCTGGATCTCCACCCGCCCCCCCTGCTCCGGACAGGCCTCGATGGCGTTCTGGAGCAGGTTCGTCAGCAGCTGGTTCCATTCCTCCTGGACGCCCTCGATCCGGGCCTCCCCCTGGAGGTCCACCACCACCTCGCAGGCCCGCCCCATCGCCGGCACCACGATGGCCCGCACGTCCTCCACCGCCGGCCAGGGATCGAAGACCGTCACGCGGCGGACGTATCCCTCGCGGCTGTACTGGCGCATCAGTTCGACCGTCCTGGCGATGCGCCGGACCCCCGCCTCGGCGGTCTCGAACATCCTGCGGGAACGCTCCTCGGCCGCCCGGACCACCCGCTGGTCGTCCTCGGACAGGGACCCGCCGGCCGCCCTGCCCAGCACCTCCAGCACCCGCTGGAAATCCGTCCTGGCCAGCGCCACGGACGTCTTCACGTAGTTCAGGGGATTGTTGATCTCGTGGGCCAGGCCCCCGGCGATCCGGGACAGGTGGTCCATCGTCCCGGTCATCACGACGTCGGCCTCCGACTCCTTGATGTGCAGCAGGGAGCGGACGGTGGACAGCAGCATCCGGGGATGGAACGGCTTGGTCAGGTAGACGCTGACCCCGGCCTCCATGCCGGCGATCTGGTCGTCGGAATCGGCCCGAGCAGTCAGCATCACCACGGGGACGGTCTTCAGGACCTCGTCGGCCCGGATCCGCCGGGTGAATTCCAACCCGTCCATGCCCGGCATCATCAGGTCCGTCACGATCAGGTCGGGACGCATCTTCCGGGCGATCTCGAGCCCCTTCGCGCCGTCCTCGGCCACCAGGATCCGGGCGAACTGCCGCAGGGTCAGGTGGACCAGCCGGGCCACGTCGGGCGTGTCCTCCACCACCAGGATCGTGAAGGGCCGTGTCTCCTCCCCCTGGTCCCGTTCCACCACCCGCCGCTCGGTCGCCTCGGCGATCTCCAGCAGCCGGAAGGACGGGTCCCCCATCAGGGTCTGGGTCCAGTCCACGATGCCCAGGTCCTCGGCCCGCTGTCCCGCGGCGATGTCCCGCCTCTCCTGGCGGCGCTCCAGCACCTCGGGACGGAAGTGCCCGCGCCCGGACCGCAGGTGCAGGTGGAAGGTCGCACCCTTCCCCGGCTCCGACTCGGCCCAGATCCGTCCCCCGTGCAACTGGACCAGTTCCCGGGCCAGGGCCAGGCCGATCCCGGTCCCCCCGTACTTCCGGGTGCCCCCCATCTCCACCTGGTAGAACCGCTCGAAGATCCGCTCGCTCTGCTCCGGCGGGAAGCCCGGGCCGTCGTCGGCCACGACCAGGTGCACGCCCCCCTCCTCGCGTTCCACGATGACCTGGATGTGCCCGTTGGCCGGCGTGAACTTGGCGGCGTTGGACAGCAGGTTGACCAGCACCCGCTCCATCTTGTCGGGGTCCAGGGCCAGGGGCATCGGGTCCCCGCCGTTGCGGTAGAGGAGTTCGATGCCCTTGCGGTCCGTCAGCGGGCGGATCGATTCCACCAGGTCCCGGACGTAGGCCCCGAACTCGACCTCCTGGAGCCGCAGGCGGACCTTGGCGTCCTGGAGGCGGGCCATGTCCAGCAGGTCCTGGATCAGTTTCAGCAGTTTCATCGCGTTGCGGGACATGGTCTGGATCGTCGCCAACTGCTCGTCGCTGAACCGCCCCAGTTCGCCGGAACGCATCAGTTCCAGGGGCGGAAGGATCATCGCCAGCGGGGTCTTCAACTCGTGGGTGATGTTCTGGAAGAATTCGGTCTTGAACCGGTCCAGGGCGATCAACTGCTCGTTGGCCTTCTGGAGCGTCGCCTTGGTCAGTTCCAGGATCTGGTTGGTGCGGACCTGCTCGTACTGCGACCGGTAGGTGAAGAAACTGCCCACGGTGACCAGCACGGCCGTGCTGACCAGGAAGAACAGGTTGGAAATGGCGGTCTGGGTCGGTAGGAAGGGACCCGTGGTGAGCCCTCCGACGAAGTATCCTACCACAATGGATCCATAGACCACGACCGATACCTTGGGCGGCCACAGGAACAATAGACCGGTACCGATCATGACCAGGTTGATGCCCGCATAGTAGGGATGTTCATACCCTCCGAGAAGCACGACCATCGCGATGATGCCGAAGCCCGTCACCAGCGTCAGCAGGGAAGTCAGCAGGGTGAAATGCTTCGAGGTCGATCGCCGGACCAGCAGCAGGTAGAGAATGGCGGCCAGAATGATTACGGAAGCCCGGATTACCCACAGGATTTCCACCAGTTCCTCGGGAGCGGTCACCCAGTCGAGGAATCCGAAGATTGGATAGAGGATGAGTGTCATCAGGAATACGAGGCGCCCGCCCGCCTGGTTGCGTCTCTGCAACCAGGAAAGCCAGGTCTCCTCGATCCGCTGCCTGAAATCGGCGCTCTCGATCTGGTCTGTCATACTACACGCGACGGGCCCTCAAGAAGAGATTCACCCCGTTCGGTTCCGAGATCACCTCAAGTTGCCTGCCCGGGTCGCAAAGGTCCGCGAAGGCAAGAATCTCCTCCTCGGTACGGTGCTGGAGGTACCAGGCCAACTGGTTTTCCATGATCCACCGGGTCGTATTGCTGTGGGCGAAGTTCCCGATCAGCAGGTCGCCTCCCAGGTCCAGCAGGTCGAAGAGTTTCCGGGTCAGCCGGGATGCGTTGTGGGGCTTCAGGTAGTCGTAGAGCCCGGATGCCAGGACGAGGTCATAGGGAGCCGTCGGGCGAAGGAGGTCGCTGTCCCCGAGCAGGTTCGTGATCGTGTCCCTCAAGGAGAACAGGCGCACCCTCGACATTCTCCTCCGGGCAATCAGACTTCTCAGTTCCCTGTTCGAATGGGCAAGAGCCTGCTTGTCCTGCTCGAACAGAACGATCTCCAGCGGGTCCTCGGGAGACAGGCCCTCGAGGAACTCCTTCAATTCCCTGGCGGGACCGGCGGCCACCGACAGGATGCGCATCGGCGTCCGCCGGGTCCTCAGGCTCTGGAATTTCTCCTGCATGATCGCCTTCAGCAGGTCCTTCCTCCCTCTGACCGCCTTTGAGGCCGCAGTCATCACCGCCGCCTTGTGAACGGCCTTTCCGAACAGTGTCGCCCCTTCGAAATCGTTGTCGTAGATGTAGATCATGACCCTGTAGTCTCCCGGATATCCGAGAGGCTTGCGAAAGGCCCTCTCCAGCACCGGCGCTTCCAGAAGGTAGGGCTGCAGGAGGGCCCTGGAGAAGTTCTCTACGGAGGCGTCCCGGGTCGCCGGGTCCGCCCGGAAGAGTTCGTTCAGATGGATGATCCAATCGTTCCATTGCCGCACGAATCCCTCCAGGAGGTGCCTGAACAGGCAGTCCCGTGCCGCATTCGGATTCCTGCCGTGGATATCCTCCCACCCGACCTCCTGTTCCAGCGCTCCCATCTCCTCCCTGGCGGCCCGCAGGAACAGCAGGAAATCCGCAATCCTCGCACGGTATTCATGGCACCCCACGACCGCCGTGCGCCCCACGAACGACCGGATTCGCTCCGCGTGGTTGGCGTGGGCACGCTTGACGTCGCGCATCCGGATCAGTTCCTCGATGTTCAACAGGTAGTCCGTCAGCTGGATCCCGAGCACCGCCCCGATCTCCACCTGGCGGATGGAGCTCACCACGGCAGGTCCGTCGTAGGCGATCCAGTCGTCGAAACCGATCCGGAGGCGGGCGATGGTCTGTCCCTGTTGCCACTTCGACGCGTCATCCACGTGGAAGGACAGTCCGGAACTGGAAAGGTCCTTCAACTGGATGTGGACGGGAGCGCTTGCCGTCGAGGTTTCCATCTGGCAGGTGACCGCAAGATCCGAGAATTCGTCGATCGAGTGCCTGTCGAAGCGGAAGGGAAGCCTTTCCTCTTCGGGGACCTCGATTTTCTCGAAGGACCTTCCCCTGTGGGTCGGGTCAGGCCTCCCCCGCTCCATCCCAGAACCGGAAAATTCGGTGGCCCCGCCCGTCACGCCCAGTCCCGCCAGTTCCTCTTTCACAGTCCCCCCCCGTTCCTGACCCATTCTTTGGATGCCCCCGTCCCCGGTACGGGCACCGGAGGCGGGGCGCTCCGCCCCCGGAGCGCAGAGCAAGCATATCGGCACCACCGACCCAGGGACAAGTCAACGCCCTTCAATGACCCGGTCGGGAGTCGCCATCCCGAGGACAGAGGGGGTGATCCGGATGGGCCCCCGGGGCACGGGAACGGGACCGGAATCCGTGCCGTTGGTGGCACCGACGCCTTTGTGGTATCGTGCCCCCATGCGGGTGGCGATCCTGTCGGACATCCACGCGAACCTGGAGGCCCTGGAGGCCGTGCTCCGGGAGGTGGACCGGGCCGAGGTGGACCGGGTGGTCTGCCTGGGCGACGTGGTGGGCTACGGGGCAAGCCCGGAGGAATGCTGCCGGATCCTGATGGACCGGGAGATCCCGACCCTGCTGGGCAATCACGACGCAGCCGTGACCGGGGCGATGGACGAGGGGTACTACTACGAGGGGGCCCGCCGGGCCCTCCAGTGGACCCGGGAGCATCTCTCGCCCGCAACCTACCAGTGGCTCTACTCCCTGCCCTTCTGCATGCTGGAACAGGACGTCGGCTTCTTCCACTCGGCGCCGATCCTGCCGTCGGGCTTCTTCTACGTGGTGCAGGTTCCCGAGGCCCAGACCCACCTGCAGGTGCTGGACCGCCTGAAGCCCGTGTCCTTCATCGGGCATTCCCACCTCACCCTCGCCTTCGCCCTGGGGCCGAAGAAGGTCCGGGCCGTGGACGTCACCACGGTGAAGCCCCAGCCTGACACCCGCCTGATCATCAACGTCGGGAGCATCGGGCAGCCCAGGGATCGGGACCCCCGGGCCTGCTTCGCCATCTGGGATTCCCTGAAGGGCACCACCCGGTTCGTCCGGGTCGAGTACGACATCGAGTCCTCGGCCGACCGCATCCGGAAGGCCGGACTGGACGAGAAGTTCGCGAAGCGGCTGTTCCAGGGAGTCTAGCCCCGGCCCTCACTGCCGGAGTCCCAGGACCCCGTCCACCCGGTCCCTCACCCTGGCCAGCAGTTCGGGGTTCCCTGCAAGAGACTGCCCGTAGGAGGGCACCAGGGCCCGCAACGCCTGCTGGAACGCCGGGCTCTGGGCCCGTTCCGGGAAGCACCGGTGGATCAGGTCCAGCATCGTGTGGGCCCCGGTCGAGGCCCCCGGGGACGCACCGAGCAGCGCCGCGAGGCTCCCGTCCCCGGCGACCACCAGTTCGGTGCCGAACTCCAGCCTTCCGCCGCGCTTCGGGTCCCTCTTGATGATCTGGACCCGCTGGCCGGCCACCTCGAGGGACCAGTCCTCCGGCCGGGCCTCGGGGTAGAAGTCCCGCAGGGCCCGGACCCGGTCCTCCATGGACTGCATCACCTGCTGGACCAGGTAGCGCACCAGGGGCCAGTTGTCCCGGGCGACGGCCAGCATGGGCCAGAGGTTGTCCGGGGATACGGACCCGGGAAGGTCCCACAGGGATCCGTGCTTCAGGAACCGGGTGGAGAAGCCCGCGAAGGGACCGAACAGCAGCCCACGGCGGCCGGCCCGGAACCGGGTGTCCAGGTGGGGCACCGACATCGGCGGAGCCCCGATGGCGGCCTTCCCGTACACCTTCGCGTGGTGCCTGGCGAACAGCGCGTCGTCGCGACAGACCAGCCACTGGCCGCTGACCGGGAAGCCTCCGTACCCCCTGGCCTCCACGATCCCCGAGGACTGGAGCAGCGGCAGGGCCCCTCCCCCGGCACCCAGGAACACGAACCGGGCGACGGTCTCCCCCCTGCCGGACGGGGACCGCCAGCGGACCCGCCACCGGCCGTCCCGGGCCCGTTTCAGTCCGGTCACCTCGTGGGAGGTCCGCAGCAGGACCTGGGAGCGCCCCGCGAGCCCCTGGAACAGCATGCGGGTCAGTGCGCCGAAGTCCACGTCGGTTCCCCGCCGGACCCGGGTCGCGGCCAGGGGAACGTCCTCCCGCCTGCGCTCCATCACCAGGGGCATCCACTCGGCCATCTCCCTCCGGTCCCGGGCCCACTCCATGTCCCGGAACATCGGGTGGGCGGACATCCGGTCGAACCGTTCCCGCAGGAACCGGACGTCGTCCTCCCCCCGGACGAAGGCCACGTGGGGCACCCGGTTCAGGAATCCCCGGGGATCGGGCAGCCGTCCCCGCTCCACCAGCGAACCCCAGAACTGGAGGGAGATCTCGAAGGACTCGTTGATCCGGAGGGCCTTCGAGATGTCCACCGTCCCGTCGGGACCCCGGGGGGTGTAGTTCAACTCGCAGTTGGCGGCGTGGCCGGTCCCGGCGTTGTTCATCACCTGGCTGCTCTCCGACGCCACCTCCGGAAGGCGCTCGTACACCTCGACCTCCAGGTCCGGCATCAGTTCGCCGACCAGGGAGGACAGCATCGCCCCCATGATGCCCCCCCCGACGACCGCCACGTCCACCGCATGTTCCGGATCGGCCATGATCGTCCCCCTCTTCTCCCGGTCCCTCGTTCCGTCACTCGGATGGTTACTATCCGCGTTCCTGGGCCTCCTGGCAAGACCCGGCCGGGTCCTTCAGGGCTGCCGGGACGGCGAAGCGAGGTCCATGCCCGCCTCCCGGAGCCGGGCCAGCAGGTCGTCGAATGCGGCCAGCACGGCCTCGACCTCCTCGACGGTGTTGAAGCGCCCGAGGCCGAACCGCAGGGTCCGGCGGGCCTCCTCCGGGGACAGGCCGATGGCCTGGAGCACCGCCGAGGGTCGGGCGGCCTCGACGGAGCAGGCGCTTCCCAGGGAGACGGAAATCCCGGCCCTGGAAAGCCAGGCGACCACCGTCTCCCCGGCCAGCACCGGGAACGTGAGGCTCAGGCAATGGGGCACCGCCCGGCCGGGATCCCCGTTGCGCCGGAGACCGGGAATCCGCCGGGACAGCCCGTCCTGGAGCATCGAGGCCAGGGAAGCGACGTGGTCCCGATCCCGCGGCAACCCTTCGGCCGCCCGGGCCAGGGCCTCGCCGAACCCGACGACGGGAGCCACCGCCACGGTGCCGGGCCAGAGGCCTCCCTCCTGGCCGCCGCCCAGGATCCGCGGCACGGGGTGCACCGACCGGCCCTCCCGCAGAACCAGAGCGGCGGCGCCCTGGGGACCGTGGACCTTGTGGCTCGAGAGGGTCAGGAGGTCCGCCAGGGATGCCAGGGGGGCCAGGGGAACCTTGCCGGCGGCCTGGGCGGCATCGACGTGCAGCAGGGGCCCCTTGCGTCCCAGCAGCGACCGGATGGCCTCGATGGGCTGGACGGTCCCGATCTCGTTGTTCACCGCCATCACCGACACCAGCACGGTGTCGGGCCTCAGGCGGCGCCCGACCTCGTCGGGGTCCACCACCCCCGAGGACCCCACGGGCACCCACTCGACCTCGAATCCCGCTGCGGCCAGGGCCCGCAGGGGCTCCCGGACCGAGGGGTGCTCGATCGTCGTCGCCAGGAGGTGCCGGCCCCGCTTCGCCCGGGCCTCGGCGATGCCGGCCACGGCCAGGTTGTTCGCCGCCGTCGCCGAGGGGGTGAAGAACACCTCGGAGGCGCGCACCCCGCAGGCCCGGGCCACCTGATCCCGGGCCCGTTCCACGGCCCGGGCCGCCTCGACGCCGTGGGGATGGATGCGGGCGTGGGGATTGCCCGGCTTTCCCAGCCAGGGCAGCATCGCCTGGAACGCCTCCGGGTCCAGGGGCGTGGTGGCCAGGTTGTCCAGGTAGATCGCCATCGCGGTCGAATGATGCCACTCGGGCCGCCGGCTGTCGATCCGGGGAGGGCCCGCGACGAATTGCGGGGTTGACGAACCGAGGAAACGGCAGAACCTTCCTGCGGGCGTCCCGGAAGGGACTTCGACGCACCTGTCCACGGGAGTGAATCGATGGCGACTCGAGAGGAGATCCTGGAGGCCCTGCGAAGCGTGATGGACCCGGAACTGGGACGGGACATCGTTTCCCTGGGCATGGTGGAACAATGGGACATCGACGCCGAGGGCCGGGTCCGGGTGACGGTCCAGTTGACCACTCCCGCGTGCCCCCTGAAGAGCGTGATCCAGCGGAACGTGGAGCAGGCCCTCCTGCCGCTGCCGGGCGTCACCGCGGTCGAGGTGACGCTCGGGGCCCGGGTCAAGGCCCGGGAAAAGGACAAGGGGGAGCGGCTTCCCACGGTGAAGAACGTCATCGCCGTGGGGTCCGGAAAGGGCGGGGTCGGGAAGTCGACCGTGGCGGTGAACCTGGCCCTGGCCCTGTCGGAGGCGGGGGCCTCGGTGGGCCTGCTGGACGCGGACCTCTACGGCCCCAGCGTCCCCATCCTGCTGGGGATCCAGGAGACCCGGGCCTCGACGGTCACCATCGAGGGTCGGGACTACCTGGCGCCCCAGGAGGTCGCTGGGATCCGGGTCTTCAGCATGGGCCTGCTGCTGGATCCCGACCAGGCCGTGATCTGGAGGGGGCCCCTGCTCCACAAGGCCCTGACCCAGTTCCTGGAGGACGTCTGGTGGGGGGACCTGGACTACCTGGTGCTGGACCTGCCTCCCGGAACGGGGGACGTCCAGATCTCCCTGGCGAACCTGGTTCCCATCTCCTCCGCCGTGCTGGTGACGACACCCCAGGACGTCGCCTTCGCCGACGTCCGGAGGGCCCTCCGGATGTTCGAGACGACGAAGGTCCCGGTCCTGGGCGTCGTCGAGAACATGGCGACCTTCACCTGCGCCACCTGCGGCACCGTGCACCATCCCTTCGGGGAGGGGCGGGTGCGCCGGGCGGTGGAACAGATGGGGCTCGCGTGGCTCGGGGACCTGCCCCTCGATGGCCGCATCTCCCCCCAGGCGGACCAGGGGATCCCGTTCCTGCTGGGTGACCCGGAGGGCCTGCCCGCGGCGGCCATCCGCCGGATCGCCGGGGCCGTGGCGGCCCGCCAATCCGTGCTGAACTTCGGGAAGGACCGGTAGGATTCCGGCGACCGGACGGTTCAGGCCCGCCGGCGACGGGCGGCCAGGAAGGCTCCGGCCCAGGCCAGGACGCCCAGGATCACCCCCCCGGGCAGGGCCGGGAGACCGCCGCTGCGACAGCCGCAACCCCCGCCCCCCTGGACCACCATGGGTCCCGGACCCGGATCGACCGGAATCCGTTCGGCGCAGGCCCGGTCGCGGCACTCCATCCCGGCGGGGCACCGGTCGTCCAGGCAGAAGCCCTGGACGCACGCCCGCCCGTCGGGGCAGACGCCGCCGGGCGGACAGGGTTGCTGGCAGGCGCCGCAGAAGCACTCGGCCCCCTCCCCGCAGAGGTCCCCGTCATCGACGGCCCCGTCGCAGTTGTCGTCCAGCAGGTTGCACGACTCGGCCCGGGGCGCCGGCGCGGTGCAGGGCGTCCAGACGCCGCCGCTGCACGATTCGATCCCCTCCCCGCAGGCCGTCTGGCAGGCGTGTTCCCAGTCCTCGTCCGTCACCCCGTCGCAGTCGTCGTCGCGCCCGTTGCCGCAGAGGTCCTCGGGAAGGGGCCGAGGGGCCTCGCAGTCCCCCAGCGCTCCGTCCACGCACCTCCGGAGGCTGACCCCGCAGGGCGAATCGCAGACCACGTCGGAGTCCTCGTCCACGACCCCGTCGCAGTCGTCGTCCCGGCCGTTGCAGGTTTCCACGTGGCCGGCGCCCCGCTCGTCGCAGACGACGCCCAGGCCGTCGCCCGAGCATGCGTAGAAGCCCTCCCGGCACCGGTCCTCGTCGTCCCCGTCGCAGGGCTCCCGGACCGGGTACCCCTCATCCGTCGCCCCGTCGCAGTCGTTGTCGATCCCGTCGCAGACCTCCCTCCGGTTCGCCGGCGTGATCTCGCGGCATTCGGCCCGGCCGTCCCAGGTGCAGGCGACCCACCCGTCGGCGCAGAGGTCGTCGTCGGGGCCGTCGCAGGGAATCCCCGGGGAGAAGCCCTCGTCCGTCGCCCCGTCGCAATCGTTGTCGATCCCGTCGCACACCTCGATCCCCACGATCTGGACCACCGCCCCCAGTGCCGCCTTCAGGGCCGCCGTGGCGTCGCCGGAACCCTGCGATTCGTCCACCCGGTAGTAGCACTGCCGCCCCTTCGTCGGGTCCGGTTCGGAGGGGTCGCACCCGTACAGCCCCGTCCCCGCGGTGACGGCCATCTCGTTGAGGGTCAGGGCATCCACGCCGCTGCCGAAGCCCACCACGAAGACCTGGATGCCGAGGCCCGCCAGCGTGCCGATGACCTGGACCAGGTCGGCCCGGTTCTCCACCACCTCGGCAGGGTCCAGGACCGTGCTGGAGGGGAGGCAGTCGGGATCCCCGTCGTAGTCCCCGAACCGGCAGCAGTCCTGCATCCCGTCGGTGATCAGCAGCACGTAGGACCGCCGTTCGGGATTCCGGAGCACGGACTGGCCGGCCACGGCTTCCAGGGCCTGCTTCATCGGGGTATCGAAGGTCGCCAGGGGCCCCCCGAAGAAGCCCGGCGCACCCAGGGTCAGATAGTTGCGGATGGCCTCCGCGGTCCCCAGGTCCGGGGACACCACCAGGTTCGTCGAGACCCCGCAATAGCCCTGGGCCGGGTCCGGAAAGACCATCAGGCCGAAGCGGATCCGGTCCTGGTACTGGGTCACCACGTCGTCGATGGCCGGGACCGCCGCCGCGTATTTCCCGGCGGGATTCGTCGCGGCCTTCATGCTGCCGGACACGTCCAGCAGGATCAGGATGTTCGGCGACGCGCACTCGGGAGACTGGGCCGCCGCCGGAATCCCGGCCAGCAGCCCCGTCAGGGTCAAGCAGCAGATCCTCCAGGTCCCGTTCATCATCCCTCCGGAAGTTCCATCGCCCAGACCGCGCTCGGGCCGCCTCCGAATATCGCACGGATCGAGGGCCCGTTCCACGGGGGCCGGAGGCCGTTCCCGCCCCGGACGAGGAATCGCCCGGGAAGTGCCGTTCCTTCTCTTGACACGCGCCGAAGGCGGATGGTATGCAGCCCCGACCATCCGGCGAGGAGGAGACCGGAATGGTTCCGTCACCGGACATCTCCGCACCGCTCGCGGCGGGACTGGTGGACCTCGATGCCACCTACTTCGTCCAGCTGGGAGTCTTCCTGCTGCTCTACCTGCTGCTGTCGCAGGTCTTCTTCGGGCCCTACGTCGCCAGGTTGCGACGGCGGGCGGCGTCCACTCACGGAATGAGGCAGCGGGCCCAGGAGAACGAGCGGAAGGCGCGGGAGATCCTGCAGCGCATCGAGGACCGGATGGCGGAGGTCCGGCAGGCCGCGGTGGCCGAACGGAAGGCTTTGGCCGAGGAGGGGGCCCGGCTCCGGGAAGCGACGATCGCCCGGGAGCGGGACCGCCTCCAGCGGCGGGTCGAGCAGGAACTGGAGGAACTCCGGGTCCTGAAGGCCCGCCTGCTCCAGGAAGCGGACCGGAAGGCCGCGGAGCTCGCCGACGAGATGGAGAAGCAGGTCCGGTCGGTGGAGGCCCCATGAGGAGAGTCGCCCTGCTGGCCCTGGTCCTGTTCCCGGCCATCGCCCGCGCCTCCGGGGACGGGACGGGACCCGGGACGGACTTCTACGTCTACCTGGTCGACTTCCTGATCCTTGCCATTCCGCTGGGCATCCTGGTGACGCCGCGGCTGCGGCGGATGCTCCGGCAGCGGCACGACACGGTGCGACAGGAGATCGACGAGGCCCGGGCCCTGTTCGAGGAGGCGGAACGGCGTCTCCGGGATGCCGAGGCCCGCCTGCAGCACTTCGAGGAGGAGGCCGGGGCCCTGATGGAGGAGTTTCGCCGCCAGGGTCAGGCCGAGCGGGAGGCACTGGTCCACGAGGGGGTCCGGGTCGCGAAGAAACTGGAGGAGGACGCGGAGTTCCGCATTTCCCAGGAGGCCAAGATGGCCCGGGCGGAGGTGGTGGATGCGCTGCTGGCGCGGACCTTCTCCCTGGTGGAGCAGCGCCTCGCCGAGCAGTCCTACCGCCCGGTTTCGGACCGCCTGGTCGCCAGGCTGGTGGACGAGGTGAAGGCATGACCCCCACGGTCGCCCGTCGCTATGCCAATGCCTTCCTGGAACTGGCCGGGGATTCCCGTGCGGCCGATCGGCTGGTGTCGGAACTGGAGTCCTTCCTGACCCAGGTCCGCAAGGTCCCGGCCCTCCAGGAACTGCTGGCGGACCCCACGGCGCCCGCCGCCACCGTCTCCCGGGTCGTCCAGGAGGTCGCTTCCCGGATGGTGCTGTCGGAAACGGTGCGTTCCTTCCTGGGCCTGCTGGCGACCCGGCGCCGCCTCGGTCGCCCCGAGGTCCTGCTGGCGGTGGTCCGGGAGGAGCGGGATCGGCGCCAGGGACGGGCCACGGGCCTGGTGGAATCCGCCGGACCCCTGTCGGTGATCCAGGTCGCCCGGATCCGGGACGCCCTGGGAAAGGCCCTGGGAAGGCAGCTGACGCTGGAGCAGCGACGGGACCCCGCCCTGCTGGACGGGGTCCGGGTCACGGTGGGCGACCGGGTGTTCGACCTGACGGCCCGGACCTGGTTGAAGACCCTGCGGGAGAGACTGGCGACGGTCCGCTAGAGGCGAAGGAGATCCGATGGAACTGCGCATCGAAGAAGTCACCGAGATCCTCAAGCGGGAGATCCGGGACTTCGGCCGCAAGGTCGACGTCCGGGAGAAGGGGACCGTGATCACGGTCGGCGACGGCATCGCCCGCGTCCACGGACTTTCGGGGGCCATGGCCGGGGAGCTGCTGGAGTTCCCCCACGACGTGAAGGGACTGGTGCTGAACCTGGAGGAGTCCAACGTCGGCGTGGCCCTGCTGGGCGAGGTGAACCGCATCCGCGAGGGCGACGAGTGCCAGCGGACCGGGCGGATCGCCCAGGTGCCGGTCGGCCCCGCGGTGGTGGGCCGGGTCGTCAACGCCCTGGGACAGCCCATCGACGGCCTGGGCCCCATCGACACGAAGGATTTCCGCCGGATCGAACTGAAGGCCCCGGGCATCGTGGTGCGCCAGCCGGTCAAGGAGCCCCTCCAGACGGGCCTGAAGGCCGTGGACGCGATGACGCCCATCGGCAGGGGCCAGCGGGAGTTGATCATCGGGGACCGCGGGACCGGCAAGACGGCGGTGGCCATCGACACGATCCTGAATCAGAAGGACACCCACAACACCAGCGCTCCGGTCTGGTGCATCTACGTCGCCATCGGCCAGAAGCAGTCCACGGTGGCCCAGGTGGTGGACCGCCTCCGGAAGCACGGCGCGATGGAATACACCACCGTGGTGGCCGCGACGGCGTCGGAGACCGCGCCGATGCAGTTCCTGGCGCCCTTCAGCGGCTGCGCGATGGGAGAGCACTTCCGGGACAACGGCGGCCACGCCCTGATCATCTACGACGACCTCTCCAAGCACGCGGTGGCCTACCGACAGCTCTCGCTGCTGCTGCGGCGCCCGCCGGGCCGGGAGGCCTATCCGGGAGACGTCTTCTACCTCCATAGCCGGCTGCTGGAGCGGGCCGCGAAGATGCGGAGCGACCTGGGGGGCGGATCCCTGACGGCCCTCCCCATCATCGAGACCCAGGCGGGCGACGTGTCCGCCTACATCCCGACCAACGTCATCTCGATCACCGACGGCCAGATCTACCTGGAGTCGGACCTGTTCTACAAGGGCATCCGGCCGGCCATCAACGCCGGCATCTCGGTTTCCCGGGTCGGCGGATCGGCCCAGATCAAGGCGATGAAGAAGGTGGCGGGCATGCTCCGGCTGGAACTGGCCCAGTACCGGGAACTGGCGGCCTTCGCCCAGTTCGCCACGGACCTGGACAAGGCGACCAAGCGGCAGTTGGACAAGGGAGCCCGGCTGGTGGAACTGCTGAAGCAGTTGCAGTACCAGCCGATGCCCGTGGAGCAGCAGGTCCTGATGATCTTCGCCGGGACGGCCGAGGAGGGCTTCCTGATGGACATCCCCGTCGGGCAGATCCAGCGCTTCGAGGCGGAGTTCCTGGAGCACATGAAGGCTCAGCACCCCGAACTCCTGGCCGAGATCCGGGACAAGAAGGACATCTCGGCCGAGCTGCGGGCCTCCCTGGTCCAGGCGATCAGCGCCTTCAAGGGATTCTTCCAGTCGGAGTGAGCCCGGGCCGTGAGGGGCCCCGCGAGGAACGGCGATGGCGACCCTGAAGCAGATCCGGAGGCGGCTCAGCAGCGTCCGGTCCACCCAGAAGATCACCCGGGCGATGAAACTGGTCGCCGCGGCGAAACTGCGCCGCGCCCAGGAGAACATGCTCCGGGCGATGCCCTACGCGGCCCGCCTCCGGCGCATGATCTGGGACCTGAGCCGCCACACCGACCGGGCGATGCACCCCCTGCTCCAGGTCCGCGACCAGGAGAAGGTGCTGCTGGTGGTGATCACCAGCGACCGGGGCCTCTGCGGCGCCTTCAACAGCAACATCAACCGCCGAGCCGAGCGCTTCCTCCGGGACCGTGAGCAGGGGCACCGGGAGGCGGAACTGGCCCTGATCGGCCGGAAGGGACGGGACTACTTCCGGCGACGGAACCACCCGATCTTTCAGGAATACATGGAGGTCCTGGCGGCGCCGACGATGGACCGGGTGTCCGAGATCGGGGCCCAGGTCGCGGCGCGGTTCCTGGACGGGGGCCACGACGCGGTGTACATGGTCTACAACGAGTTCAAGTCGGCGATTTCCCAGCGGGTCGTGGTCGAGCGGCTGCTTCCCATCGAGCCGGAGTTCACCGAGGAACAGGAGCAGCAGGATCGGGCCCTGGAGGGCCTGGAGTTCGCCTTCGAGCCGTCTCCCGAGGCGGTGCTGTCGGCGGTGCTGCCGCTCTACGTGAACGTGCGGCTCTACTACGCGGTGCTGGAAAGCCTGGCGGCCGAGATGGGGGCCCGGATGACCGCGATGGAGTCGGCGACCAAGAACGCCGGGGAGATGATCCAGCGCCTGACGCTCCAGTACAACAAGGCCCGGCAGGCCTCGATCACGAAGGAGATGCTGGAGATCGTCAGCGGGGCAGAGGCGCTGCGCTGATGCCCGGTCGCACGGTGCGGCCACCGGAGCAGGTCGGGGTCCCGCAAGGGTCCCCTTCGGGAGGATCGGAGATGGCGGAGATGGAGAACGGCGACGGCATCGTCACCCAGGTCATCGGTCCCGTGGTGGACGTCCGCTTCCCCCCGGGGAAGCTGCCGGAGATCCTCACGGCGCTCCGGCTGACGAATCCGGCGATCAACGACCGGCCGGACAACCTCGTGCTGGAGGTGGCGCAGCACATCGGCGAATCCACCGCCCGGTGCATCTCGATGGACTCCACCGACGGCCTGGTCCGGGGCATGCCGGTGAAGAACACGGGGAAGCCCATCCTGGTCCCCGTGGGAAAGCCCACCCTGGGGCGGATCCTGAACGTGATCGGCGAGCCGGTGGACGAGGGTGCCCCGGTCGAGGCCACCCACTTCTACCCGATCCACCGGGAACCTCCGTCCTTCCTGGACCAGGACGTCACGATCCGCCCCCTGGAAACCGGGATCAAGGTCATCGACCTGCTGGAGCCCTATCCCCGGGGCGGGAAGGTCGGCCTCTTCGGGGGCGCCGGCGTCGGCAAGACCGTCATCATCATGGAGTTGATCCACAACATCGCCATCCACCACGGAGGCGTGTCGGTCTTCGGCGGCGTGGGCGAGCGGACCCGCGAGGGCAACGACCTCTGGCTCGAAATGAAGGAGTCGGGGGTCATCGAGCGCGCCGCGCTGATCTACGGGCAGATGAACGAGCCCCCCGGCGCCCGGGCCCGGGTGGGCCTGACGGCGCTGACCGCCGCGGAGTACTTCCGGGACGAGGAGGGGCAGGACGTGCTCCTCTTCATCGACAACATCTTCCGGTTCACCCAGGCGGGGTCCGAGGTCTCGGCGCTGCTCGGGCGCATCCCCTCGGCCGTCGGATACCAGCCCACCCTGTCCTACGACCTGGGCGAGCTGCAGGAGCGCATCACCTCGACCAAGAAGGGGTCCATCACCTCGGTCCAGGCCATCTACGTCCCGGCCGACGACCTGACGGACCCGGCCCCGGCGACGACCTTCAGCCACCTGGACGCCACCACGGTGCTGAACCGGTCCATCGCCGAACTGGGCATCTACCCCGCGGTGGACCCCCTGGACTCGACCTCCCGGATCCTCGATCCCCAGATCGTCGGAGAGGAACACTACCGGGTGGCCCGGGAGGTCCAGCGGGTCCTCCAGGAGTACAAGGACCTCCAGGACATCATCGCCATCCTGGGCATGGACGAGCTCTCCGAGGACCAGAGGCTGACGGTGAGCCGGGCCCGGAAGATCCAGCGGTTCCTGTCCCAGCCCTTCTTCGTCGCGGAGCAGTTCACCGGAACCCCTGGGAAGTACGTGAAGATCGCCGACACGGTGAGGGGATTCGCGGAAATCCTCGCCGGCAAGCACGACGAACTTCCCGAGCAGGCCTTCTGGTTCGTCGGAACGGTGGAGGAGGCGGTCGAGAAGGGCCGCAAGCTCCTCGAGCAGGGATGAGGCGCCGATGAACATCGAGGTGGTCACCCAGGACGGCGCGAAGGTGAAGGACCTGACCATCGACGAGGTCACCCTTCCGGGCGTGCTGGGCGAACTGAGCATCCTCCCGGGCCACAAGCCCATGATCATCGCCCTGGGCATCGGCCCGATGGTGCTCCGCGGATCCTTCGGCGAGCGCTGGTTCGCCCTTTCCGGGGGCTTCGTCGAGGTGCTGGGGGACCAGGTCCGCGTGATCTCCGAGACCTGCGAGGCGTCGGACGAGGTGGACGCGGAGCGGGCGAAGGCCCACCTGGAGGAGGTCTCGGCCCGGATGGCCTCGATGCACCCCGGCATGGGGGAGGCCTGGAAGGCCGCCGAGGCCTCCCTGAAGAAGTCCGAGACCCGTCTCCGGGTGGTCGCGAACCGCCCCGCTGCCCGCTAGCACGGACCTCCGGAACGATTCCCCCTGCCATCAGCCACCTCGGTGTCTCCCCTGCGAACGGGCAAGGACCGGGCCGTTCTTGGGTTACCCGGAAACAGGGAATGCCGCCGGAGAGCGGTTCCGCAGAGGCCGGGGAGGAGACCGAGGGGGAACGAGGGAGACGTCAGACGCGCTCGATCAGGCCGGCTCCGCCCATGCCGCCGCCGATGCACATCGACACGATGCCGTACCGGGCGCCGGTGTCCCTCAGCTGGTACACCATCTGGACCGCCAGTTTCGCACCGGTGCAGCCCAGGGGGTGGCCCAGGGCGATGGCGCCGCCGTTCGGGTTCACCTTCGCCGGGTCCAGGTCATGGGACTTCGCCAGCAGGTCCAGGCAGGCCAGCGACTGGGCCGCGAAGGCCTCGTTCAGTTCGTACCAGGAGATCTCCTTCTCGGCGATGCCGGTCTTCTTCAGCAGCTTCGGAATCGCCTCCGCGGGACCGATCCCCATCACCTCCGGCGGCACGCCGGCGACCTGGAAGTTCACGAACCGGGCCAGGGGCTGCAGTCCGTACTTCTTCACCGCGTCCTCGCTCATCAGCACCAGCGCCGCGCCGCCGTCCGACACCTGGGAGGAGGTGCCGGCCGTCACGGTGCCGTTGGTCTTGAAGGCGGGCTTCAGTTTCGCCAGGCCCTCCAGCGTGGTGTCCGCCCGGGGCCCCTCGTCGGTGTCGAACGTGAACATCTCGCCCTTCTCGTAGTCGTAGACCTGGAGGGGGACGATCTGCTCCTTGAAGCGCCCGGCCTGGATCGCCGCCACGGCCTTCTGGTTGGAGGCGAGGCCGAACTGGTCCTGGCGCTCCCTCGTGATCCCGTACTTCTCGGCCACGATCTCGGCCGTGATGCCCATCGAGGTGTAGGCCTCGGGGTACTCGGCCATCAGGCCCGGGTGGGGCAGCAGGTTGTAGCCGCCCATCGGCACGGTGGACATCGACTCCACGCCCCCGGCCACGACCACCTCGTGGTAGCCCGCGGCGATCCCCTGGGCCCCCAGGGCGATGGCCTGGAGTCCCGAGGAGCAGAAGCGGTTGATGGTCATCGCGGTGACCGTGTAGGGCAGCCCTGCCAGGTACACCGCGATGCGGGCGATGTTCATGCCCTGGGTCCCTTCCGGGAACGCGCATCCGGCGATCACGTCGTCCACGTCTTCCTTGGGGAACTTGTCCTCGATGCGCCGCAGCGCCTCCTTGATGGGATTGGCGAGCAGGTCCTCGGGACGGTAGGACCGCAGCGCGCCCTTGTTCGCCTTGCCCACGGCGGTCCGGACCGCCGACACGATGTACACGGCTCTGGACATCTTCGTTCCTCCTCTGTTGGCCGGGGCCCGCCATTTGCATGACCCCGCGCACGCAACTTGTCAGGAACCCGGGGTCCCCGGGACCGTCCCGGGGACCCCGGTCGCACCTAGTTCCGCAGGGGCTTGCCGGTCTTCAGCATGTGCTCGATCCGGGCCTGGGTGGCCTCGGTCCCGCACAGGTACAGGAAGCCCTCCTTCTCGAGGTCCAGCAGGTGCTGCTCGGTCACCAGGGTCCCGGGCCGGACGTTGCCGCCCGTGAGCACCTTGGCGATCTGCTTGCCGGCCACGACGTCGTGGGGCGTCGCGAAGCCGCCGGCCCCGAACTGCTCGAGCCCCGCCAGGAACAGCGCCGCGCCGTCCGGGCCGGGCATGACCAGCCAGTCC
>Ga0302250_1001152_pt1 | contig 21168 bp, 16 predicted proteins | sample AAG_RA_Asp_MG_FD_193536 | JGI IMG/M metagenome (GOLD analysis project Ga0302250, IMG submission 193536) | Enriched activated sludge microbial communities from anaerobic digester in WTTP, New Holstein, Wisconsin, United States - AAG_RA_Asp | ecosystem: Engineered > Bioreactor > Anaerobic >... | reverse complement strand
TGCGAGGCCGACGGCATCATTAAGGGTCAGTGTGGGCATGGTGTCCTCAGGCGTAGACATCGAGGGTGAGTTCCTCGACAGCGGGGAAGGGGGAGGCGGTGGCAAACGCCACGGCCGCGGCGATGCGGGAGTCGACCCGGGCGGCAAGCTCGGCATCGGCGGCCGGGGCGAGGCGGCCGGCGGCGATCAGCCGATCGCGGCAGATAGCGATCGGGTCGCGCGCCAGCCAGGCAGCCAGTTCAGCCTTGTCGACGTAACCCTGATCATCCGGCTCGAAATGGCCGCGCGTCCGGTATGTCGTCATTTCGAGCAGCGCCGGGCGGCGGGTGTCGCGTACTTGCGAGGCGGCTTCGCGGGTAGCCTCGAGCACGGCGAAGACGTCGTTGCCGTCGACGGTTTGTACCGGGATGCCGTAGCCGGCGCCCCAGTCGGCGACGCGTTCCCGGCTCATCGCTTCGCGCCGATGGACGAAAGCCTGCCACTGGTTGTTCTCGCAGATGTAAAGCACCGGCAGGTTCCACAGGGCGGCGAGGTTAAGCGACTCGTGGAAACTGCCTTCGCAGGCGGCGCCATCACCGAAGAAACAGGCGACGATGCCGGGGCGCCCCTGCATCGTTTGGGCGAGGGCGACGCCGGGAGCGAGGGACAGTTCGCCGCCGACGATTGTTGTCGTCAGCACGACACCGAGTTCCTTGACTGAGATGTGCAGCGATCCGCTCTTGCCCTTGCAATAGCCGTCGCGACGGCCCATGACTTCGGCCATCATGCGGCCGGGGTCCGCGCCGCGCGCCAGCAGGTGGCCGGCGCTGCGGTGATTGGTCAGGATCAGGTCGTCTGCACTGAGCGCATTGATGGCGCCCACTGCTGCTGCTTCCTGACCGACCGAGGTGCAGGTGCCGGGAATGCGGCCCTCCGTACTGCCCCGGACGATGGCGTTCTCGTAAGCACGGATCAGCAGCAGCTGTTCGTACAGCCTCAGCGGCTCGACGGCGTTTGAAAAAGTGTTCATGGCGACTCCTGTCGTTGGTGTGGACGGAAGTCTAGGCGGGCAAGAAAACCGGACAAGGGGCGCGGCGCCCGCTTACGAATCTTTTAAGAAATGCTGAATGAAGATTTAAGAAAGGCGGTTGCCTAGCGTGAAAAATCAGCTCTCAGCAAGAGTCAGCGGGCGCTCGACGGTCAGCGTGAAACGACCGCGTCCGGTCTTGTCGATGGCGATGCCGGCGTTGCGTTCCGCCAGTCGGCGTTGCAGCAGAACGAGTCGGGCTTCGAGGTTGTCGCTGGCGTCCGGCAGGCGGATGCGGGAATCGACCCGCAGGCCCTTGTTGGTGAAACTGGTGCGGCCGCGTTGGGTGAAGTCGTCGAGCAGCGCCCAGAGGATGGCGCCGGCCACGCCCTTGATCAGGTAGTCATCGTCGAGAAAGATGCTGTCGTTGGCGGCAAAGTGGCGCACGGTCAGCGGCGTGCCCTGGAGCTGCAGGGGCGGGCGCTCGTTGACAGGCGTTTCGTCCGGCGCTTCGTCCGTCATCTGATGATGCAGCATCGCCAGTCCGAGCTGGCCGGCGAAGACGACCAGCGCATCTTCCTCGTCGTAACCGAAATGCAGATCGGCGAGGCTTTCGACGTAAATGACGCCGAGCAGCCGGTCGCCAGCGACGATGGGGATGGCCATCTGGCTGGCGGCGTTGGGCAGCCCGGGCAGCGGGATGGCGGTTTCCAGTGCGTTGATCTGGCCGGCGGCCGCCAGTCCGTCGCGCACGGTACGTCCGTAGGCATATTCGCTGGTCATGAAGCCGATGCGGATCGGCGAGCGCTCGCGGGCGCAGATGCCGATCAGGCCGGAACCGACCGGGATTTCCGAGCCGATGCCGGATTGCGCGTAACCGCGGCTCGCCAGCGTGAACAGGCAGCCGCGTGCCTCGTCGTGCATCAGCAGCATCAGATGATCAATGCCGAATTCCTTTTCCAGGCAGTCCACGGCCTTTTCGAGCAGGCATTCGAGGTTGGCGCAGTTGCCCAGGCGATCGGTCGAGCGCCGCAGGGCGTTCAGGCAGTTGACGGCCGGTTGAGGCGGGCTGATGGAGCCGCCCGGGAGCGGGGCGATGTCCAGTACGCGGTAGATGTCGGCGCCGAGCAGGCGAAAGATGCCGGCCATGCCGCTGTGCGCGGCAATGCCCGCGAGTTTTGCCTTCATCCGCTCGAACAGCGGCCCGGCTGTTTCGGTCCGCAGGTATTGCAGCGAGAGGCGGTATTGCCGGGCGGTCAGATGGCTGGTCAGCAGCAGGCGGACGGGGGAGCCGGCGAGCACGTTGCGCCGGGTCGTGTTGAAGAACTGATAGGAGAGGGCGATGTGCTCGTTGTCGACGTACTCGGCCTGCGACAGGAAGGCGACATTGGGCATCCCGCATGGATCACAGGTGACGATGTGGCCGGGAATGATTCCTTCCAGGCATTCGCGGAGGGAATCGAGACGGAGGGTCATGGCGTGGCCGGCAAGGGTTGGCCGGCCTTCGGTCCCGGCGTCTGGTCGAAACCGCTGGTCGGCGTGAAGACAACCATCACCAGATCGTTGCGCTCGTAGGAGAACAACGCGCGCACCATTTCTTCCGGCGTCCCCAGCGCGATGGCCTCGGGCACGAAGTCGTTGATGTGCTTGCGGACCAGAGGCTCGTCAGCCGGGTCGAAGGCGGCGATGCGGGCATCGGTGCCCTTGAGTTGGGTCGTCCGGTTGGTGGTCGGCTGGCTGAAGGCCACCGCGACTCGCCCCGTCAGGCGGATGTTGTCGAGCGCTTCAGCCGCTTGCGAACGGGGAAGAACAATTCCGATTGCGTCGCTGTCGAGCGGCTTGCAGGCATAGCCGCGGCTCATGCTTGGCACCCGTCCCGGCGCGCACGCGGCCAGGGTGATGCTGACGCCGGACTGGATGAAGGCGGCGATTTCGTGATCGAGCATGGGTTGTTTCCCTGTTCCGGCAAACGGTGATGACGCGAGGTCCTGAGGCCGCGCCACCCCAGGTGAAGTCTGTGGTTATGCTGCTTCACAGGACGACTTTGATTGCCGTATTTGAGCAAGGCGGCAAGCGATGGTTCAGGTGCGCCGTACCGGATTCGGTTGCCGGGTTGATGACTGGGGCAGTGAAGAGCCGCTTCCGGCCCGGTTCTTCTGGCAGTGTTGATACGGCGGGGCGCATGACCAGCGTTATTCCGCGAATCCTGGCAGTTCAACAATGAATCCCTCGCGGTCATGGAAATCCGGGCGTGCGGCGGGGTGTTTCAGCGCCCAGTAACTGTGGCCGCCGTCGATCGTGTCGGCGGATTCGACGACCGCCGTGAGGCCGATGCGCCAGGCACCCCCGGCTGGCGCGGCCGGCAGCGCCGATAAGGTGAGGGCGGCTTCCAGTTCGAGTCGGCCATCGGTCTGGCAGAAGGAGATTTCCGGCGCCGGCATCGCCACCTCGCGGGGCATTCGCTGGCGGTATTCGCTGAAGTCGTAGGCGGCCCATTGCCCGGACGGGGAGAAATTGAATTCGCGATAAGCGGTGTCGCCGTCGCTCCCGACGAAGGCCTCGAAACACGTGTGTTCCCAGAGATTGTCGACACGAGCCGGACCTCGTTGCGCCGGAATGCGCAGGCGGGCGATGTCGCCGCGCAGGCAGTAGTGGAAGACGATGCGGCGCTGACGGAAAACGACCGTCGCTTCGATGCTGCGGATTGCCGGGGCGGGGGTTGCCGGGTGCGGAACAAGCGGGAAGGCGGGCGTGGGGGGCGTCATGGGGTGTCGAGGTAGGTCGTTTTCAGGTCGGCCAGGAAAGCCTTGGTGATCTCGTCGAGGCGGCGGGGTTTTCTGCAAACGAGGTGGAAGGTGACGTCGTACTGGAAGAGCGACGGGTTGAGCGGCGCCATCAGCCCGAGCGATACGTAGGGTTCGGCGAAGTGCTGTGGCAGATAGCCGAGATGGCCGGACATGATCAGCAGCGCGATGGCCTCCATGTTGTCGGCGATGGCCGTGGTGCGGTGCGGCGGCGTGGCCGGCATCGAGGCCGGAAGCGCGTAGCTGCGCCACGCCCAGTCGTGGTCGCTGACATCGCTTGCGGCGAGTTGGCCGGCGTCCGGAAAGAGCGGGTGGGTATGTCCGCAGTAGGCGATCTGCCGTTCGATGAACAGCGGCGTGTAGTCGAGCGCCGGCGCGCGGTGCCAGAAATAGCCGATGGCGATCTGGATGCTGCCGTTGAGCAGGCGCTCCTCGAGATCACGCGGGGCGTGGATGCCGATGTTGAAGCGGACGGCCTCGTTGCGTTCCCGGAAGCGGCGGATGGCCTGGCTGAGACGGATGTTCTGGGCGATCGGCGTGTGTCCGATCAGGCCGATGTCCAGCGTGCCGACCAGCTGTTTTCCGATGTTCCGCGCCTGGCGTTCGAAGTTCTCCACGGTGCGCAGCAGCTCGCGGCTCATTTCGACGAACCAGCGGCCCTTGTCGGTCAACTGGAAACCGCTGCGGCCACGCTGGCACAGGCGAAAGCCGAGCCGCGTTTCGAGCGTTGCCAGCTGGGTGCTGATCGTCGGCTGCCCGACGTTGAGCAGCGTCTGCGCCTGGCTGATGCCGCCGGCCTGGACGACCGTCAGGAAGACGCGGATCAGGCGCAGGTCAAGGTCGCTCAATTGTCCGATCATGGGGGTAAATACATTGAAAGGCATCAATGTAAAAGTTTGCTGTTCGTCATTCAATCGGGACGTCGTCGAGGTCGGTTCGTCGGAACTCGCGCGCGGTTGCGAGGAAGGTTTGTTCGAGCAACTCGACTGGGCGAAGATCGGCGACGGCAAGGAACTGATCGACGGTGCCGTCCAGCCCTGCGGTGCGGGCATTTTCGTCTGGTCGACCGTGCTTGCCTACGACGGCGACCGTCTCAAGGAGGGGCCGACGAGCTGGAAGGATTTCTGGGACGTGAAGAAATTCCCGGGCAAGAGGGCGATGCACAAGGGCGCGCTTTACTCCCTGGAAATTGCCCTGCTGGCTGACGGCGTGGATCGCAAGGAAGTGTACAAAACCCTGGGCACGTCGGCCGGTGTGGATCGCGCCTTCAAGAAGCTTGATCAGCTGAAGCCCCACATCCAGTGGTGGGAGGCGGGTGCGCAACCGGCGCAATATCTCGTTGCCGGCGATGTGGTGATGAGTACCGCCTACAACGGGCGCATTGCGAACGCGCAGAAGGAAGGCAAGAACCTGAAGATCGTCTGGGACGGCAACATCTACGATTTCGATTATTGGGCAATCCCGCGGGGCAGCCGCAATGTCGCGGAGGCGCAGAAATTCATCGCCTTCGCCAGCCGGCCGGAGAACCAGAAGGTGTTTTCGGAGACGATTGCCTACGGGCCGGCGAGCAAGAAGGCTCTGACGCTGGTCAGCAAGAAGGCGCTTGGCGAACTGCCCAATGCGCCGCAGAACAACGCCCACGCCGTCGTGGTCGATACGCGTTTCTGGACGGAGTACGGAGAGTCCCTGGAGCAGCGTTTCAATGCCTGGGCGGCGCGCTGACCGATAAGGAAAACAAGAAAACCGGCAGACTCGAACTGTTCGTCACCCCGGCGACGGCCGGGGTCCAGTGCGTTGAATTTCTGGATTCCGGCCTTCGCCGGAATGACGAATCTTCAATGAATCAGCGCTTCCCGAAGGTTCAGACCAGCGCCTTTACGGCCGCATCGTAATCCGGCTCGTTCTTGATTTCCGAAACCAGTTCGCTGTGCAGCACCTTGTTGTGCTCGTCGAGGACGATGACGGCGCGTGCGGCGACGCCGACCAGCGGGCCGGTCGAAAGCTCGACGCCGTAGTCATGGATGAACTCGTGGCCGCGCATCGTCGACAGGGTGATGACGTTGGTCAGTCCTTCGGCGCCGCAGAAACGCTTCTGCGCGAACGGCAGGTCGGCGGAAATGCACAGCACGACGGTGTTCGGCAGTTCGCTGGCGCGCTTGTTGAAGGTGCGCACCGAGGTGGCGCAGGTCGGTGTGTCGATGCTCGGGAAGATGTTCAGCACCTTGCGCTTGTCGTCGAACTGCTTGAGCGGGACGTCGGTGAGGTCGTTCGCGACGAGCGAGAAATCGGGAGCGGTCTGGCCTTTTTGCGGGAAGTTGCCGACGACCTTGATGGGGTTGCCGCCGAGGGTGACGATGTTGGTTGTCATATTATTTCCTCTATCTGTCTGGTTGTAATGGATTCCTGACTCGGCACGCCAGCGGGTTCGGCGCGGCCGATGGCTCTTTGTCAGCCACCTTGCAGAAAAGTTCGTGACGCCGGGTTCCGGTATCATTCCGGCCTTCCCGATTTTTTCCCGATGTTGCCGACATGTCCCACGATACGCCTACCCCGATCCGTCTTGAAGACTACACGCCGCCGCCGTTCCTGATCGATGCAGTCAAGCTCGATGTCGATGTCCGCGAGACGGGTACGATCATCACGGCGCTGCTCGACGTCCAGCGCAATCCTGCGCTTGCTGCGCGTGGTGCGCTGGCGCTCGATGGCGAGGAGCTGGAGACGTTGGCGGTCGATATTGATGGCCGGAGTCTGGCGGCGAGCGAATTCAGCATCGAGGGCAACCGGCTGACGATCGCCGAGGTGCCCGACCGCTTCGTGCTGAAAACGACGGTACGCATCCAGCCCGACAAGAACACGCAGCTTTCCGGTTTTTACCGCTCGCGCGACGGCTACTTCACGCAGTGCGAGCCGGAAGGCTTCCGGCGCATCACCTGGTTCATCGATCGTCCCGACGTGATGGCGCGCTACACGGTGACGCTGCATGCGGACAAGGCGACGTTCCCGATCCTGCTGGCCAACGGCAACCCGGTGGCTTCCGGCGACGAGGGAGGTGAGGACGAAGGTCGCCATTTCGCCACCTGGGAAGACCCGTTCCGCAAGCCGAGCTACCTGTTCGCGATGGTCGCCGGCAAGCTCGACGTGTTGCGTGATACCTACCGCACGGCTTCGGGCCGCGACGTGCAGCTGGCGATCTTCGTCGAGCCCGGCAAGCTCGACCAGTGCGCGCACGCGATGGAGGCCTTGAAGAAATCGATGCGCTGGGACGAGCAGCGTTTCGGCCTCGAATGCGACCTCGACCACTACATGATCGTCGCCGTCGGCGACTTCAACATGGGGGCGATGGAGAACAAGGGCCTCAACATCTTCAACACCAAGTACGTGCTGGCGCGTGCCGATCTGGCGACGGACACGGACTTCGAGAACATCGACCGCGTCGTCGCGCATGAGTATTTCCACAACTGGACCGGCAACCGCGTCACCTGCCGCGACTGGTTCCAGCTGTCCTTGAAGGAAGGGCTGACGGTCTTCCGCGACCAGGAATTCGGCGCCGACACGCACAGCCGTCAGGTCGCCCGCATCCGCGAGGTGCGCGGCCTGCGCGCCATGCAGTTCCCCGAGGACGCCGGCCCGATGGCGCATCCGGTACGCCCGTCGACCTACGTCGAGATCAACAACTTCTACACGGCGACGGTGTATGAGAAGGGCGCCGAGGTCGTGCGCATGATCCAGACGCTGATCGGCCGCGAAGCCTTCCGCAAGGGGACGGACATCTACTTCGAGCGGCACGACGGGCAGGCGGTGACCTGCGACGACTTCGTCGCGGCGATGGCAGCGGCGTCGGGCTTCGACTTCACCCCGTTCATGGCCTGGTACCGCCAGGCCGGAACGCCGCGCGTCACGGCACGCGGCACGTACGATGCAGGGAACCGCCGCTACATGCTGACGCTGGCCCAATCCTGTGCGCCGACACCGGGGCAGTCCGAGAAAACGCCGTACCTGATTCCCGTCGCCGTCGGCCTGGTCGGGCCGGACGGTGAAAACTTCGATTTGACGGTTCAAACACCGTCATTCCGGCGGAAGCCGGAATCCAGGATTGCGGAGAACGAACTGGATCCCGGCCTTCGCCGGGATGACGGAGAATCAAGGCAAACCGTTGTATTGCAACTCACCGAGCCCGAGCAAACCTTCGTCTTCGAAAACGTTCCCGCCGCGCCGGTGCCCTCGCTGCTGCGCAACTTCTCGGCGCCGGTCGTCCTCGACTACCCGTACAGCGACGCCGACCTCGCGCACCTGCTGGCGCACGACAGCGACCCGTTCAACCGCTGGGAGGCCGGGCAACGCCTGTTCGGGCGGCTGATCCTGGCCAATGCGCAACGAATCAGTGAAGGAGCAACAGCCGACTGCCCCGCCAGCGTCATAGACGCGGCACGCAAGGTGCTGCTCGGCGACAGTGATCCGGCGTTCATCGCCGAAGCGCTGACCTTGCCGGGCGAAGCAACGCTGGCGGAACAGCAGGACGTGGTCGACCCCGAGGCGCTGTTCCTCGCACGCAGCGGTCTGGCGCGGGCACTGGCAGTGGCACTGGAAGCCGACTTCCGGACGCTGTACACGCGTCTGGCGCCGGTCGGTGACTATCGGCCGGAGACGGCCGAGGCCGGGCGACGGCGCCTGCGCAATCTCTGTCTCGATTACCTGAACCGCACCGATACCTCCGGTAATCGCGCGCTGGCCTTCGGCCAGTTCCTCACCGCCGACAACATGACCGACCAGTTCGCCGCGCTCGCCGTGCTGGCGAACAATCCGGGCGACGAGGGCGGGCAGGCGCTGGCCGATTTTTACCGGCGCTGGCAGCACGAGGCGCTGGTCGTCGACAAGTGGCTGGCGGTGCAGGCCGCGAGCTGTCTGCCGAATACGCCGCAGCGCGTGGAAGAACTCACGCGGCACCCGGCCTTCGATCTGAAGAATCCGAACAAGGTTTATTCACTGCTGCGCACGTTCGGTGGCAACCACCGGCACTTTCATGCCGCCGACGGCAGCGGCTACCGCTTCCTCGCCGGCCGCATCGCCGCGCTCGATCCGGTCAATCCGCAGGTCGCCGCGCGTCTCGCCCGCAGTTTCGATCGCTGGAAGAAGTTCGACGCCGGCCGGCAGGCGCACGCGCGGGCAGCTCTCGAGAGCCTGCATCGACAGGACGGATTGTCGCGCGACGTGTTCGAGGTGGTGGATAAGGCGTTGCGGTAAGCGCGGCTGCGGAGAGGATTCCGGCTGCGCGCCGGCGATTGGGGCGCAGTCGGGCTGGGCAGCGGCGCGGGCAGGACTTTCTTTCCTGCCCGCGCAATGGGACAATCCGCCCTTTCGTTTTTCCAGGCACGCCGAGAAGGCGGAGAACCGCCCCCGTGCCGCACTGGCGTGAAGTCGCTGACTCCACCGCCTGCAGGGTCGATTGAATGAAGTGCCTTCCCGCGTTTTTGTTGTTGTTCCTTGAAGCGTTACCTGCGTTTGCCGATACCCCGACACCGGAGATCACGCTGCTCGATCTGTGGCAACAGCATCGAGACTGGATCGTTGCCCTGTCGATTCTTCTCTTGCTGTTGACCGCTGCGCTGGCGCGCCTCGGCTGGCAGCGCCGGCAATTGCGTCTCGCCGAATCGCAGCTGCGGCAAGAGAAGCAGCATCTCGCCGACGTGATCTGGGCGACCGATGTCGGGACGTGGGAGTGGAACGTGCAGAGCGGCGAGGTTACATTCAACGAGCGCTGGGCGGAGATCGTCGGTCACAACCTTGCTGATCTCGGTCCCTTGAGCATTGATGCCTGGAACCGGCTGGCGCACCCGGACGACCTGGATCGCGCGAACGAGCTGCTGCGCCGTTGCTTCCGGCGGGAAACGGAAACCTACGAATGCGAGGTGCGCATGCGCCATCGCGACGGGCACTGGGTCTGGGTGCAGGACCGCGGACGCGTCGTGGAATGGACGCCTGACGGCAAACCGTTGCGCATGTCCGGGACGCATCAGGACATCTCCGCGCGCAAGGAAAGCGAGGCGGTGATCGCCGTCAGCGAAGCGCGTCTGCGCACCATCTTCGGCATTCTGCCCATCGGCGTGGCGTTGCTCGACCGCGAAGGGCGAATCATCGAATGCAACGCGGCGTCGGAACAGATGCTCGGGCTGGGCCGCGCCGAGTTTCTGGTGCATAAGCTCGAAGGCGGGGACGTGGAACTGTTCCTGCCCGACGGTAAGCCGATGCCACAGGAAGCCTACGCCAGTGTCCGGGCGTTTGCCGAGGGACGCCCGGTCCAGGATGTCACCTTCGAGGTGCGTTCGCCGACCGGGAGCCGCTGGCTCAGCGTCAGCGCCACGCCGATCGAGCATCCCCGCTACGGCATGGTCATGGCCTACGTCGATATCACCCAGCAGCGGCAGGCCGAAGCCCGCCTGCAGCTGGCCGCCAGCGTGTTTTCCCACGCCCGGGAGGGAATCGTGATCACCGACGCGGATGCCTGCATTCTCGACGTCAATCAGGCGTTTACCGTGATTACCGGCTATGCCCGGGAGGAAGTCCTCGGACGCAACCCGCGCCTGCTCAATTCCGGCTGGCAGACGGCGGATTTCTATGCCGAGATGTGGCGGACGCTGCTCGAAAAAGGACACTGGTACGGCGAGGTCTGGAACCGGCGCAAGGGCGGCGAAATTTATCCCGAAATGCTGAATATCAGCGCGGTGCGCGATGCGAGCGGCAAGATCCGGCACTACGTCGGGCTGTTTTCCGACATCACCCAACTCAAGAGCCACCAGCAGCAGCTCGAGCACATCGCGCACTACGACGTGCTGACCAACCTGCCGAACCGGTTGCTCTTCGGCGAGCATCTGCACCAGGCCATGGCCCAGGCGGTGCGGCGCGACAACCAGCTGGCGGTGATCTATCTCGATCTCGACGGCTTCAAGGCGATCAACGACCAGCACGGCCACAACGTCGGCGACAGCCTGCTCGTCGCGCTGGCGCACCGCATGCGCGGCGTGCTGCGTGAGGGCGACATCCTGGCGCGGCTGGGCGGTGACGAATTCGCCGCCGTTCTCGTCGATCTGAATTCGGCGGCCGAATGCCAGCCGGTGCTCGCCCGTCTGTTGCGTGCCGCAGCCGATCCGGTGGAAATCGACGAGGTCGTGTTGCGCGTATCGGCGAGCATCGGTTACACGCTTTATCCCCATGACGGGGCCGATGCCGACCAACTTCTGCGCCATGCCGACCAGGCCATGTACTCTGCCAAGCAACTTGGCAAGAACTGCACCTGCCTGTTCGACGTGGATCAGGATGCCGAACTCCAGAGTCAGCGCGAGACGATCGAGCATATCCGCCGTGCCTTCGATCGCGGCGAGTTCGTCCTCCACTACCAGCCGCGAGTGAACATGAAGACCGGGCGCGTCGTCGGCGCCGAAGCGCTAATCCGCTGGCAGCACCCGCAGCGCGGCCTGTTGCTGCCCGGCGAATTCCTGCCGGTGGTCGAAAATCGTCCGCTCGGTGTTGCGATCGGGGGCTGGGTGATCAATACCGCGCTGCGGCAGATGGCCGCCTGGCGGCATCTCGGGCTGGATATCCCGGTCAGCGTGAATATCGCTTCGCGCCAGATGCAGCACGCCGATTTCGTTGCCGGCCTGCGCGAATCGCTGGCCGTCCATCCCGACGTGCCGCCGTCGCGCCTGGAACTGGAGGTGCTCGAGACGAGCCTGCTCGACGACCTGATGCACGCCCGCGAGATCATGAACGCCTGCCGCGAACTCGGCGTGCGCTTCGCCCTCGATGATTTCGGCACCGGCTATTCCTCGCTGACCTACCTGCGTCGGCTGCCGGCCGACATCCTGAAGATCGACCAGAGTTTCGTGCGCGACATGCTTGACGATCCCGAGGACCTGGCCATCATCCAGGGCGTGCTGAGTCTGGCGAAGGCCTTCCGGCGCGAGGTGGTTGCCGAGGGGGTGGAGACCGTCGAGCACGGCGAATTGTTGATCCTGATGGGCTGCGAACAAGCGCAGGGATTCGGGATCGCGCGACCGATGCCGGCAGACGATCTCACTACGTGGGTGCGGACCTGGCAACCGGACCCGGCCTGGACACAGTGGCGGGCGCGTGCGTCCGGGCCGGGCATGGTTCCGCTGCTGTTCGCCATCGTCGAGCATCGCCACTGGCTGTCCGCGCTGCAGCGTTTTCTCCGCGGTGAACGCCGCGAGCCGCCGCTGCTTGATCGTCAGGCGTGCCGATTCTGCGCCTGGTTCGGGAACGAGGGCTTCGCCTGGTACGCCACCGATCCGGGCTTGCGGGGTGTCATGGCGCGGCACGAACGGGTGCATCAACAGGCCGAAGAACTGCTCCTGCTGCATGCGCGCGGCGAAAGCGCCGAGGTCGAGCTGGGACTCAACACCCTGCACGACCTGAGCGTTGAACTGACCGAGGCGCTGCGTCTCCTGGCGCGCGACAACGCACGCTGATTGCATTGCTGCGGCAGTTTGTGATTTCTGGCGTGGGTAGTTGCTGAAGCGCCGGTTTCCGCGCATCAGAAAACCGCAAACCTTTGCGGCGGGTGCTTCGATTGTAACTGCTCCGTGGAAAGCCCCTTCGGCGTGGCCTAAGCTGGCAGTATGCATCTGGCCCACCTATCCATCCTCGACGCGCTGCAGAGCCTGCGCACTGCGGAAACCGGCCTGTCGTCCGGCGAGGCCGCGCGGCGCCTGCGTGAATACGGGGAAAACCGTCTCACCGAGATCGGCGGCGAAGCCGAGTGGCGGCGGTTCGCCCGTGAGTTCACGCACTTCTTCGCCATCATCCTGTGGGTGGCGGCGGGACTGGCTTTTTTTGCCGAAAGCTACAGTCCGGGTGAGGGCATGTGGCAGCTCGGCGCGGCGATCGTCGCCGTCATCCTGATCAACGGGTCTTTCTCCTTCTGGCAGGAATACCGCGCCGAGAAAGCGATCGATGCCCTGCGCCAACTGTTGCCGCAGGAAGTCAAGGTGATGCGCGACGGGCAGCTGACCACCGTTCCCGGCGAGCAACTCGTGCCCGGCGACATCATCGTTCTCGAAGCCGGCGACAACGTGCCGGCCGACTGCCGCGTGATTTCCGGCAACGGCATCCGGGTCAATGCCGCGACGATCACCGGCGAATCGCGGCCCAAGGCGCGCAGCGCGGAAGAAGGCGAAGAGGGCGAGGGGGGCGGCATGCTGGAGACGCGCAACGTGCTGCTTGCCGGCACGTCGCTGGTCTCGGGCGAAGGGCAGGCGGTGGTGTTCGCTACCGGCATGCACACCGAGTTCGGAAAAATCGCCCACCTCACGCAGACGGCCGACAAGAGCGTGTCGCACCTGCAGCAGGAAATCCGTCGACTTTCGCGCCTGGTGGCCATCTTCGCCACGGGCCTCGGCGTGTTCTTCTTCGTCGTTGGCGTGGCGCTCGGTTTTCCGTTCTGGGCCAACCTGATGTTCGCCATCGGCATCATCGTCGCCAACGTGCCGGAAGGCTTGTTGCCGACCGTCACCCTGTCACTGGCCATGGCCACCCAGCGCATGGCGCGGCGCAACGCACTAATCCGCCACCTGCCGGCGGTGGAGACGCTCGGCGCGACGACGGTGATCTGCAGCGACAAGACGGGCACGCTGACGCAGAACCGGATGGCCGTGCGCGAGGTGTGGGTCAACGGGCAGGCGGTTGAAGGGGGGGCTAGGGAAACACTGATATCTTCGTCACCCCGGCGAAGGCCGGGGTCCAGTTCGTTGAATTTTCTGGATTCCGGCCTTCGCCGGAATGACGAATCTTCACCAAATCAGCACATTCCTACGGAAACGCCGGGGATGGTATGCCTGCAACGCAACGCCGCGAGTTGCCACAGCCTGAAGCAGGGCGTGCGCGATGGCGAGACCGTCTGGCTCGGCGATCCGATGGAGGTGGCGTTGTTCGAATTCGGCCAGGCGGCGTTGCCTGCGGACGGGTTCGCCACGACCGGCGAGATACCCTTTGACAGCGAGCGACGGCGCATGTCGGTCGTCGTTGAACATGCCGGCGAGCGCTGGCTGTTCTGCAAGGGCGCGCCCGAGGCGGTGCTGCCGTTGTGCGAGTCGATCGAGATCGACGGCGAGGATGTCTCGCTCGATCGGCACGGCCGCCATCATGCGGTCGATGCGCAGCAGCGCATGGCCGATGCCGGCCTGCGCGTGCTGGCGTTCGCCTGGCGCCGGCTCGGCCCGGGCGAGGAGGTACGGGAGGCGGGGCTGGTACTCTCCGGGTTGATCGGCCTCTACGATCCGCCGCGCCCGGAAGTGCCGGAAGCCATCGCCCGCTGCCAGTCGGCGGGCATCAAGGTGATCATGGTTACCGGCGATCATCCGCATACCGCGCTGGCGATCGCCCGCGAGATCGGACTGGTGCCTCGCGTCGGCAACGGAAGCAAAAATGGCGAGAGGAATGGCGAGCGGACGCGCGTAGTGCTCGGCGAAGCGCTGCGCAAGATGAGTCGTTCGCAGCTGCAGATGGTGCTCGACAGCCCGCACGTGATCTTCGCCCGTGTCACCGCCGAGCAGAAGATGCTTGTCGTCGAAGCCCTGAAGCGCAAGGGCGAAATCGTCGCGGTGACCGGCGACGGGGTCAATGACGCGCCCGCGCTCAAATCCGCGCACATCGGCGTGGCCATGGGGCTGGCCGGAACCGATGTGGCCAAGTCAGCGGCCGACATGATCCTGCTCGACGACAACTTTGCGAGCATCGTCAATGCCGTGGAGGAGGGGCGGGCGGTGTTCGAGAACATCCGCAAGTTCATGACCTACATCCTGACCTCGAACATTCCGGAGATCGTTCCCTATCTCGCCTACGTCCTGCTGCGCATCCCCCTGCCGCTGACCGTGATCCAGATTCTTGCCGTCGACCTCGGCACGGACATGCTGCCGGCGTTGGCGCTCGGTGCGGAGAAACCCGATCCGGAAGTAATGCGTCAGCCTCCGCGCCGGCCGGATGAGCGCCTGCTCTCCTGGGCGCTGGTCGCACGCGCCTACCTGTGGCTCGGGCCGCTGCAGGCGGCGGCGTCGCTGATTGCGTTCTTCCTCGTGCTCCGGGCAGGCGGCTGGAGCTACGGTTCTCTGTTGGCCGCGCACGACCCGCTCTATCTGCAGGCGACGACGGCCTGCCTGGCCGCGATTGTTGCCGCGCAGGTGGTCAACGTCTTCCTTTGCCGGCATCCGCGGGAATCGGCCTTCTCGTTTTCTCTGTCCGGGAACCGCTTCCTGTTGCCAGGGCTGATTTCCGAGATCGGCTTGCTGCTGCTGATCGTCTTTTCGCCGCCGGGGCAATGGATGTTCTCGACGCAGGCCTTCGATGCCTCGTTCTGGTGGCCGATTGTCATCCTGTCGGTTTGCTTCGGAGGGCTTGAGGAAGGGAGGAAAATCCTCGTCCGGCGGGGTGATAGAATCGCCCGGCACTGACTTTCCCACTCACCCACTCCGAAGGAATGCAGCCATGTACGTTGTCACCGTCCATTTTCAGGTCAAACCCGAGCACGTTGCCGATTTCCAGGCGGCCATGTTGATCAATGCCCGCAGCTCCGTCGAGAAGGAGCCCGGCTGCCGTCGCTTCGACGTGACCGTCGACGAAAAGGACCCGGCGCATTTCTTCCTCTTCGAGGTCTATGACGACGAGGCGGCGTTCCAGAAGCATATGACGATGGATCATTTCGCCACGGTCAACCGGGTGATCGAGCCCTTCATCCTCGACAAGCGCTTCGCGATGTTCCATATGGTCAGCTGAAACCACGTATAGAAAGTGGTTGTTTTTTTCGCCGACCTCGTATCTAATCGCTCCACACGCACTTTTCTGGATCACGGAAATGCCCGCACTTGACCTGATCGCCACTGTTTCCTTCCTCGTCGCCGCACTGGCGTCGATGGCGCTGGTCATTTCGATTCGTGTCGTACCGGTAGTACGCGTAGTAGAAGTAGTACGCGTAGTAGTACCGCGCGCACCGTCGAGGGGCAGAAGAAGGTAAGCGAAACAGAGACCGAAACCAAATACTTCACAAACCCCCGCCGGTGCAAACCGAGCGGGGGTTTTCGTTTCTGCCCCCGCAAACGTCAAACCGGCATCCCCGTCCCATCGAAAGGAGATGTCAATGAGTCAAGACACCACAGAAACCCTGACCGGGTCGCAGATCGTCGTGCGCCTGCTGGAACGGCAGGGCATCCGCCGCATTCCCGGCATCCCGGGCGGCGCAATCCTGCCGTTCTACGACGCGCTGTCACAGTCGAAACTGATCGAGCACGTGCTGACCCGCCACGAGCAGGGCGCCGGCTTCATGGCGCAGGGCGCGGCGCGGGCGACCGGCGAGGTGGCCGTCTGCCTTGCGACCTCCGGCCCCGGCGCGACCAACCTGCTGACGGCGATCGCCGACGCCAAGCTCGATTCGATTCCGATGGTGGCGATCACCGGGCAGGTGGCGACCTCGCTGATCGGTACCGACGCTTTCCAGGAGGTGGATGCCTACGGCCTGACGATCCCGATCACCAAGCACAATTTTCTCGTCAGCTCCGCGCAGGAACTGCTCGAGGTGATCCCCAAGGCCTTCCGCATCGCCGCTTCTGGGCGACCGGGGCCGGTGCTGGTCGACATTCCCAAGGACGTGCAGAACGAGCGCATCGAAGTGACGGAGTGGCCCGAGCCGGGCCGTCGCGATCCGGCCCCCGAAGCTGACGCCGAGTCGATTGCGGCGGCGGCGGCGATGATCAACGCGGCGCAACGGCCGATTCTCTACCTCGGCGGCGGTGTGGTGCATTCCGGGGGCTCGGCGGAGGCCGTTCAACTCGCCGAAAAGGCCAGCCTGCCGACGGTGATGACGCTGATGGCGCTCGGGGCGATGCCGGTCGATCACGCGCTCTCGCTCGGCATGCTCGGCATGCATGGCGCGCGCTGTACCAACCTGGCGCTGGATGAGTGCGACTTGCTGATCGCCGTTGGGGCGCGCTTCGACGACCGTGCCACCGGCAAGGTGGCCGCGTTCTGCCCGGGCGCCAAGATCATTCACATCGACATCGATCGTGCCGAGCTGGACAAGATCAAGACCGCGCATGTCGGCATACGAGGTGACGTCAAGGAGGTGCTCGGCCGCCTCCTGCCACAGGTCAAGCAGGATTTGCGCACCGCGTGGCTCGGCCGCGTCGGCGAACTGAAGTCGACCTGTCCGCTTCAGACGCCGGGCGCCGACGATCCGCGCACGCCGTACGGCCTGATTCGCGCCGTCGCGGAATGCGTGGACGACGAGGCGGTCATCGCCACCGACGTTGGCCAGCACCAGATGTGGGTGGCGCAGGCCTACCCGTTGCGCCGGCCGCACCAGTGGCTCACGTCCGGCGGCCTCGGCACGATGGGCTTCGGCCTGCCGGCGGCAATCGGCGCGGCGATGGCGCAGCCGGAACGGACGGTGGTCTGCTTCACGGGCGACGGCAGCATCCTGATGAACATCCAGGAACTCGCCACGGCCGCGGAAGAGAACGCCAACGTCAAGGTCGTGCTGATGAACAACGCCTCGCTGGGCCTCGTCTTCCAGCAGCAGACGCTGTTCTACGGCGAGCGCATCTTCTCGTCGAAGTTCAAGGGCGTGCCGGATTTTCTCAAGATCGCCGAAGGCTTCGGCTGGCAGACGCTCGATCTCGACACCGCGAGCGATCCCAAGTCGGCATTGCAGGCGGCGTTCGCGGTGCGCGGACCGATGTTCATCCACGCCAGCATCGACCGCCACGAACAGGTGTTGCCGATGGTCGCCCCCGGCGCCGCCAACAAGGACATGATTGGAGACTGAGATGAACTCGATTACCAAAAAACACCACGATGCCTGCCAGGCGCACGCCGTTCTGGAACTGGACGTCAACAACCATGCCGGCGTGATGTCGCATATCGTCGGCCTGTTCTCGCGGCGCGCCTACAACGTCGAAGGCATTCTCTGCATGCCGGTGGGCAGTGGCAAGACCAGCCGCATCTGGCTGACCGTCAACGAGGATGCCCGCCTCGAACAGATGATCCGCCAGATCGAGAAGCTGGAAGATGTGCTGAAGGTGAACCGGCACGGCGCGGCGCATGAAGTGTTCGACCGGGTTGGCGAATTTTTCCGGTAAGGCGTTGCAATACAGGGCAGGATCGCAGTTTTCCTGCCCTGCGATCGGCGGGGGCGGCTGGTTCCCTGCGAAAGTGCCGGGTCTTTCAGTAGAATCCCTCCCTATTTGGGCGCGGACATGATGGAAGACTACGCGGTACCCGTGGTGAAGAAGGACACGCTGTCGGATCAGGTCATCCGTTTTCTCATCGGCCTGATCTCCGACAGGCAGTTGCGGGTTGGCGACGTTGTTCCCAGTGAAGGCCAGGTCTCGCAGCTCCTCAACGTCAGCCGCAACGTGGTTCGGGAGTCGTATCGCGCGCTGGCGGCGATCGGCGTGCTTTCGATCCGGAGCGGCAAGAAGCCGCGAATCAAGGAACTCGATTCCGCCGTCCTCGCGATGTTCTTCTCCTACGCTGCGGCGACGAGCCAGGTCACGGCGCAACAGATCCTGGAACTGCGCCGCGCCATTGAGACCCAGATGGCCGCGCTGGCCGCGCTGAACGGCACGGACGACGATCTGGCGCGGATTCGTGACGCCGGGAAGCGCTTGCATGATTTGCCGTTGACCGACCCGGAATGGATCAAATGCGACTTCGCCCTGCATGTGGCGATTGCCGAAGCGGTTCATAACCCCTTGTTCAAGATCCAGTTGCTTGCCTTGCGCGCGCCGCTCGAGGAGTCGATGCGCATCGGGATGCGCAGCATGATCAACAGCCATACCGACAGCAGCATCGTGTTGCTGCATGATCGCCTCGTCCAGGCAATCTGCGGTCGCGACGCGGCAGCCGCGAGCGACGCCATGGAGCAACATTTCCTGGCGCCGGTATCCGCCATGCTCAATCACGGCGTTGCGCAGCGCGACGCGGTCCAGATGTAGGTGCCCGCCGACGGGAAGACAACCGGGGCGTGCTCTTCCCGGGGGGCGATCCTGCCAGCTGAATCTCTCATGCTTTTTAAGGTATCCTACAGGTGGATAGTTTATGGCCATCAACCGTAGGAAGGAGTGTTCATGAGTGATTTTTCGATTCCCCAGTGGCGCGATGATGACGAGCTTTTCACCCTTTGCCGCACAGGGCTGTTCAGCGCGGTGATCGGCGATGTGATGGACATCATGGGGCGCACGCATCAATTCCTTTCCCCACGCATCCAGCCGCTCCGAGAGGACATGGTCGTCGTCGGGCGGGCGATGCCCGTCCTGGAAGCGGATGACCGGGGCGGCGAAGGGCCGGGGCGACGGAATGATCTTTTCAACCGGCCATTCGGGCTGATGCTCCAGGCGCTCGACGACCTGAAAAAGAATGAGGTCTATGTCTGTACGGGCTCTTCGCCAGACTATGCTCTCTGGGGGGAACTGATGAGTACCTGCGCGAAGAACCGGGGTGCGGCCGGCGTGGTGGTCGACGGCTATTCCCGCGACACGCGCGGCATCCTGGAAGTCGGCCTGCCGGTGTTTTCCTATGGCCGCTACGCGCAGGACCAACGGCCGCGGGGCAAGGTGATCGACTACCGATGCACGATCAAGATGGGCGAGGTGGCGGTGAATCCGGGTGACATCATTTTTGGCGACCTTGATGGCGTTTGCGTGATTCCGCAGGAGATCGAGAAGGAGGTGATCCACGCGGCATGGCAAAAAGCGTACGGGGAGAAGCGGGTCTTTGAAGCCATCAAGGGCGGAATGGGGGCGCAGGCCGCGTGGGAGAAGTTCGGAATCCTGTGATTGCGGAGCGGCAAACCGCCGCTCCATCCCGAGTTTTACGGCAACGGAACGGAATCGAATCTCATGAAAATTACTGAAGTGAAGGTCTGGCTCGTCGAGGGCGTGAAATACAACTGGACCCTGATGAAGGTCTATACCGACACCGGCTACACCGGTGTCGGTGAAGCCACGAACTGGCCCGGCAGCCCGATCATCGAGGCGGCGGCAAAGCACGTTGGCGAGCGCGTGATCGGTCTCGATCCCTTGCGCACCGACTTCATCTGGACGAAGCTCTATCGCGATCTCAACTGGATCGGCCCGTACGGCGCGAGTCTCTGCGCGATCAGCGGTCTCGACATGGCGCTGCTCGATCTCAAGGCGAAGTTCTACGGGATGCCCTGTTACGAACTGCTCGGCGGCGCCTTCAGGAAAGACATCCTGCTCTACGCGAACTACTGGTTTACCGGCGGAGGTCATTCCGGTGCGGATTACGCGCGGCAGGCGCTGCGGGTAAAGGAGCTTGGATTCACCGGTCTGAAATTCGATCCGTTTGCCCACACCAACTACCTCTACGGCGAGGATCTGCACACCAACCTGACCCTGACCAAGGAACAGCAGGATCTGGCGTTCGAAGTGACAAAGGCAGTGCGTGACGCCGTCGGTCCGGAATTCGACATGATGATCGAGACACACGCCATGCTGAACTTCGAGGTGGCGGTGAAGATGGCCGAGCGCCTGGCGCCCTTGGGCGTGACCTGGTACGAGGAGCCCGCCGGCCCCGAAAGCGCGCAAACCCTCAAGGCGTTCCGCGAGCGTCTTCCCTCCGCGGTGCCGATTTGCGTGGGCGAACGCCATTACACGCGACATGGCTTCCGCCCGGTTCTGGAGAATCACATCTGCGATGTCATCATGCCGGACATCACGCGCTGCGGCGGTCCCAGCGAAATGAAGCGCATCGCGACCATGGCCGAAGCCTACGGCGTGCTCGTCGCGCCGCACAATCCCAACGGTCCGTTGAGCACACTGGCCAGCGCGCATGTTTGCGCCAGCATCCCGAACTTCTTCCGCTGCGAGTTCATGGTCAATGACGTGCCCTGGCGTGATGAAGTAATCAGCCATCCGCTGGATGTCAGCGACGGCGTACTGCATCTCTCCGAACGGCCGGGGCTTGGGGTTGATCTTCTCGAGGACGAACTCGAGAAACATCCCGGAGTGCGCGATCTGGGTGCAAAAAGGAATTTTTACGTTTAACCCGGTTTGTCCATTGGGACGCGAGATGATGGCGAGCGAACTGCCGCGCAAGCCAGCCGCCAGCGCTCGTGCAGGTCCGAAGGGCCGCCCAATGGAAAATCCGGGTTTAAACTGCAAGGCGCTGCCGGGAGGCCAGGAGTGCGGCACGCGTTTTTTCGCCAAAGCGGCGGCGTCCCGCCAAGTGGTGTAAGAACGTGAGGGTTTGAGGTGTTTGCCGTGGAGGCCCTGCAGGGCCTCCACGGCGGGCGCGATCGGTGGGTCATCGGAGAACTTCGGTAAGGTGGGAGTTACG
>Ga0302250_1001150_pt1 | contig 21178 bp, 21 predicted proteins | sample AAG_RA_Asp_MG_FD_193536 | JGI IMG/M metagenome (GOLD analysis project Ga0302250, IMG submission 193536) | Enriched activated sludge microbial communities from anaerobic digester in WTTP, New Holstein, Wisconsin, United States - AAG_RA_Asp | ecosystem: Engineered > Bioreactor > Anaerobic >... | reverse complement strand
ACAACCTTGGATGGGTTCTGCTCAAGGATGCGGTTTCCGATCGCATGGATAAGGTGCGTTTTTCCAAGACCGGCGCCGCCATAAATGAACATCGGGTTATACGCGCCCCCACCTGGATTGGTGGCGACCTGGACCGAAGCTGCGCGAGCAAGGTCGTTGGCTTTTCCTACGATGAGGTTCTCGAAGGTAAAACCGGGAATAAGCCGTGTTTTTTCGTAGGCGGGAACAGGATAAGCCCGTGTCGGAACGTACTCGGCCGGTGATTTTTCCACAGGAGGTGGTGTGGAAATGACGCTTTGTCGCGACATCTCCAGCTTTTTTCCCGCAGACGAATGCTCTTTTTGACCAACTGCCAGAGAAATATCGATCGGACAGGCAAAGAACTGGCTACCGAGCTCTTCAATCCTGCCGAGGTAGCGCTCCTTGACCCACTTGAGGATAAAACCGTTTGGGGCAATCAGACGCAATCCTTCTTCTGGATTGTCCTCTCCCTCCAGGCGCAATGGACGAATCCAGGTATTGAATTGCTGAGACGATAATTCTTGCTCGAACTGGCTCAGACAAGAGTTCCAAAAGCTGCTCATTAATAACAGTCAACGAAAATCAAGAAAAAGAACGCGCTGACGCCGGCAGGATCAACGCGCGAGCAATCGGTAATTAAGTAGCGTGGTGCCATCGATTGATTGCCCGGGAGGAATACGAAACAAAAAAGCCTCAGCCGCTAATCGGTCGCGCAAGCCATTGAAGCTTGCGGAAGGCCAAGGATGTTCAGATTTTAACCTGCCGAAGAATAGTTATCCACAGCTTATAGAGAATTCGCCTTCGCAAAGCCTCCATCAATCACCAAGGCGTTTGGCGGACGCGACCATGCCAGTGTGTCGCTTACGCGGCACAAACAGTTGAAAATTTACGAGGAACTGCATCGCGATATTCCTGTTTTATCGTGACTATTAGATGGATTGGCACCTGGTGGGGATAATTCAGGAAAAAACTGTGGCCTGACTGTCGATAAGTCTTGCTTTCTCTCTGTAAGAAAGAGTTGTTCAGTTTTATCCACATTCTGATACATGACTTTCTATTGTCCTTTTATATAACTTAATATATTGTTTTAAATACATAAAATTATATTATCCACAGAGTTGTCGTTGAGATTGTCTTTATAGTTTTTATATAAATATGAATCTCTATGAAACCTGGAGGGATATCTTGCCGTGGTGCCCATAAATCGAGAAAAGCGTTGCACGTTGCTCCTTCTTTACAAGGATTGTTGGAGGACGCAAGGGGCTCACTCGATCGTGACGGTTTCCAACGAAGTTCGGTATGCTTGAACGGGCTGTAATACACAGTTGACAAAACCAATCGAATCAATGTCTAATCTACGGTTCGATTAGCAACGATTTCAAGGGTTTTGACATGAAACGCACCTATCAACCGTCAGTAGTTCGCCGTAAGCGTACTCACGGCTTTCTTGTCCGTATGGCTTCCCGTGGCGGTCGTGCTGTGATTCGCGCACGTCGTGCCAAAGGCCGGCATCGCCTCGCCGTTTGAGCGATTTCCCGCTAAACGGGCAACGCCGGGGTCAATCCGAAGCGTTCCCCAAAAGCTACAGACTGACTAAAACGGATGATTTTTCATCCGTTTTTAGTTTCAGGAAGACGATAAGAGGCAACTGTTTCCTGCTACATTACCGCCCTCGAGACGGTGAATCAGAAGCCGGAGCCCGCTTGGGACTGGTAGTTGCCAAGCGCTTCCTGCGGCGATCGGTGGATCGAAATCTGGTTCGCCGTTTGGTTCGGGAAGTCTTTCGCAAGCAGCATGCGGATTTGCCCGCGCGGGATTTGATCGTTCGATTGGCTTGCAAGCCATCTCTGCCGCTGGATCGGCGCATCTTGAGCGAAGAAGTCCGAAACTTGCTGGAGCGAATGCGTACTATTGGACGTAGGCCATGAAACTGCTTTTGGTTCTGATTCGCTGTTATCAATACGCAATCAGCCCGTTTCTGGGCCAGAACTGTCGCTTTTATCCAAGTTGTTCCGATTATGCCGCGCAAGCGATTGAAAAACATGGTGCCATCAAAGGCACTTATCTTGGATTGAAGCGAATTCTTCGTTGCCACCCCTGGAACCCCGGGGGAATGGACCCTGTTCCCTAATTCCTTTTTTTACCTGGGCCGTAAATGGATAATCGACGCCTGATACTGCTGTGCATTTTCTCGTTTTCGCTCGTAATGCTCTGGGACGCATGGCAGAAACACAATAATCCGCAACCCAGCGCACCGGCGACAACTGCTTCAGCCGCTTCATCTGCCGTTCCAACGCCGTCCGGGAATCTTTCGGCACAGAGTGCTTCGGGTAACGCGGTTTCGACAGCCGTTCCGGTTCCGGGCGCAGTTGGTCAAGGCGGCGAGGTGATTGAGGTCAAAACGGATCTCTTTGTTGCCCAGGTTTCGGCGCAAGGCGGTGATTTCGTTGGCCTCGAACTGAATAACTACAAGGCAACCGAGGACAAGTCGAAGGTTTTTCGGTTGTTTGACGAGAAGCATCTCTACGCTGCGCAAAGCGGTTTGATTGGCGACAGTCTTCCGAACCACAAGACCCTGTTCACCGTTGTTCCGGGGAAGCGCGAACTGGGTGCTGGAGAAGATACGCTCGAATTGCGGCTGGAAGCGCCAGCGTCGGGCGGAGTGAGTGTCACCAAGGTGTACACTTTCAAACGCGGCAGCTATCTCGTTGATGTCGCCTACGAAATCACCAACGGCGGGCAGAAGCTGTTGGCTCCGCACGCTTACTATCAGTTGCAGAGGGATATTCAGGCTCCTGCGGGCGAAAGCCGGATGGTGAGTACCTACACCGGACCCGCGGTTTACACCGAGCAGGGAAAATTCCAGAAGATCAAATTTGATGAAATCCTCGACGGAAAAGCCAAGTTCGAGCAGAAAGCAGACAATGGCTGGATTTCGATGATCCAGCATTACTTCGTGTCCGCCTGGATTCCACAAGAAAAGCTGGCCCGTGAATACTACGTTCGCAAGCTCGACAATACGGTTAACCCGGTGGTTACCGCTGGCGTGATCGTTCCGGTGCAGGAGGTTGCGCCGGGAGATAAGGCTGTGGTGCGGACCTCGCTTTACGCCGGGCCGCAGCTTCAGTCGATTCTCGAACAACTCGCCAAGCCGGTTGCCGAAGGTGGCATCGGAGCGCAAGGGTTACCGCTGGTCGTCGATTATGGCTGGCTGACGATTGTCGCTGCGCCAATCTTCTGGCTGCTTGAGTTCATTCACAAGCTGGTCGGCAACTGGGGCTGGGCGATCATTCTCCTGACGGTTCTGATCAAGGCGGTCTTCTTCCCGCTCTCGGCCGCCAGCTACAAGTCGATGGCCAAGATGCGGACCATTACGCCCCGCCTGCAGGCGCTGAAGGAGCGGTGCGGCGACGATCGGCAGAAGCTGAATATCGAGATGATGAATCTCTACAAGACGGAGAAGATCAACCCGCTGGGTGGATGTTTGCCGATCCTGGTCCAGATTCCGGTATTCATTGCGCTTTACTGGGCGTTGTTGGGCGCGGTCGAGATGCGTGATGCGCCATGGATGTTCTGGATCAAGGATCTCTCGTCGCAGGATCCGTATTACATCCTGCCGATCATCATGATGGTGACCATGTTGATCCAGACCAAGCTCAATCCGACGCCGCCCGATCCGATCCAGGCCAAGGTGACGATGATCATGCCGTTCGCGTTCGGGTTCATGTTCTTCTGGTTCCCCGCGGGCCTGGTCCTCTACTGGGTGGTAAACAATACGCTGTCCATCGCCCAGCAATGGCAGATTACCCGGATGATCGAGCGTGGCGGAAAAGCCGCCAACGATCCCAAGGCCTGACACCATTGCCGCGATCGCCACGGCTCCGGGCCGTGGCGGGATCGGTGTGGTGCGCATCTCCGGCCGGAGTCTGGCACGATTGGCGGAGGCGCTGTGTGGGAAGTGCCCGGCGCCGCGCCTGGCGAGTGTGGGTACTTTCCGGGCGGCTGATGGCAGCGCCATCGATAGCGGTCTATTGCTGTATTTTCCCGGACCAAACTCTTTCACAGGTGAAGATGTCCTCGAATTGCACGGCCACGGAGGCCCGGTCGTGCTGCAGATGCTGCTCTCGCGGTGTCTTGATCTTGGTGCCCGTCTTGCCGAACCCGGTGAGTTCACACGGCGCGCATTTCTCAATGGCAAGCTTGATCTTGCGCAGGCCGAGGCGGTCATCGACCTGATCGATGCCTCGACGGTCGCCGCGGCTCGCAGTGCCGTTCGTTCGCTGCAGGGACGATTCTCCAAGGAAATACGGATCGTACTCGACCAACTCGTCGAACTGCGAGCATTGGTCGAGGCAACACTTGATTTTCCCGACGAGGAAATCGATTTTCTGGAGGCGGCGGATGCTTTCGGGCGATTGGAGCGTCTCAGCATTCTGCTTGCCGAGATAACCGACCGGGCGCAGCAGGGCAGGTTGCTGCAAGGAGGATTGCACGTCGTTCTCGCCGGGCAGCCCAATGTTGGCAAATCGAGTTTGCTCAATTGTCTGGCCGGCGACGAACTGGCCATTGTGACTCCGGTAGCTGGCACCACGCGCGATGTTGTGCGCAGCACGTTGAACGTGGAGGGAATTCCCCTGCACGTGATTGACACGGCAGGGCTGCGCGAGACTGATGATGAGGTCGAACGGATTGGTATCCAGCGGACGTGGCGGGAGATCGAGAAGGCGGACGTCGCGGTGTTGATCGTCGATGCCCGGCATGGGGTTCAGGATTCCGACCGGACGATTCTTGAGCAATTCCCCGCGGGACTCACGCGAATTACGGTCTACAACAAAATCGATCTGGCGGAAGGACAACCGCAACTGCACGCTGATTGTGAAGGCATTGCCATTTCGCTTTCAGCAAGAAGCGGCGCCGGTGTCGATCTTCTGAAGCAGGAATTGTTGCGGGTGGCTGGCTGGCATCCGGCCGAAGATGTGTTCATTGCCCGCGAGCGCCACCTTCGCGCGCTTGCGGAAACGAGCGTTCATCTCGCGGCGGCAAAAAAATGCCTTCCACAACTTGAGCTATTCGCCGAAGAGTTGCGCATGGCGCAACAGGCGTTGGGGAGCATTACCGGCGAGTACTCCGCCGACGACCTTTTGGGTGACATCTTCGGACGCTTCTGCATCGGCAAGTAGGTGCGACGAGTGTGGCATTTCCGCCGATTCGCGGTGAAACGGCGCCCGCATTGACGATCGTCATGTCAGGATTCCTTCCGTCGACAGCCGTTTTTGCTTCGACGGTGGCCTGTCCAGGCGTTACACTCTCCAGCTTTGCTGCTTGAAAGGTTGTTTTGTGAGCATCGAACTCTCGCAACTGGTCATTCTTGCGCTCGCCGCGCTGTTCGCCGGGTTCATTGATTCGGTGGTCGGTGGGGGAGGACTGATCCAGATTCCGGCTCTTTTCTCGGTTCTGCCGAAGGAAGTTCCGGCAACGCTGTTTGGCACCAACAAGATTGCCAGCATCTTTGGCACGGCCAACGCTGCATGGCGCTATGCGATGCGGGTGAAGATGCCGTGGCGGACGACCCTGCCCGCGGCGATTGCGGCGTTTGCCTGCGCGTATCTCGGAGCGATGGCCGTTGCCTGGTTGCCGCGTGACCTGCTGCGCCCGATGATTCTGGTAATGCTCGTCGGCGCTGCCGGCTATACTTTTTGGCGGAAAGATTTCGGTGCGATCCACCGGCCGCAGCATGCCGGCGTGACAGAATTGATCTACGCGTTGCTGCTCGGCGGAGTAATCGGTTTCTACGATGGATTTTTCGGCCCGGGCACCGGAAGCTTCCTGATATTCCTTTTCATCCGCTTCTTCGGTTTTGATTTCCTGCACGCGTCGGCCGCGTCGAAGGTGGTTAACGTGGCGACCAATCTCGCGGCGATCGGTTACTTTGTCCCGAATGGCTTCTTCATTCCGGTGGCAGCGGTGCTCATGGCGGTGGCCAACATTCTAGGCTCCTTCATCGGTACACATTTGGCGCTTCGCCACGGCAGTGGATTTGTCCGCCGGGTGTTCCTCGTTGTCGTCAGTTCGTTGATCGTGAAGTTTGCGTGGGATACGTTCTGACAGTTCGCGCTACTTGACAAGCTGCCGCTGGGCCAGATAGGCGTGAATGATCTCCAGCCGGGAAACGGGATCATCGAGTTCGAGCAGCTTTTGTTTGGCCAGGGCCTTGACCGGGAGAATCTCGGCCAGGCGGTAGCCGACCCATGTTGCGTCGTTGAAGTTATAGGGTCCGGGCATCTTTTCCGGTCCGAGATCGCTGACGACTTTTTCCAGCAACGGAACGAGGCCATGTTGTGCGTCGGGTACCAGCTTTTCTTCGGGGTCGCCGATAACTTCCACCGTGCCCCGCAGGAGGCCGTCGGGCTGGACGGTGCTCTCGATGATCCTGAAGCGCTGGCCGCCGCGCACCTTCAGCAAAAGGATGCCGAGTTGCTGCATGTCCGCATCGATGACATGTGCAACGGTGCCGATCGGGTAAGGCGTTGCCGTTGTGCCAACCTCCTGGCCGCTGGCGATAAGGCATATCCCGAAAGGGGTCTTCCGACGCAGGCAATCGGCGCTCATGTCCAGATAGCGTTGCTCGAAAACCTTCAGCGAGAGGATTCCGCCCGGAAACAGAACGCTACCGAGCGGAAACAGCGGGAGGGTAAGGCGCGGCGGCGCTGCTGGCGTCTCGCCAATCAGATTGCGCAGACGGTCGATCCAGGTCACTGTGCGGCTCTCGGCGTTCCCCAACGGGCCATCAGGTTGTGGCTGACACCAATCTGGTCGAGGAGACGGGCAACAACGAAATCGACCAGATCGGCAACATCGTGGGGATGATGATAGAAGCCCGGGTTGGGTGGCAGGATGACAGCCCCGGCGCGCGCTAGCCGCAGCATGTTCTCCAGATGGATGACCGAGAAAGGGGTTTCACGTGGAACCAGGATCAGCTTGCGTCCTTCCTTGATTACCACGTCGGCGGCGCGCTCGATCAGATTGCTGGCGAGTCCCTGGGCGATTGCCGCGAGCGTAGCCATCGTGCAGGGGCAGACGATCATCGCATCCGGCGGGTTCGAGCCGCTGGCAACCGGGGCAAACCACTCCTCACGGCCATACACCTCCAGGCTGCCGGGCAATCCACGAAAGCGGTCGCGGAAGAACGTCTCCGTCTCGGCCGCGCGGGAGGGCAACTCGAGACCCATCTCCTGCCGCGCGACAATCTGCGCGACCTGCGAGTAGAGCAACTGGACGCGGCAGCCTGCCACGAGCAGGCATTCGAGAAGCCGGAGGCCGTAGGGCATGCCCGAGGCGCCGGTGAAAGCGAGGCAGATGGTCTTAGACATGGGGTGTTCCGGTATTGATGAAGGACGGGTCGGCGAGCAACCGGGCGGCGATCAGGCCGTTGATGATACCGAAGACGAGGGCGGCGACCGCGAAAACGGGCACCAGCAAAAAGAGTCCGTCATGCGGAATGAGCCAAAGGCGGGCGAGCAGCAATTGTCCAGCGATATGCGCGAAAGCCGCCAGGACGCTCCAGCTGATCGGGCCGAACCAGCGCCGTGGCAGGTGGATGGCGCCGGCCAGAACGAACAGGCTGACCACCGCGCCGGTGAGGCTCATGAAGAATCCCGGCGACAGCAGATGACCAAGCAGAATCCCCCCGGCGATGACGCGCAGACCACTGACCCATGCGGCAGTGCCCCAGCCGAAGCGGGCGAGAACGATCAGGGTGACGATGTTCGACAGTCCGGGCTTGACCCCGGGGAGTGGCAGCGGAATTGCCGCATCGATCAGGGCCAGTCCGATCGCTGCGGCCGCCAGGCGGGCAATGCGATGGTCTTCCGGCGTGGTGATCAGTCTAATAACTGAGCGAGTCATAGGGTTCCTTGCGGCCGGCAATCTGCACGCTGACCTGATTGGGAGCACAAATCGCTATTTCCCCGGCGCGTTCCAGCCAGCCTTGACGCACGCAATACTGATGCTGGCCGGGATCGGAAACGACGCGGACGCGCCCCTTGGACACGGCGATAGTGGTAATGCCGAGCGGTCCGGTAACTTCGATTTGCCGGTCGCGGGACAACTCGAGCTCGGCGAAAATCTCGCCACCGCGGCGGACGATCGCTTTTTCGGCCACGCCGCTTTGCCATGCCAGCGCGAAAGAAAGCGCACAGAGCATCGCGCCGATGAAGGCAACCAGCCAATCGCCGCGACGGACCAGCGAGAGCCAGGACATCAGGTATTACCGCTTGTTTCCGGCGACAGCTCGCGGTGGCGGACCAGCACCCGCGCACGGTCGCGGAAGTGGCGGCCCAGCCACTCGGCGAAATAGACAGAACGGTGCTGGCCGCCGGTGCAGCCGATGCCGACGGTCAGGTAGCTGCGGTTGTCGCGGACGTAGCTCGGCAGCCAGGTGGCGATGAAGCGGGCAATGTCCTCGCGCATCTGTACGACCTCCGGCTCTGCCTCAAGGTAGTCGATTACCGGCTGGTCACGACCGTTCAGGGCGCGCAGCGCCATCTCGTAGTACGGATTGGGCAGGCAGCGCACGTCGAAGACCAGTTCGGCGTCGAGCGGGACGCCGTGCTTGAAGCCGAAGGACTGGAACAGCAGGGTCAGTCCCCCGGGGCCGTCGCGGACGATGAACTGCCGGATCCAGTCGCGCAGCGCGTTGGGTTTCAGATCGCTGGTGTCGATGTGATGGCCGAGTTCGGCCAGGCGTTCCAGGCGCCGCCGCTCCTCGGCGATCGACTCGGTGAGCGTGCGCTGCTCGTCGGCGAGCGGGTGGCGTCGCCGCGTCTCGAAATAGCGCTTGAGCAGCGTGTCGGTCTTGGCGTCGAGGAAAAGGAACTCGAGTTCGAAGTGCTGCGCGCGAAGTTCGGCAAGTTGCTGTGGCAGCATGGCGATGCTGTCGCCGCCACGGATGTCGATCGCCGCTGCGATCTTGTCGTAGCCACGCTGGCCGAGATGGTCGACCAGCGGACGCAACATTTGCGAGGGCAGGTTGTCGACGCAATAGTAAGAGGCGTCCTCGAGGATATTGAGGGCGATCGATTTGCCCGAACCGGACAAGCCGCTGATGATGACGATACGCATGCCTGCGAGCATAGCGGAAGGTTGCGAACACCGGCAAGCCGGGCTGGCATACACTACGGAGCATCCAACAGCATTGCAACAGACATGAATCTTCTTCCGCTTCCGTTCATTGACCGGCTCGTCTCCATTCGCCGCGACCTGCATGCCCATCCTGAACTGGCGTTCCAGGAAAGCCGTACCGCGGACGTCGTTGCTCGTGAACTCGCCGCCTGTGGACTCGAAGTCCATCGTGGTTTGGCAGGAACCGGCGTTGTCGGCATCCTGCGCAAGGGGGAGGGGGGACGCTCCATCGGCCTGCGGGCGGACATGGACGCCCTGCCATTGGCGGAAAAGAACGCCTTTGCCCATTGCTCGACACGGCCGGGGAGAATGCACGCCTGTGGCCACGACGGCCACACGACGATGCTGCTTGGCGCCGCGCGGTTCATGGCGGAGAATCGTGACTCGCTCGATATCGAGGGAAGCGTCCATTTCATTTTCCAACCGGCCGAGGAGACCGATGGCGGGGCCGACGTGATGATCCGCGACGGGCTCTTTGATCGTTTCCCGATGGACGCCGTCTTCGGCCTGCACAACTGGCCGGGCTTGCCGGTCGGCGAACTGGCCGTGCTGCCGGGGCCGGTGATGGCCGGCACCTGCGCCTTCGAGATCACCATCAGCGGGCAGGGGTGCCATGCCGCGATGCCGCAACAGGGGATCGACACATTGATTGCGGCCAGCCATCTGGTGCTCGCCCTGCAGACCATTGTGTCGCGCAACGTCGACCCGTGCGAGGCGGCGGTGGTCAGCGTCACCCAGATCCATGGCGGCGAGGCATTCAACGTCATCCCCGACGATGCCGTCGTGCGCGGCACGATTCGCGCCTTCAAGCCGGAGGTTCAGGCGCTCGTCGAAACCGCGTTGCGGCGGATTTGCGCGGGAATCGACAGCATGTTCGGGGTGCGCTCGCAAGTCTCGTTCGAGCAGCGCTATCCGCCGACAATCAACAGCGTTGCGGAGAGTGCGCTGTGTCGCGATGTTGGTGCGCTCGTCTTCGGCACGGAACATGTCCGCCGAAACGAGCTTCCTTCGATGGGCGCCGAAGATTTCGCCTTCATGCTGCAGAAGAAACCCGGTTGTTACGTCTGGCTGGGCAATGGTCCCGGTACCGGCGGCTGTTCCCTGCACAATCCGCATTACGACTTCAACGACGCGATCATCCCGCTCGGCGTGACCTACTGGGTGCGCCTTGCAGAGAGCTTTCTGCATCGCTGACAGGCGGGTGAAATGATGTTAAGCGGATAAATTATGCATTCCCATTACGGCGCCAATCCATTACATTAACCGCTTGTCTTTCTTCCTCGCGAGTTGTCGGGTCAGCGACATGAATAAAAAGGCGTTAGTGGACAGGCAGGGTGAGACGACTGGGGGCAGGCGGCGGATTCTGGTAGTCGACGGGTCGCGCGTGGTCCGGGCGACATTGGCCAAACACCTTGGAGACAGCTTCGAACTGCTTCAGGAAAGCAATGGCGAGTCGGCCTGGCAAACCTTGTTGCTGGATGGGCGGGTTGATGCCGTTGTGTCGGGAATCAGTCCGCCGAAGCTTGAGGCACGCGAGTTGCTCGGGCGCATCAGGGCGAGCGCGGTGCGTCGAGTCAGGGACGTTCCGTTCGTACTTATCGTCTCCGATCTTGAAAATCCGGCGGTGGCTGATCTGCCGAACTGGCCCGGTGTCGCTGGTTGCATTTCCAAATCAATGGACAAGGCAACGCTGCTTGCCGAGCTGGCTCGCCTGATTGATCCGGTGCCTGATCCTGTGGATGTTCCGGCACCACGATTGCTCGGGCGCAAGGAGTTCGCCGCCGCCGTCGCATCGCTCTCGTTTTCGGAAAAGGACGAGCAGCAGACCTGCATGATCGTGTTCGGGATAGACCACCTCGACGAGTTGGTGTCCCGTTTCGGCAAGGCTGTGCCGGAGATGCTGACCTCGCGTCTCGCCGACCTGTTGTCCGCCAAAGTTGATTCCCTCGATCAGTTCGGACAGGCGGAAGGCAAGCATCTGGCGATCATCTCGCACGGTGTGGATCTGCGGCATGGCTCGCGTTTTGCCAAGCGCGTGTGCAAGAGCCTGGCCAGCGGACAGATCACCATTCAGGGACAGAAAATCAAGCTGACCGCCAGCGCCGGTGTCGCCAGCACGTCAGAGGACAAGGTGGCGCGTGGTGCCGAGTTGCTTGCGTTGGCACAACAGCGCCTTGCGCAGGCGCAGCTTTGCGGTGGCAATTCCGCCAGCGCGGAGTTGCGTCCGGATTGTCCTCTGCATTGCCGGGACAAGGCGATTGCCTCGCTGCTCCTCGCCTTGCGGGGGGAGTCCGCGGCGATGCCGGTGGAACAGCTTGCCGTGGCCGGTTTGAAGGTGCTGCCCTTGCTGAAAGCGCTGGACAGGCGTCTTTCGCTGGGGTTGCCACTGGATGAGATCAGGGCGCGAATCGAAGAGCGCCTGGAAAAAAGCCGTCCTGTTTGTGCCTGAATGGCCGTTGCCTGCTGCGGCTCAGGCGACCCATTCCGGCTTGCGTTTTTCCACCAGCGCCAGCATTCCCTCGCGGCCTTCCGAACTCGATTGAATGACAGTCGCGCTCTGAGCCGTTTCCTCGATGGTGGCTTCGTCGATCGGTTGTCCGCTGACCGTGTGAACCAGTGCCTTGCAAGCGCTCAGCGCATTCAGGCTGTTTTTCAACAAGGTATCCAGCGTTTCGCCGATGGCTTCGTCGAGTTGCTCTTCGCCGGGCACCATCTCGTGCACCAGGCCGATGCGGTAGGCTTCCGTCCCGGAAAAACGCTCGGCAGTCAGCATGTAGTAACGGGCATGCCGCTCGCCGACGGCGGCGACAAAGTAGGGGCTGGCGATTGCCGGCAACAGGCCGTACCTGACCTCGTTCAGCACAAACGAGGCGTCGTAGGTCGAGAAGGCGATGTCGCAGGCGGCAACCAGTCCGACGCCGATCCCGCTGGCCGGTCCATGCACCCGCGCAATTGTCGGCTTCGACAGCGTGTCGAGCGTGGCCAGCAGACGTCCTAGATTACGGTTGCTTTGCAGATTTTCCTCCGGCGTTCCGTTGATCGCCTCGCGAATCCAGGACGGATCGATCCCGGCGCAGAAGCTCTTTCCGGAGGATGAAAGCACGATGGCCTGAACACGTGGGTCGTCCTCCAGTTCGAGGAGCGCCGCGGTGGTTTCGGCGACGAGTGTTCTGTCGAGGGCGTTGTGTCTGTCCGGACGGTTCAGCGTCAGGATGCCGACACCGTCATCGATTTCGGTGATTATCGACTGGTACATGGGGACCGGGTCCGTGTGCCGGAGAAGCAGGCAGTTTACAGCGCGCGCCGGGGTTGCAGCAATCGATCGGAGGCGGGTTTTCCCGCGCGATGTGTGAGCATCACCCCGGCGATGACCGCAGTACCTCCTGTCGACACACCGGCGCCGAGGCGTTCATCGAGGAGTACCGTGCCGAGCAGCACGGCGAACACCGGAACCAGATTGATGAAGGCAGCGGCGCGCGTGCTGCCGACATGGCCAATGGCCTCGGAATACCAGGTGAAGGCGATCGCCGTTCCGAAGATGCCGAGGAATCCGATACCGAGCGGGGCGCGCCAGGTTGCGGACGAAAAATCGAAGAGCGAGCCGGTGATGGCCGCGCCGACGGTCAACATGATCCAGCCGATGAAGCAGCCGCCGAAGGTCATCGCCAGTGGCGAGAAGCGCGTGCTGATCTTCCGGTTGATCAGCGTGTAGGCCGTCCAGGCCAGCGCGGTTCCGAGCAGCAGCAGTTCTCCGTGCCCGATCCTGTCGTTCAGCAGGCGGAGAGGATGTCCCTGGGTGACCACCAGCAGGCAACCGACCATTGCCAGTATTACGCCAAGTGCCTTGAGCGGGGGCATCGGTAGCCGGAATACCAGCCAGTCGGCCAGCGCGATGATCGCCGGAATGAAGGCGACGACAAGGGCGCCGTGACCGGCCTCGACGTGCTGCAGGCCGTAAAGGAAGAACACGTTGTATAAAAACACGCCGGTAAGGCCGAGGCAGGCGAGGATGCCCCACTCCCTGTTCGACCAGCGCGGGACCCCTTCCGTCCGGTAAAGCAGAATGCCGAGGACCAGCGTCGCCAGCAGGAAACGCCAGCTGGCGACCGCGAGTGGAGCCATTTCGTGGACCGCCGAGCGGCCGGCGATCCACGTTCCGCCCCAGAAAAAGGCGGTCAAGACGAGTTTCAGGAAGACGCGCGGACGGGGTGATTGCATGAGGGATCGAGACTGCCGAGGGGCGATGCGCGATTATCCCATCTCGCCAGCACTGCCGTACAATCGCCGGGAAGTGAAAACCGCGACGAGGAAACGATGGCTACAGATGAGGCGAAACGGGCCCATACGGACCGGATGATTGCCGAGACCCTGCGCAATCGGCAGCAACGCGAGCTGGGATACCGCGAGCAGGCGCTGAAGATCTATCCATGGATCTGTGGCCGTTGCGCGCGCGAGTTCACCCGCGAAAACCTGCAACAGCTGACGGTGCATCATCGCGACCACAACCACGACAATAACCCGAAGGACGGCAGCAACTGGGAGTTGCTCTGCCTTTATTGCCACGATAACGAGCACGCCCGCGAACTCGATGCCGAAGCGGCGCGGCAAGCCGGCGTCAGGAACGGGAAAGTGGCAACGGACAGGGCAACGTCCAACCCGTTTGCCGATCTACGCGCGCTGATGGAGAAGGGTAAGCGCTGACTTCCTGGTAGTACGGCGGTTCAGTGCCGGAACGCCAGCTTTCCGGCGAACTTCGGCAACTCCATCGCATCAAGCATGTTCTTGACGATCAGGCCGAGTTCAGTGTCGCCCTCGATCGACAGTGTGCGATTGAAGAACAGAGTGTCCGGGTCTTCCTGCCGGGCGGCGAGTTGCAGGAACGCCGAGAGATTGGCGCGAAAGGCGAGGTCCGGCGTTTCGGGCGCGGTGAATACGGGCCGGAAGAGGCCGTCGCGGAAGGTGAAGGCAGCCCGACCGCCGGTGTCGAGCACATCGATCAGGAAGTTTTTCCCTTCAAGCAGGGCCAGGCTGTCGTCCGGCAGCAGCTTCATTTTCACGATCGCGTTGAGGCCGGTAGTCAGCGCCACGGCGTGCGGCCACTGCGGAAGCCTGTTGCCGACGCGGGCGATGAACGAGGGCAGGGTGAAGCTGGGGATGGTAAGCGACATGTTCAGACTCCTTGCAATTCCGTGAACGCGGCCTGGTGCCGGGCGACAATGCCGGCCTCGCCGAACCAGTAGCCATCGACCAGGCCCTCGGGTGCCCATTCTCGCTTGGCTGGCTGTGGAATGCCACCGTGCCGTGCGGCGTCAAAGGCTGCGATGATCTCGGCCATGTGCTGCGGCTGCGGGCTGATGCGTGCGATGTCGACGCCCATTGCCCGCATGTCCGGAATCTCGGCGAGCAGGTTGTAGGTCTGCGCCGACATCGTCTGGATGCCGTTGATCGCCAGGAAGGGCTGCCCCTCGCGCGTCTTCAGGGTGATCGCCTCGGGATGCTCCATGCACTTGAACTGGCAGTCATCCTTGTTCAGGCCGTAGTGGCGGGCGGTGAAGCAGCGCGCCGAGAAGGCCAGCGGCAGCTTGCCGAAGACGAAGACTTCTGTTTCGAGGCCTTGCGGGCGGGTTTTGTGCAGCGTTTCGACCAGCGTGCGCGTGCCTTCCAGCGGTGGCACCCAGCGGGCGAGACCGTAGCGGTGGAAGGTGGCGAGCGTCGCGGCGTTGTAGATGTTGAGGTGCGGACCGGCGACGAAGGCGCGGCCGGCAGCGACGTTGACCGCGCCAAGGTCGTTGGCTTCGACCTTGACTCCCGCCTCGTCGATCAGCCGGCGCAGGGCCTTGAGATCGCTTTCCGATTCGAGCAGGGCCTGCGCCGAGACGACGACTTCCTTGCCGGCGTCGGTCAGTTGCCGGGCCAGCGCCAGCCAGTCGGCCGTGCGCAACTGCTGCCGGCGCGAGCAGACGACCTCGCCGACGTAGATGATGTCGAGCGCCTTGATCTGCGCCATCTCGGCGTAGAAGTCGAGCACCTTGTTCTTGGGCCAGAAGTAAAGCAGGGGGCCGAGCGAGAGTTTCATCGGCTTATCTCCACGGACGGTTGTAGGCGCCGAGCGTGACCTGCGTGCCCTCGGCGACCTTGCCGAGTTCGGCCTGCCAGGCGGGCTTGACCTTGAACTGTTCCGCTCCCCTGCCGAGCTCGTCGAGCGCGGCGCGCAGGGTGCGCGTGACCTGCGCGACGTAGGCCGGGCTGCGCTGGCGGCCTTCGACCTTGAGCGCCGAGACGCCGATCCGGGCGATCTCCGGGAGCATTTCGAGGACGTTGAGGCTGGTCGGCTCTTCCAGCGCGTAGTAGGTCGAACCGTTGACCTCGAAACGCCCCTTGCACAGCGTCGGGTAGCCGGCCGGCTCGTTGTCGTTGTAGCGGTCGATCAGGATGCCGTTGAGGCGCGTGTTCATCTGCCCCGGCTTCTTGTCCCATTTGACGAACTTGGCCGGCGAGCACGCGCCGACGGTGTTCGGCGACTCGCCCGTGGCGTACGAGGATAGCCAGCAGCGGCCCTCGTTCATCACGCACAGGCTGCCGAAACCGAAGACCTCGATCTCGATCGGCGTGTTCCTGATGACCAGTTCTACCTGCGCCAGCGTCAGCACGCGCGGCAGCACGGCGCGCTGCACGCCGAATTCGCGATGGGCGAAGTTGACGGCTTCGTAGCTCGTCGCCGAGCCTTGGACGGAAAGATGCAAGCGCAGATTCGGGTGGCGTTTCGAAGCGTAATCGAGCAGGCCGACGTCGGCGAGGATCACCGCGTCGACGCCGAGGTCGGCGGCGCCGTCGACCGCCGCGTGCCAGTCGGCCTCGCGGCCCGGCTGCGGGAAGGTGTTGATCGCCATCAGCACGTGCTTGCCACGCGCGTGGGCGTAGCCGATGCCCTCGACCATCGCCTTGCGGTCGAAATTCAGGCCCGCGAAGTTGCGGGCGTTGGTGTCATTCTTGTAGCCGAAGTAGACCGTGTCGGCGCCGTTGTCGATGGCCGCTTTCAGCGCCGGCAGGCTGCCGGCCGGGCAGACCAGTTCGGGAATTTTGCTCTGCGACATGGGATGTTGTGCGAAAACGAAACGACAAGTATACCGGCCATGCCGGCAAACCGCATGATTTCTATCAATTTTCCGGACTATCTGGACTATTCCGGCAGTTTCCGGGGCTTGCGCGGGGCGTTGGTGAAGAGCCGGTCGTAGAGCCAGTTGGGCAGGAGGCGCAGCCCCTTGGCGACGACGCCCATCTGCCAGGGAATGACCGTGTAGCTCGTGCCGCGTTCGATGGCCCGGGCGAAGCGCCGGGCGGCTTCCTCGGCGGGCAGCATGAAGGGCATCGGATACGGATTGATCGCGGTCATCGGGGTTTCGATGTAGCCGGGGGCGATGGTGACCACCTTGACGCCGGACGGGCGCATTTCCAGGCGCAGGCTTTCCAGATAGGCGATCGCCGCCGCCTTGGACGCGCTGTAGGCTTCGGCGCCCGGCAAGCCGCGGATGCCCGCGACCGAGGCGATGCCGACCAGCCGTCCGTCGCCGCGTTGCCGCATCGCCGGGATGAACGGCGAGAAGGTGGCGGCCATGCCGAACACATTGATTTCGAGAATCCTCCGGATGACCGCGAGATCCTCCTGATGCTCGGTGAGTGTCCCGGAGGACACGCCGGCATTGGCGATGACGATGTCCGGTGGGCCCGCTTGTCGTGTGAAGTCGTCGGCAGCGTTACGCAGGGCATCCGCGTCGGCGACATCGAGCGGATAGCAATGCACGGTCCTGGCGCCCCGGGAAAGCAGCTTTGCGGCCAATGCTTGCAGGTGGTCGCCTCGCCGTGCGGCGAGGCCGAGCGTGGCGTTCCGGTCGGCGTAGAACCCGGCGAGCGCCGCGCCGATGCCTGACGAGGCGCCGGTGATGAATACCTTCGGGCCGTTGGCTGGAGTCACGTAAGGCTATTTCTTCTGGGCGCGTTCCTTGCGCCGCATCTCGATGACCTTGTCGGTCAGTGCCAGCAGTTCCTTGAATGACTTGACGTTCTGGCCGACGACCGTGAAGCGCCCGTCGACCACGAGTGCGGGAACGCCCTGAATCCGCGCCTGCTGGGCGAGTTGGGCGCTACGTTTGATCTCGTGATCCACGGTGAACGAATTGAAGGCCGTAGTGAACTTCTGCGCATCGACCCCTTGCGATACGACCCAGTCGGTGATGCTCTTGGCGTCGATCAGCTTGAGGCCCTTGCCATGGAGGGCGTTGAACACGCTGCTGTCGAGTCTGGCCAAATCGCCGGTGGTCTCGAGTGCGTAATAAAGTCGGGACATCAGCGTGTAGAAAGTACTGCCCGGGATAGCGACGCGCTTGAATACGACGTCAGCTGGTTGCTTTGCCGCCCAGTCGTGGATCAGCGGATTGAGGTCGCTGCAATGCGGGCAGGCGTAAGAGAAGAACTCGGTGACTTCGATCTTCTCGGGTGTGTCGGTCGGCAGCGAAGGTTCGATCACCGCGTAGTCGCGCCCCTTGGCGAGTTGTGCCTGCGCCAAGGCGGTCAGCGGGATCAGCGCGGCGGCGCCGATGGCGACCCAGGCGGCAAGTTTCTTCAGCATCTTCATCTCCAGTATCAGTCCTTCTTGACGACGTTGGCCGGAATGCCCTGGCGCGCGAGCTCAGCGCGCATGGCATTGACCTGCTCGATTTGCCGGAACGGGCCCAGCCGCACGCGATACCACACCTTGTCCTGCAGCATTACCTGCTGGACAGCGGCCTCGATCCCCATCATGGCCAGCTTCGCCTTCTGGTTGTCGGCATCGGCGGCATTCTGGAACGAACCGGTCTGCAAATACACCGGATCCTTCAGAACTGTGTCCTTTCCGTCCTTGTCTTTGGTTGCATCCGCCTGTTTTGGTTCGCCGGTTTTTGTCTCGGCGGGTTTCGGGTCGGGGATGGCTTCGCCGTTGCCGGGCAGGATCGTGTAGAAATCGAAGCGCGGCTTGTCGCTGGGGACGGGGGGCGGGTCGCCTGGCTTGCCCGGCAGGGCGATGGGGGCCTGCGGCGTGCCTGCCGGGGCCTGCGTTTGCGGAGGCTGGGCCTTGGTCGAGAACGGCGCCGGCGTCCGGTGGATGTACCAGACGACGCCGCCGGCGAGCAGGACGCCGATGACCAGGCCGAGAAAAAGGCCGATCAGGGTGCCTCCGCCGGATTTGCGACGGGACGCATTGCTGCGCTTGCGCGGTTTCAGGTCACGACTCATGGTGTTTTCCCCGAAGTTTCCGAATCACATCGATTGCGGGCAGCTGACGCCGATGATGGCCATGCCGTTGCGGATCACCTGGCGCACGGCCGCGGCCAGCGCGATGCGGGCATCCTTCAGGGCGACGTCGTCGACCAGCATCCGTTCGGCGTTGTAGTAGCTGTGGAAGGCCGCGGCGAGATCCTTGAGGTAGAAGGCGATCACGTGCGGCGCGAGATCCCTGGCCGCGGCTTCGACGACTTCCGGGAACTCGCCGAGCTTGGCCGCGACGGCCAGTTCGTGCGGGTTGTCGAGCAGAGCGAGGTCGGCCTTCTGCAGCGCCTCGTCCTCGCCGTCCCATTGCGCGAGAACGGAGCAGACGCGGGCATGGGCGTACTGGATGTAGTAGACCGGGTTCTCGTTGGTCTGGCTCTTGGCGAGATCGAGGTCGAAATCGAGATGCTGGTCGGATTTGCGCAGCACGTAGAAGAAACGACAGGCGTCGTTGCCGACCTCGTCGCGCAGGGTGCGCAGCGTGACGAACTCGCCGGAGCGGGTGGACATCGAGGCCTTCTGGCCGTTGCGGTAGAGCACGGCAAACTGTACCAGCGCGACTTCCAGGACGTCCGGATCGAGGTCGAGCGCCTTGAGCGCACCCGTGACGCGCGGAATGTAGCCGTGGTGGTCGGCGCCCCAGATGTTGATCACGCGCTCGAAACCGCGTTCGTACTTGTTCAGGTGGTAGGCGATGTCCGAGGCGAAATAAGTGTACAGCCCGTTGTCGCGCTGCACGACGCGGTCCTTCTCGTCGCCGAAGTCGGTGGATTTGAACCACAACGCACCGTTCTGCTCGTACAGGTGGCCGGCCTGGTTCAGGCGCTCGACGCAGCGCTCGACGAGTCCGGTGTCGAACAGCGACCGCTCCGAGAACCAGACGTCGAAATGCACGCCGAAATCCTCGAGATCGCTGCGGCAGTCTTCGAGCTGCTCGGTCAGCACGTGGTTGTGCACGTAGTTCCAGTCCTCGCCGAGCAGGCGCTTGGCGTTGGCGATCAGCGCGTCGAGATGCGCCTCGCGCTGCGCCTTGGCGTCGTCGTCGGCGCGGTCGGCCTCCGGCAGTCCGGGCGTGCCGTCGAGAACTTCGGCGGTCGAGCGGGCGTACTTGTCGCCGTGCGCGATCTTCATCTCCATCGCCATGTTGCGCACGTAGTCGCCCTGGTAGCCGTTCGGCGGGAAGGGAATGCGCGTGTTGTGCAGTTCGAGGTAACGCAGCCAGGCCGAGGTGGCGAGGATGTCCATCTGCCGCCCGGCGTCGTTGACGTAGTACTCGCGGGTGACGTCCCAGCCGGCATAGGCCAGCAGGTTGCACAGGCTGGCGCCGTAGGCCGCGCCGCGGCCGTGGCCGACGTGCAGCGGGCCGGTCGGATTGGCCGAGACGAACTCGATCTGCACCTTCTGCTTGCCGCCGAGCGCCGAACGTCCGAAGGCGTCTTTCTGTTCCAGGACGTTGCGCACGACCTCCAGCTTGGCGGCGCGCTGCAGGTGGAAGTTGATGAAGCCGGCGCCGGCGATCTCGACCTTGGCGACGAACGGCGACCTGGGAATTTCCGAGAGCAGCAGCTGCGCCAGTTCGCGCGGGTTGCGCTTCATCGCGCGCGCCAGTTGCATCGCCAGGTTGCAGGCGAAATCGCCGTGCGAGGCCTGCTTCGGTCGCTCGAGAACGATGGCGGTGTTTGCCTGGTCGGGCGCCAGGCTGAGCAGCGCGGTGCGCATCAGGTCGGCGAGATGGGTCTTGATGTCGTGGGTCATTGCGGTGCGTGTCCGGAGAATCGAGCAAACGCGGATTATACGATGCGCCGTTGTCCGCGCGTTTGTCGGGGAAGGTGGGAAGATCGGTTGAGAATCAGGCGAAAAAGTGCGCCCAGGTTGCTGAGATCGGCATGACCAGCAGGAGCGCCGGCAGCATGTTGACGATCGGGAAGATCTTGATGCCGCAGATGCGCAGGCCGGTGGCCAGCATGATGATGCCGCCGCAGGCGGAAAAGTCGGCGAGCATCTCGGGCGTCGTCAGCGGCATCAGCAGATGCGCGCCAAAATAGAGCGTGCTCTGGATCGCGATCTGCGGCAAGGCGATCAAGGCAACAGAGAACCCGAGCTCGGTGGCGAAAATCATGGCGGTGAAGAAATCGAGAACCGATTTCGCCAGCAGGATGTTCGGCTCGCCGGTCATGCCCTCGTGCGTCGAGCCGAAGATGCCCATGCCGCTGGCACAGAACAGCACGCTGATGGTCACGAACTTGACAATGAAGCCTTCCGCGCGCGGGTTGTTGCGATCGACCGGACTGGCGCGTTCGAAACGCTTTTGCACCCAATGGATGGCGAGCTCCAGTCCGCGCTCGAGCCACAGCAGCTCACCGATCAGAGCGCCGCCGATCATCGCCAACGCGACAGCAGGCAGCGTGTGCACCTTGTTGACCAGCAGCGCGCCGATGGCCAGCGCGATGACGCCGCAGGTCAGCGGCAGCGCTTCCTTGACCCGCCTCGGCATCAAACGACCCAGCAGGCCACCGGCGATGGCACCGGTCATCAGCGCGGCACTATTGACGAATGGGCCCAGCATGCAAAACCTCCGTTCAACGGATGCGTGAAAGGGACGCAAGGCTAGGCCGATCTCCCGCAGGTGTCTATATTGAAAACGTGACCGCGGTGGGGGAGGTGAAAAATGAAC
>Ga0302250_1001149_pt1 | contig 21192 bp, 26 predicted proteins | sample AAG_RA_Asp_MG_FD_193536 | JGI IMG/M metagenome (GOLD analysis project Ga0302250, IMG submission 193536) | Enriched activated sludge microbial communities from anaerobic digester in WTTP, New Holstein, Wisconsin, United States - AAG_RA_Asp | ecosystem: Engineered > Bioreactor > Anaerobic >... | reverse complement strand
CCTCGTTCTTGCCGAAGGTCGCCGCACTGAAATCCGCGTCCCGCCGCCGATGATAGAGCTCAAAGAGATGGTCGTATACGATCCTGTCCACCTCGCCGGTGGTGATGAAATGCCTCGCCATCAACTCCCGCACCTCGCGGTGCGAGTACGCGCGATAGCCTTTGCCGGCAAGGACATACCGGCAGAGGGCCTCCAATACAAAAAAGAGTAAAGACACGCACTCGGGGAAATTCCCTGCGGTGTAGTTGACACGATATGACCGTAGTTTCCTCCTCATGAGCTCCATCATGTCCTGTGTTTCCTTCATCCTCTCGTCCCCCTCCTTTTCAAACCGCATCGATTCCGCCTCGTCTGACGCCCAATCGTAAGTGTCATCGAGAGCATCCGTATCAGGCTCGACCAGATGAATCCCCGCAAGGGCCTCCTGGACCACAAAGGACGACTCGTCCCTGTCGTTGAGATGGAGGATCGAAACATGCGTGTCATCCTTCACGGCCGCGCGTATGCTGCCGACAATGCGCATCCGCTCCGCCTCATCGTCGGTCCGCAGGTAGATGCCGATATCGATGCTGGGGTGGCCATGCAGCGTTCCTTCCGAATACGGGCCATATAAGACGGCCACCAAGACTCTGTTCTCTGCCCGCAACCTTTCAAGAACGGCCTGTATGGGAATGATCCTGTCATGGATTGTCTCATTAGCGGCCCTGCGGAGCTCCGGCGCCCTCATGTCCGTTCTCTTCATGAACCGGTCCACGTCTCTCCTGAGCCGATCGGGCAGCTGCAGGGCAAGCGATGAGAATCCGATAATCCGGTCGCGTTCGGTCTCCCACACGTGCGGCGGGGTGAGGCAATAATCCCTGAGCGCATCCATGTATATTGTCGACGTCTTCCCCAGAATGCGCTGCTGGCCAAACGCATCGTCCAAGTCCCTGAGGATACCCTCCATGTCGTAATAGATGCGGCGGATCGTCTCCGCCATGGCCACGAGGTGGCGGTCAGCCCCCGGTCTGTCCTTGTCCCGCCTGAAAAGATCCAGCAGCTCACGGAGTCCGGTGCGCTGCCTGTCGAGCTCCCGATATGCGTCCTTGGATACTTTCGTTTTACCGGCCACGTCGAGCATCCTGACCCCTTTGCCCTGTCGGCCCTTGCCATTACCAGACGATATCAAGGCTCTTCCTTCCCGTGTGTAACACGAACATGGCGGCCTTCACGCCAGACGTCGTTTCCAATCGGCGGCATCAATTATACCTCTCTTGTATGCTGGAAAATGGTGCTGTGCAGATTTCACTGGATACATTTCCAACCACAAAATGGCTGAACATCGATTACACGGAACGGCGCGGCCTGCTTGGATAAGCTCCTGCAGATTCAGGGAACCAACCCGTCTCAGCGGTCAGTCTTCTTCCTGGAGCTCCCCTTGACGACTTTCTTCCCGACCTGTTCCTTGGTTGCTTCAACAAGATTGACAGTCGGCAGGATGAACTTTTCATGCATGGAGTTCGCTGTTGCCTGGGCCACAACGCCTCTGGCAATCCCATAGAGAATGGCGAGACCGTTCAGCGGGATCATTTTCTCGATCATCTGCTCGTCAGTCCCCTTGGCAAAGCTAAAAAAACCGGTAATCCTTAAGAACACATAGTACGGATTGGCTTTGAAGTCTGCTTCCGACTTGTTGACCTGCAGCTCAATGGTAATCATGAACTCCGGAAGCTTTCCTCGTCTTTTCACGTTCATGGAAGCGGTAAGCTTCGCCTCATGAGTACCCTTCTTTGGCTCCTGGTACTCCGGGTTAGCCTTCACATGGATTTCGTCGACAAAGTATTGGTCAATCTTAAGCGACGGCGGTGAGGAATTCATCATCAGGCTCCTGCTTCGATGTCTTATATACCTCGGTGAACCGACCCGGACTTAGGTCCTTCCGCTTCGGAGACGTCTTATAAAGTTTGATCGCCAGTTCGACATCCTTCGGGCAAACTTCAATGTTGACGTTACATCCAAGAGACCTTGCGAGGGAGGCCATGGTTTTCAGGGTAACGTTGGTATTGCCGCGAAGCAGTTTCGTCACAAACGCTTTAGATACTCCCATACGGGCAGCCAGTTCCGTTCGGTTCACGCCAAGCTCTTTCATGGCAGCAACAATCTGTTCCGTCAGGTCCAGAATCAACTCTTCCGCATAGAACTCGGCATCCTCCCGAAAGGCCTCCAGTTTATCTTTGAACCATTTCTCGGCGTTCATCTCTTCTTCCCCTTCTTATCTTCAAAATATTGTTTCCGTATGTTTACCGCCCTTTCAATCTCACTTTTCGGCGTGCTGTTACCCTTCTTGATGAACCCGTGTGTCAGTATGATCAGTCGGTCCTTGTCGCGAAAACAAAGCAATCGCACCTGAAACGACTTAAATTCCGAAATATCAACACCTTTAAGCTTGTGGAACCTCTCGGGGTTAGCTGGTAGGCCATGGTCTGCGGATTTACGGAGCAGGGCGACAACTTTCTCCTGATCTTTCTTCTGCAGGTTATCAATGAATTCAACAACACGAGATCGATCACCATGGGTAACAGCATATATGTCATACTGTCTGCCTTTATATATTATCGCTGTGTCCATAGAATAATTAACCTAAAGGTTAATATTTGTCAACAACAAATGTGAAAAGTCCCACAAACTAGAGAACAATCATGATGACGAACTATGAGGAATAAATTACTTCTTCTGTATCCTTTTTGCAATAGTTGCTTTCCTTTTTGCGTTCTTTTCCGAAATGACCCGAGAACCGTTGAGGGATTTTTGATGTTTTCCAATGATATGCTACTATAATACCCAGGAACTCAACCATGCCCAGACTGACGTTGTTACAGAGAGATATTGACGAGATCAGCAAAAGAAGAGCCGTTTTGCTCAAGAAGGCAGAAGAAGTCTGTGAATATCTGGCCAGGCTGGGTGTGAAAGAAGTCTACATCTTTGGATCAATTCTAACGGAGAAGTTCGACGCTCATTCCGACGTCGACCTCGCGGTTGCCGGGATCCCCTGGGAGCATAAGTACTGCGTAGAGGGGACCATCGAGGACATACTGGGGACGGAGGATTTCCATCTCGTCTACATGGAGGATGCCCCGGACTACATCGTGAGGAGCATCAAGGAAAGAGGGAGACGATATGCTGGCGCCGTTTCTTGACATCCAGATCGAACTGGATAGAATACGGAAAGAATGTGAAAAGCTGCGGAGAACCAACGAACTGTTCCTCGCCGAGACGAATACAGAAACAAAGGAAGCCTACGGCTCCATGATGGCGCTGGTACTCCACGGTGTCTATGCGGGGGTTGAAAGGGTCCTCAGAGATATCGTTCGGTACTTCGATGGCCAGTTGCCCGTCGGTAGTGATTGGCATGCAAAGTTGTTGGTCAGAGCCTGTAACCCGAACCCCGGTGTACGGGAAGCTGTTATCAGTGAAGGGGCTGCCGCAGAACTCGCCAATCTGAGAAGCTTCAGCCGCCTTGTCGAAAGCATTTATCAATCAAACCTTGACTTTGACAGGGTGCTTTCGATGTCAGAGCGCGCGCTGAAGGTTGTCCCTGCTGTTATAAACGATATCGACAGTTTTATGCAACCGAAGCACGGTCCGGTTCTTTAGACAAGATGCGGGCCAAGGAGGATGAGCATGAAGAGACCATTCCGGATCACCTGGAAAGAACCGACCGGCGAGACAACAACCGTCAACATTGAGGCGGAGAGCAAAGGCCAGGCCCGGCGGATCTTCATCCAGCGGGGCGGGAACATACTGCGCATCGTGGAGATAGAGGATTCCCAGGAAAGAGCTGCCGGCCACGAACCTTGATGCCATGGAAGATTCCTGCCATACTAACACAGCAGGAGGCATAAATACGCTTGTAATCAGACTTTCACCGGAGATCGAAAAACGCCTTGAGGACCTGGCGAAGAAGACGGGAAGAACGAAAACCTTTTATGCCAGGGCCGCAATAACTGAATATATCGAAGACCTCGAAGATATCTACCTGGCGGGAAAAGGCCTGGAAGGCATACGAACCGGCAGGAGCAAAACCATTCCCACCGAAGAGAGAGACAAAGGAGATCCACCCCCATCAAGGAAACCCCTGTTCTCCATGGCGAAGAGCGGGACGCAAGAGGAGCAGGTGGTGAATGTGGGCAAAACTCTTGACTCTTTTGTGATAAGAAAGGATAATGTATCCAGTCACAAGACAACACAGAATATATCCCCCGCCTTTGCCCTGCAACGGCGGGTAATGATCTCCGGGGGCTTGAAGGCGACTTCAATCCCCTGAACTATTTTGAGGGGAACGGCATGAGTGAAGACGGTGGCAGTCTTTATGCCAGGGACGCGACAACCGGGTAATATGCAATTCATCTCTAGGCGCAGAAAGTTACCTCGCCCCCTTTGGGTTACGGCTCAAAGGGCTTTTTGATCTGAGGAGACAACAATGGCAAGGAAGATCAAGGAAACCCCCATTCTCCATGGCGAAGACGCCAGGAGGTTTGTGGAGCAGATCTCGCGGAACGAGCGCGAGCCAGCCCCGCGGGAAGAGTACGAACGGGTGATGGCGAATTACCGGAAGGTGAAGACCGCGGTAAAGTAAGGCCTCGTCGCCAAACAGATCCCCCAACACTCCAGCTAACTTCTCTTCCTTTCCGAAAATCTTGCCCTTTCGAGCCCACATCGTATATACTATATAGGATATACGATGCAACATGGAGGATACCATGCAGAAAGTTCTTCTTTCATTGCCAGACCGTCTGGCTGAAAGGATGAAGGCCGTAATACCACCCGGCCAGCGGAGCAAGGTTCTGGCGGACCTTCTCGAGACCGAGGTGAAGCGCCGGGAAGAGGATCTCTATCAGTGTGCCCTCGGCGTTGAGAAAGACCAGGCCCTCGGCGAGGAGATGAAAGACTGGGACGTGACCGCGGGAGACGGCATAGACGATGAAACGTGGTGACATATACTGGGTGAACCTGGACCCTTCTACGGGTTCGGAGATCAGGAAGAGACGCCCGTGCGTGCTCATCGGAGCGACGCCCGTCAATGAAGCAAGGCGTACCGTTGTCGTTATCCCCCTCTCTTCCGTCGGGAAACCAAGACCCCCGCTGGCCGTCCCGGTTACATGCCTTGGCAGAAAGGCCGTTGCGGTGTGTGACCAGATCAGGGCGGTGGACAAAACCCGTCTTATGGAAAAGGCGGGGGAGATCTCCAGGGAGGACCTGGCGGAGATAGAGAAGGGCCTGCGCCAGGTGCTGGTGTTGTAATCAGATGAGGGAACCGGCCAAAAGATAGTCGCCAATTTCTACTTTGCAACTTTCTATTGAGCTTTGAACCGAAGGAAAGGGAAAGTCTAAGGCGCCGTACGGTTGGGAGAGCTGCATGAGCGGTTCGCTGGACAAAGGACCACACGGTCGCATTCTCTCACTACTAACCACCTACACATCTTCGACCTGTGGCGCAGGGCTGGAAAACCGACCCCTCCTCTTTCATCTTCTCTATGCTTCATGCTTGTCTGGCCAGAACATATCTGTAACAGCAGTTCAAGTCTTGCGAGAGATATCTCCACTCTTGTCCGATGCCATGTTGAAACGGGGTGCCGATACCGGTTAATTTTCACGCTTGTTCTTGAATTGTCCTGTAGCTGTAACAGGAGCAATAGCCCGGTTCCTGTTTGCTCTTCCTTCCGTCCCAGTGACGATTGCTCCGCCAATATCTTCCAGAACGTCCGCAACGCGGATGTCATTCTTCTTTTCTTGGTTTCCCATCCGAGGGTTCCTTAACCGCCTTGTGCATTGCAGAGAAAAGGTGTCTCTCCAGAGGTTTGGCTTCTTTGATCTCCCTACAGCTCATATCTTCCCCAGGTCGGGCTTCTGGTGGCAATCTCCCGACATCCCTCAGGCATGCGCCCGCCGCGTCTTCACATGGATGCGATGAAGGCCGTTCGGCCAACCAAATGCCCCGCTGTGCTTTAATCTTATCCGGTCTAACCGTAGTATTTTCCCATTCTCTCCGGCTGGTACAGCACCTCAAGTACCTGCACTCTTTTCCTCCCCGCCGGGACCTGCCACTCCACGACATCCTTCTCCCGGCAACCGAGAAGAGCTGCGCCCGCCCGACCCATAACGGATATCGCGTTGGTTTCAATCCTATTCCCCGGAAACACAAGGGCAAACGTATGTTCCTCTCCGGTATCGACGTATCTGATGCGGACGACTGAGTTCATGGTAATCGTATCACCGGGGACATCCTTTGAACACACTATTCGGGCACTGGCGAGTTTTTGTTCGAGAACATCGGCGCTGTCCCCGCCGGAAACCGCGATGTGGGCCCGCAGCCTCTCCATGTCCAATTGTGTTATGCAAACCTCTTTTGGCTTCATCTCATCCTGCCTCCAAACAGACTTTTCCTCCCGATTCTGACCATTCCCGCATGCGCCTCGTGGTTGCCTTCCCCTGATCGAATCTTCCTTCCTCTACAAGGTTTCCGTGCCTGTCGTACGTTGCATGGAAGCCATACGGTTCTCCGTTCCTGTAGTGCAACTCTGATTCCACGTTCCCGTTGTCGTGATAGCTCGTGAAGACCCCATGCAGTTTTCCGTTCTTGTAGTGTGCTTCCAGCCAGAGCAGGCCTTCCCGCAGGTATGTCTTCGCGGGACCATGTCTCATTCCCCGTTTGTACGTGCTTTCCTCGAGCGTCTCTCCCTCCGGGTAATACCTCGTACTTCTGCCGTGAGCGCGGCCGTCCCTGAACTCCGTTTCTTCCCTTACCGTACCGTTTCCGTAGTACTGTCTGACGACACCGTCGGGGATTGAGCCGGAACAGTAAACAAGAACGCCGTTGAGATTGTACGATTCGCTGGCAACCTGTTTGTCACCGCAGTAGTACACAACCAAAAAGCCTCTCCTTGTGGCAGCGACAACCTTTGTCACTTCCGATGTCACGCAACTCGTTCTTTCAGCATTCATATCAACGAGACCTCCTTGACCTGGAAACTGTCTCCTGTCAACTCAAAATGCCCATTGCCAGCCATGGGTGCCGAGCTTCCTCGCCCATCCAGAGCAGGATAGATGGTATTGCCCGGCGAGGTGGAGTTCAACGAGTGACAGTGTGACAGCGTCGCACAGAGCTCTCAAACGTATGGTCCCGGAGAATCTTCGGAATTCAGAGCGATCTTCCGGTTGACGAGGCCCATGATCTACTAAAAGCAAAGAACGTGCCAGCCGCACAAGGAAGCGAGTACTGGCAGGCGGGGCATTGCCTGCGGTTGTGAGATCAGACCCAGACAGGTCAGGCCGGGAGGCCACCGGAGGTGTTGCATCACCGGGATGTGTTGCATTTTTCGACACGTCGTTACATTCGGCAACCATGCTGCTCAACGTGTTTTCGCCAATCCTTCTTTCATGGTTTCGTTTCGGTCCCGACCCTGGGAATGCTTTTTTCAGGAAATTGACAGAAGGCATACTTACCACACATCTGATGTGAACAGAGAAATCCGCGCGATTGCGTCCATATACCATGGAGTTCCGGGATGTCACGAGGTGCGGCACGGTAGCACAGAAATTGCACGGAGTGAGATACCAGACGTGGCCAGAGTTGCGAAGGGAATACCCGTGTTGAGAAGGGAGGGGAGAACAACTGTGGCTAGAATATTCCACAGTATAACTCATGCAAGTATACACATGGACTCTTGCTTGGAGCACATGGGAGGCCGGGAACAAGCATTGGTTCTCATGATCGCGATCCAGGCATACCTCGACATGGTCCGTTACAAGAAGAGTCTGTCAAAGACATTGGCTGAGGGTATGCAACGGAAGGTCAACTTCCAGGTCGAGCAGCAATACCGCTATTCGGTTGTTTTCTTCTTGCACCCCTGGGAACCGTCGGGGAAGAGCTACGGAGCATATCTGTTTTCCCTCATAGGGAAGGAATCACTCTTCAGGAACCTTCAGAAGAGTGCACGCTGCCTGGAAGCCGAGATCAAGGCCATGGAGAGACAACTTGATATGAGGCTGCCGTCTCCTTCATGACGCGTGGTTGTCCCCAACCCTGGTCCTCCAGCACGGCGAGTCCCGGAGACATCCAGCCGGAGAATGCGGTCTGCAGTGTCGCACTGACAGGAGATTGCTGGCCAGATTGCCGCCGGCTGTCGGTCGTGTTTTGAAGGTATTGGCAGGAGAAGACCAACGGGCGGGAAGAGAGCCGGAGGCTTGCACAGTCCTGGATATCCCCCTTGCATGTCGCCAGCGCAGGGAAACGAGAGAAGGTGGAAGGGTTCCTTGTTTGGACGACCGGCAGGAGGTAAACGATGCAGCCATTGAGAATACGGAAAGACGAAATCGTGTAGATCATTGATCGTCAGGATTGGGTACAGTTGAGAGAAGTATTCTCGTGTGGCTGCACCGAACTACTTCCCGAACTCGACAGGAAAAGATGCATTCTAGCTTTCAGGCCTTTACCAGAGAAGGTGTCGTCAGAGGTCTTTTCTGATCTGGATTCCGGCCACAAGGATGAACTCATGGAGGTTCTGACCGACGAAGAGATTGCACAACTTCTTGCAGGTCTTCAGCCTGATGCTCGAACATGCTTCTTGGCGGAGCTCCCCGACCAGCCGGTGGAATCCCTCATGGACCGTTCCTTTGTCGCCGTCTCGGCGCTTAAGGATCGGGAAAAGGCAGCGCACCTGCTTCAACACTATCGTCTCGACGCGCTGCCCGTCGTGGATCGAGACGGCCCGTTGCTGGGCATTGTTACTTTCGATGACGTTTTAGGCATTTCCCAGGAAGAGGCCACCGAGGACTTTCAGAAGATCGGTGCCGCGGCTCCACTGGAAACAAGGCATAGGGACGCGACTGTCCCGTCGCTTTACCACAAGCGGATAGTGTGGCTTGCGCCCCTACTCGGTGTTAACCTGATCACTGCGGCGATCATATCTGCCGACAAGCATATAATTGTCGCTTGTGTAGTCCTCGCTTCATTCATCCCTCTGATGACGGCGAGTGGCGGGAACGCGGGTGTACTGCCTTCAACTCTGGTGATACGCGCCGTGGGAACGGGTGAGTTGCCACTTGAAAAATGGTTCTGGATACTCGCCAGAGAGGTGGGCGTTGGTGCCATGCTCGCGCTGACAACGAGATTGCAGGCAGAGAGTGCCCCCGGAAAGTCTCGAGAAGCAACTCCGGAGAATAACCGTATTCCTTCCTGGGTGATCCTTGGGTTTCCCGATTTCGTGACAGCTTGGATGCGGGCCTCAGGAAACGGTTTTTCCCAATGCCTCCGGCAGGAAGCGTCGGATATGCTTCTCGACAATTTGCCGCGTGATCTCAGCGACCTGGTATTCTCCAGCGTTACGTTCTTTGCTGCCATCCGGGACTATCGTCTTTTCGAGGACCCACACCATCTTCTTTTCGCTGTTCGCAACAAAAGCAATGACCGGGTGTTTCGCAAGACCGGCGGGCTTTGTCTTCCTGGCGGCTATGATCAGACTGATGTGGCGAAGCCGCAGATATCCGCTGTCGCTTATGCTCTGCGATTCCCTGACAATGGAGGATTCGTGTCCGCGTGACCGGAGTTTCATCGATATTTCCTTCATGACGGGCTCGATCACAGCGGTCATGATGTGTTCGGCATCCTTGAGAAAGAAATACCTGTCAAGGGCCTGCCTCAGCGTCGGCCAGGCCGCCCGTTGTTCATTGCCGGATCCTTCGTGAAGCATGTCTCAGCCTTTAACCACCCTCGCAAGCTTCCGGGGTTTCTCAGCGCAATTGGCGAACATGTGGCACCAGAATTTCATATCGGCCGCTCCGAGGTCTGTCCAGGAGGTCCGGATGTGCTTGACCAGGATGGTATCATCGAGAAAGTCGAAGAACCTCATGTACTCGTCATTGTTGAAATCCCTGTCCAGATAATAGATATCGGGTTCGCAGCCCGAACTCACCATGTCAACAAATGTTAGGGGAGATAGCCTCGATCGATTGCCATAGCCAAGGTCTATCCCGTCCACAAGCTTGTCGAGAACATCGGCGGGATGAGCTGCTTCGATAGGTATCCCGTGTTTGTCAGAGTTTTCTTTGAGCTTTGAAAGAGCTTCGGAACTGAAACAAAGGGGCACCATGTACGCGGGAATCGTGTATGGTCCGTAATAGCCCTGCTTTTCCAGGTAGTATGCAATCTGACCATGAATCCCGTGTGGAAAGAACAGATTATTCAGGTGTGGTTTGAGAAGCTTGCCGAATAGCTTCTTTATCTCGTTCTTTTTCATTCTGGTCATCTCCCAATTGGACTTTCCGGTCCTTTCAATCAGAGCTTTTCCTCTGTCTTCGGTTGCCTGTCTTTCTTCTGCTGCATCTGCTTTGCCTGCTTGCTAACCTTCTGCTTCAGTTTCTTATCCTTGTTCTTTTTTCCACCCTTGTCTCCCATTGTGGACACCTCCTGTTGTGTCTTTCTGACGCGCACTAACGTCTCGGGTCCTTCAGCATCCGAGACGATCCAGCCAATACCTACTCCTGGAAGCTTTCCAATCTCCTTCGCCGTGACGGGTGCCGCAATTTGCCCAACGCCTTGGTCTCGATCTGCCGGACGCGTTCGCGGGTGAGCCCGAAGAGGTCACCCACTTCTTCGAGAGTTGACTCGGTTCCCTCGCCTATCCCGAGCCGCATCCTGATGACCTTCTCTTCCCTGGAGGTCAGTGTGGAGAGAACCCTGTCGACCTCCTCCTTGAGAGAAACACCTACCAGTTCCGCAAACGGTGAGGGAACCGCATGGTCTTCAATAAGATCGCCGAGCCTGGTTTCGCCGTCCCCGATCGGAGTTTCGATGGATACAGATCCGAAAGGCGCCTTCATGGTCCTTCTGATCTTCTCCAAAGGGAGGCCGGCCTGCAGCGAGATCTCCTCGAGGTTCGGTTCCTCGCCGAATTCCTGGACCAGATAAGCGGCAGCTTTATTGATCTTGCTCCTCAATTCAAGCACGTGGAACGGTATCCGGACGGTCGGTCCCAGACACGCTATCGCCCGGGTTATCGCCTGTCTGATCCACCATATTGAATACGTGGAGAACCTGTAGCCCTTCCGGTAGTCAAATCTTTCAGCCGCCTTCATGAGGCCCACGTTGCCTTCCTGGATGAGATCAGGGAACGACAATCCACGATTGAGGTACTTCCTGGCGACATTGATCACAAGCCGCAGGTTTGTCTCAACGAGCCTGCTTCTGGCAACCCTCAATTCACTCTCGATTCTGTCCAGTTTCCTGAGTTTTCGCACTGTGATGCCCCCACCGGCACCATTCATCCCCCTTATTCGTTGCCTGGTCTTCCTGATGATTCTCACGACAATCTTGTTTGTCAGTGTCAGGTCGAGCAGAACCTCTTTGAACTCCTTTTCAACCAGCCCCAGCTGGCCAGCAAGTTCCTTACTGTCTTGCATGCGAGTTCTCGACAGGGCTTTTGCTATTTCATTCCTCTTCCCGTGAAGGCCCTTCAAGGTGTGTATGCGGCACACCGTTCTACTTCTGAGTTTCTCCCGGATCGTTCTGGTGCAGTCCATTTCGTCAATAGCGTCAGTCACATCCGCTACGCTTATGGTTTGTTCTTCCAGTTTCAGGCCTATTTCGGAAAGTTCGTTTACTGCCTCCGGCAGTTCGAACAGGGAGATCCGTGCCTTTCTCTCGGCTTCTTCGATCTCTCTTACTATCCGGTGTTCTTCGTCGGACGTGAGTACCGGCACGTTTCGCACGTCTTCTATGTAGGCCGATACGATTCTGTGATCCGGTTCAGGCCCCAGCCGCTCAATCCCTTCCCCCTGTACATCCCGGTCCTTGCGCGACCCGGCCCCGGCCCAAGTCGTTTCGACCATGTCAGTGCTGGATTCCGGCAAGAACGCGACCGCGCCTTCCACATCCTCGGAGGAATAAGTCTCGCCGGTAAAAGGATCTTGGACGTCGTCGTGCATGACAGAACTGTTTTTCTCCATTCCCGTCGCGTATTCTATCTCAACAGGACCACGTCTTCATCGCGAATCTGGCACGCGCCTTCTGCACGTAGAGCTTCTGAAAGGCGGCAATACCTTCATGACCTCTTCACGCGTTATGATCCCCGGGGCTCTCCGGCTGATATACAACCTTCATAATCTCCATCCTTCTCTTGCCGGCCGGAACCTGCCACTCCACGACATCCTTCTCACGGTAGCCGAGAAGGGCTATCCCTGTGGGAGCGAGGATTGATACCCCGTTGTTCTCGGCCTTCTCTCCTGGGAGAACAAGGGTGAATGTATGTTCCTCACCGGTATCAACATACCTGATACGGACGACGGAGTTCAGGGTGATGACATCGCGAGGGATATCCTTTGAACGGACTATCCGCGCCCTGTCGAGCTTTTCCTCGAGAACATCGGCACCGTCCCCGCCGTAGACCTCGATAACAGCGCGCAGTCTCCCCATGTCCTGTTGTGTTACGTAGAGCGCTTTTCTCTTCATCGTGTCCTGCCTTCCGGTACGTCTCCTCTACCCGGGCCGCATCGCGAAATGGCTTTCCCGCTCTCATCGAATTCTACGCATGAGACGAGCTTGCCCTGTCTGTAGTTCTCGACCCGTGAAGGAAACCCGGTCTCATGAAAACTGCGATATGTGCCCTGCTTCTTCCCGCGAACGAATTTTCCTTCTTCAACCACAATTCCATGTCTATTGTATGCAACGTATGAACCATGGAGTCTGCCGTTTACGTATTCCGTCCTGTTGTCAACGGCGCCATTGTCGAAGTAGGCCGTAAACGGCCCGTGGAGGTTGCCGTTCTTGTAATTCGCCTCCATCCAGAGCAGGCCGTCCTGCCGGTATGTATTCGAAGGGCCGTGCAGCACTCCACGTCTGTAGTAGTTCTTCTCAAAGATCTCTCCGCCTGGGTAGTATTCAATGCAAAGACCTTGTTCGGAACCGTTCTTGAACTCGGCAGACCTGTGCAACTTGCCATTGCTGTAGTATTCGTTGACGATGCCGTCAGGGACAGTACCCGACCTATGAATGACCGTACCGTCCTGCCGGCACACTTCGCTGGCCTTTTCATCGTTGTCGCGGTAATAGACCGCGAGCAACCCGTCCTTGACATAGGAAACGACCTTTGTGATCTGTTCCATCCTGCTAGATCCATCATTATTCATTGTGTCAAAACCTTTCTGTGGCGTTGTTCTCGGTGTCTTTATGACCATAGCGAAGCAAAGCTCGTGCCAGCGCGATAGGCCGGTATTATTGGTCCGATCATGGACAAGAACCGGTGTTGCGATGGGTTATGCGATGATTAAGGGGGGAATTCCAGGAAACGGTCCGTCTCGTCACAAAAGGCGGTGTTGCTTCCTGCAACACGCCGTTACATTAAGCAACCGATCTGGATGTTGTTCGCATATCACATCGAGATCTCTTTGAGGAGGGCCAACTCATCCAGCGCCCTGCCCGTCCCTTCGGCCACTGCAGTCATCGGGTTGTCGGCAACATGGACGGGAACCTGTGTGACCTTCTCGATCAGGAGGTCAAGGTTCTTAAGAAGGCTCACCCCGCCGCTCAGGACGATTCCCGTGTCGACGATGTCCGACGCAAGTTCCGGCGGCATCCTTTCGAGAGCGATGCGAATTGCATCGGTTATGGAATTGATGGGCTCGGCTATCGCCTCACGGACCTCGGGCGATGATATTCTCAACGATTGCGGTATCCCGTCCATGAGGTTCATGCCGCTTATCTCGATGGTCTTCGTCTCCTCATCAACACCGGAATGGGCGGAGCCAATGGTGATCTTCACCCTCTCCGCCGTCTGGTCACCGATAAGGAGATTGTACTTGCGCCTGATGTAGTTCACAATGGCCTTGTCGATCTCTTCGCCGGCGATACGGACCGAGCTGCAATAGACAATGCCGGAAAGGCTGATGACAGCAACTTCGGTCAGGCCCGAACCGATGTCCACGATCATGCTCCCGGCCGGCTCCGTGATGGGCAGGCCCGCCCCGATAGCCGCGGCCATGGGTTCTTCGATAAGATACACTTCGCCCTTCCCCGCGGATTCAGCGGCCTCTTTCGCTGCCCGCTTCTCTATGGGCGTGACGTCACAAGGAACGGAGATAATGATCTTCGGTTTTGCGGCGAAACTGCTGTAACCGATCTCCGTCAGAAAATGCTTCAGCATGGATTGCGCGGACTCGAAATCGGAGATGACGCCGTGTTGCAGTGGCCTGCTCACATTAATGCCCTCCGGCGTCTTGCCCAGCATGTCCTTAGCCTTTCCGCCGGCAGCAAAGATCCTTTTCAAGCCTCGGGTGCCATTGCGCACGGCAAGAACGGAAGGCTCATTGAGAACAATGCCCCTGTTTTTCAGATAGAAAAGTGTATTTGCAGTTCCGAGGTCAATGCCGATGTCTTTCGACGGCGTGCTGAGTATTGAAAACACCTGCTGTCTCCTTTTGCCGCAGGACTGTGAGAATACAAGGTCCTATGCCATTCTGATGCCACAAAGCCGCGACAAGAGGAACATATCGACAAGATCATCAGGCGTCGAGTGTCTTGCGTATCTTTTCAAGAACGTCTTGCAGGGCCAGCGGTTTGGGGATGAAATCGAATTCCCTTTCCTCAAGACCCTTGCTGAGCACAATATCCTTCGTGTACCCGCTCGTAAAAAGGACCCTTACGTCTGGATTGACCCTCCTGATCTCTTCGTACGCCTGCCAGCCGTTCATTCGGGGCATGACCGTATCGAGAATGACAAGGTCCACGGGTTGGAATTGCCTGAATTTCTCTACCGCTTCCCGGCCGTCCTTCGCAGTCACTACCCTGTACCCGTGCGTCCTGAGAGCTTCGTCCATATAGCCACGCACACTTTCATCGTCCTCGGCCACAAGGATCGTCTCGCTGCCTGTAATGTTGGCAGGCGGCTCACCATGTGCATCTCCGGTCTCTTCCGGCATAGCGGGAAGATGGATGCTGAAGGTGGTTCCGCGACCTGGTTCGCTGTCCACCGATATGTGCCCTGTATGCTGCTTTACGATGCCATACACGATCGCCAGGCCGAGTCCCGTGCCCTTGCCGGCATCCTTTGTGGTGAAGAAGGGGTCAAAGATGCTGTCTTTGGTTGCATCGCTAAAGCCTGTGCCGGTATCGGAGATCTTTATGACGACGTACCTTTCCTTCTCTCCAGCCCATTGCGCCGCGTCCAACGGGTCGTTCGCATCGAGGGTGGCCGTTTCTATTCTGAGGGTCCCACCCCTGGGCATGGCGTCCCTTGCATTCGTGACGAGGTTAAAGAGTATCCGGTCGATCTGTGACCTGTCGGCCATGACCATGGTGCTCTCATCGGTCAATGATATCGAAAGCTCGATATCCTCGGTGATGAGCATCCTGAAGAGCCTGCTAGCTGACCGTATCGCCTGGTTCATATCCATCGGCGCGCGGGCGAGGGACTGCTGACGGCTGAGGGCAAGGATGCTTCTCGTCAGGTCCGCGCCCTTCCGGGCCGCAAGGAGGATCTCCTGCACATAGGGATAGAGAGGATCGGTCTTCTTCATCTTGAGCTCGATGAGCGAGGCAAAGCCCATGAGGCTCGTCAACAGGTTGTTGAAATCGTGCGCGATACCTCCCGCCAGAGTTCCAATGGACTCTGTCTTCTGCGCCTGGCGCAGCTGCGATTCGATGCGTTTCTTCTCGGTCACGTCCTCCACCACACCTTCATAACAGGCGACGGATCCGTCGGCCTTCCGGATAGTGCGGACGTTCATCCTGATCCATACCTTGCTCCTGTCCTTCCGGTAGAGCCGCGCCTCAAAGCCGCGGATCACGTCTTCTTTATCGAGAAGCTCCATGTAGCGCCTGCGGTCGGCCGGATCAACGTACAGCTGCTCACCGATATTGGTTATGGTCGTTATCATCTCTTCCGACGACGAGAAGCCGTGTATCGCTGCCAGTGCGGGATTGACCCGCACGTATCGCCCTTCAGGCGTGCTCCGAAACATTCCCGTGATCGCGTTGTCATGGACATTGCGGTAGTCGTCCTCGCTCCTGCGCAGGTTCTCTTCCGCCAGTTTCAGGTTGGTAATATCCTCTATGGTTCCCTCGTAACAGAGGATCCTGCCCTCGGCATCCCTCACGGCGCGGGCATTGAGGGATGCCCACATAAGAGACCCGTCTTTCTTCAGGGCGGGGAATTTGAAGGTATGAACAAAACCCGACCGCTCCACGATCTCCTGGAACGTGGAGCGGTCATCGGGGTTCGCATACGCGTGCGTCCGGACATTCAGGTTGCCGTTCGTCACCTCTTCCGGAGAGGAGTATCCGAACATCCTTGCATAAGCCGGGTTGACCTTTATCGGCCTCCCGTCGGGGGTTGTACGGAACATACCCTCAACAGCGTTTTCAAAGAAGGACTGGTACGCGTGCTGGTCTTCTCGGAGAATAGCGTCAGGCGCGGTGTGTGTCATGGCAAGCTCCAGTGTCATTAGAATGTTAAGGGAAATCGAAACTGAATGCAGCGGATCCCTATCCCGGTACTCGGAACACCGTATTGTTCCCAGCTTTATGAGTCAACGAGCCTTCAGATCTTTACGGTGTATGCCCTGGGGCACTCCTGTATCATGCGATCCGCAACCTCAATGGTATCGGTAAATGCCTCGTGAAGCGCTCTTTCTCCGGCAGATTCCAGCACTTCTCGCATGGCCACGATGATCGACGCGGCTTTCAAGCCGGGATAGTTCCGCATTCTCGGTATAAGGGAGCGCAATGCGGCTGCCGCGGCGATCCTGACCGCTGTCTCCATGTCCCCGTTCAACATAATCCCGGAGATCGCATCGATAAGCACGTCCTTGGGGTCCTCGATGTCCCCGCAATATTCGAGCATCGTCCCTATGGATGTACCGTCTTTCTTCAACTGGAGGATACCCGATATGCTGTACTGGTATTTTGCAAAACCAGAAGGGCCTTGTGTCTCGTAGACCCGCTTCAGCATTCTCTCCCAATCATGAACAGTGTTCGGAAGACGTGTTCTCATATATCCTCCTTGTTGCTTTTTGTGAACCCCCGGGGTTGCCCGGGGGTGTGAAGGGATGAGCTAAAGATATCTGGGGCTCCGGCACTTTCCGGGGGTTCGTATATTCAACAGCAAAGCGCGTGCCACTATGAGCCGGGTTGATTTTCCGGTAGATGAGGCTGGGTTTGGAATGATGATCGTTGCATTATTCGACACAGAGTTGCATTTTGCAACTGCCTACTCTACTGCGCTATCTTGAGCCTTTGTATCATGCGCCACAGCGAGGTGCGGTTGATCCCCAGTATCTCGGACGCACGTGCCTTATTGCCGCCTGTCTTCTTAAGGACGGTCTCAATGTACGTCCGGCCTACCTCCTCGAGGGTCTGCAGGTCCTCATCGGGGTTCACGGGCGGAGCCTGCGGGGCATTGCGTATGTTCTCAGGCAGGCTCTCCGGGGTAATCTCTCTCGATGTTTCAAGGAGTGTCGCCCGCTCTACCACGTTCTCGAGCTCCCGCACATTCCCGGGCCACGTATACCTCTCGAGTAATTGCAGGGCGTCCCGTGACATGTCGTTTATGGCTTTCTCGTTTTCCGCGGCGTACTTCCTCAAAAAGTGGCCCGCAAGCATCGCGATGTCCTCTGTCCTCATCCTGAGCGGAGGAAGTTCGAGAGAGATCACATTGAGGCGGTAGTAGAGGTCCGCCCGGAAAGTTCCCTGTTTGACCATATTCCCAAGGTCCCTGTTCGTCGCCGCAACCACGCGGACATCCACCTTCCTGCGCACTGTCGAGCCCACAGGCTGGATCTCTCCGTTCTCGAGCACCCTGAGGAGGATCTGCTGAAGACGGGGACTGATATCGCCTATCTCATCGAGGAACACCGTGCCGCCGTGGGCCACTTCAAAAACACCCTGCTTGTCCCGCACGGCCCCTGTGAAAGCACCCTTGACGTAGCCAAAAAGCTCGCTCTCCAGGAGCGTCTCCGCCAGCGCCGCGCAGTTGACGGGCAGGAAGGGCTTCTCGGACCTCACGCTGTTGAAATGTATGGCCCGCGCGACAAGTTCCTTCCCCGTTCCCGTCTCGCCCAGGATGAGTATGGTCGCCCTGGAGTTCTTGATCTTCTCTATGGTCTTATAGACCTCGACCATCGCTTCACTGTTGCCCACGAGGTTCCCGAAACTGTACTTCTTTTTCAGCTGGTTCCTGAGAAAGCGATTGTCGTCGACAAGGGCCTTCTTGTCGAGGACTTTCCGCACGATGAGGCGGATCTCGTCGAGGTTGAAGGGCTTTGCTATGTAGTCCTCCGCCCCTTCCTTCATCGCTTCGACCGCCGTGTCGACGGTCGCATAGGCAGTGATGATGATAACACTCGTGTCCCGCGCCAGTTTCTGGACCGACCGCAGGACATCCATGCCGTCTATCCCCGGAAGTTTGAGATCGGTTATAACGAGGTCATAGACCGTGTCCTTTATCATCGACACGGCCGTATCGCCCGATTCGGTTGCATCGACCGCGTATCCTTCGCGGGTCATGATCTCCTTCAAGGCATGTCTGAGCTTCGTGTCGTCTTCAACAATAAGAACGCTTGCCGGGTTCAATCCTGATCACCTGCCTTTTGATTGCGTGGACTGTCTTCCTCGAGCGCCGGAAGTTCAATGCTGAAGATTGTGCCCTTTGTGCTGGGGAAGTTCTCCCTTTCATCACTGGAGCTTACCACTCTTATATCGCCGCCCATCTTCCTTACCATTGAGTAGCTTATGGCGAGTCCCAGCCCGGTACCGTCTTCCGACGCCTTTGTCGTAAAGAATGGGTCGAAAACGCCGTCTATGTGCTCCCGCGATATGCCCGGGCCTGTATCCTCTATGTCGACCACGACCTTATGCTGCCCCGGCAGGAACCTGGAGAATACGCTCAGGGTACCGCCGTTATCCATTGCTTCGATCGCATTTGAGACAATATTCATAAATACCTGGTGCAGTATGCTTCCATTTCCCCTTGCAAGCGGAATGCCGGGATGAAGATCGCGGCGGATCAGGATGCCTTTCTCCGAACAAAGCTTGGAGGATATGTCAAGAAGCTTGGTCAACACGGAATTGACGTCGGTTACAGCGGACTGCACCTGTGTCTGGCGAGAGAAATCGAGGATGTTTCTGACGACCGATCCCGCCCTTTTTATCTCTTCCTCGATGGAATCGAGGACCGGTGTTCGATCCGGCCATTCCTTTTTGGCGTCTTCCTTCAGCATCTGGGTATTGAGAAGAGCGCTCGCGAGAGGCGTGTTGAGTTCGTGCGCAATGCCGGCCGTCAGAAGGCCGATGGCCGCCAGCTTATCCTTCTTAATGATCTGCATCTCGAGTTCCTTTTCCCGCTCATAGGAACTGTGGAGGAGCTCGATCACCCTGCGCGCCGTGATATAGCTGCCCGCGGCCATCAGAAGCACGAAGGCCACCGTGACCGCCAGGCGCCCGGGACCTGAATCAATCGCAAACACCGCGAGCGAGAACAGAACGACCGGCACCGTGCCCGCTATCAGCACCATCAAAACGACCTTTGACTTGACCCCGTTTGAACCCATGACATGACCTCGAGTAACAATCCGTTCCATTATAACATAGATAGGTGCCCGTCGTTCCTGACAGGCAAGAACGATGCCACTCTTGACTGGCCCCGGGTTTGCATATGGCAAGGCGGGTCGCGGTCGTTTTATCCGTTCGGAAAGACAGCAGAGCGGCCCGCCTCCCGGGAAGGAAGTCCATCTTCCTTCCCGGACCTATGTCGCCAGCAGGAGGTTGTGTCAGTGCAATGGAAACAAATCGAACAAATGTCGAACCAAAGGACGCATGGTCACTCTACCCGACTGATATTCTCTTCCAGACCCCGTTCTGGAGTGAGGTAAAGCTCCAGCTTGGCTGGAAGACGCATGCGTTCGATTACAGAGCTTCGGGCGTAGACGGGGACATCCTCATCCTTACCCGGCATCTGGGTAAAGGGATACATGCCGCCTACGTTCAGCAGGGTCCGGAGAACGGTCCCCATCTTGAAGAATACGGTCCCTTCCTGGAGGACCTGTCTGAAGCCCTCGTGAAGCATATCGGGAAGGACCTGGCCTTCATCCGGTACGACCTCCCCTGGCCGTCTCAGTACGGCGGCAACGGAACGGAAGGAAAGCTATATCCGGACGGCTCGATCCGGCCCGAGCCAAGGCTCCAGGAGGTCCGCATGAACTTCGGCACGCGGTCATGGAACCTTCGCAAGGCAGCCGTCGACATGACCGTAGCCGATGCCGTGGTAATTGACCTCGCGCAGTCCGAAGAAGAGCTCCTCGGGGGTATGAAGCCGAAGACCCGATATAACATACGCCTAGCCGGGAGAAGGGGCGTAGAGGTGGTGTGTTCCGACATCCTGGAGCTGCCCGTTTTCTATGACCTGTACCGCCAGACGTCGGAACGCAACAGGTTCGATGCCTGCAGTTACAGCTATTTCTCCGCGCTTTACTCCGCCTTGGCTTCGACCCCGGACTCATCGGAGGTTCATTTCCTGCTGGCAAGACACGGGAAGGACGTGCTGGCAGGAGCAATCATCACCATCTCGGGGAAGACGGCAACGTACCTGTTCGGAGCGTCCTCCAGCCGGAACCGGAACATGATGGCGCCCTATGCCGTTCAATGGGCTGCTATCCGTCTTGCCCGGGCGAGAGGCTGCCTGACATATGACATGGGAGCGGTTGCGCCATCACCAGATCCCGGGCACCCGTTCTTCGGCATGTACAGGTTCAAGACAGGGTTCGGCGGGAGGACCATCCACAGGGGCGGGACCTGGGATTATCCGCTTGTTAACGAAGAGTACCTGGCATTCCGCAATGCCGAGATGCTGGGAACGGTCTGAGAGCATGCGACACGTGACAAAGGAGGTCACCGATGCCCTTTGAGATAGTCTTTGGTGAAGACGGCAACCCGACACTGAAACTCGCACTGGAAAACGGTTCTTCTGTGTGGTTTCCTTTTGGGGACGTGGCGGAAGACGCTAGGAACAGCCTTGCCGAGATCATCGAGAACGAGTTCGATCGCATAATCCATGAAGCAACTATCGCCGAACGCAACCGGATACAGCAGGGGATCAAAGGTCTGTTAGGAATCAGGGGGACAGGAAGACAGGAATGACCGAAGACGGGGAAGAACTCGAAACAAAAACT
>Ga0302250_1001148_pt1 | contig 21208 bp, 17 predicted proteins | sample AAG_RA_Asp_MG_FD_193536 | JGI IMG/M metagenome (GOLD analysis project Ga0302250, IMG submission 193536) | Enriched activated sludge microbial communities from anaerobic digester in WTTP, New Holstein, Wisconsin, United States - AAG_RA_Asp | ecosystem: Engineered > Bioreactor > Anaerobic >... | reverse complement strand
AATGGCACCGGCGACGAAATCCAGAATACCATGCTTCCCGATGGACAGGGCGGAATGATAATCGCCTACACGCATTCCTATGTGGGAGCCGACGACCTGTTTGCAAAGCGTTTTGACGCTTCTGGGACCATGGTTTGGCCCAACACGCTTACACTCAGCGACGCCACAGGCAATCAATCCGGAGTCCGTATGGCTGCCCTTACCGGAGGAGAATTCGTTTTCACCTGGCAGGACCAGCGCAACGCCGATCCTGATATCTATGCTCAGAAAATTAACCTCCAGGGGCAACCTCAATGGGGGAACTTCCTGATAGTCTATTCAGACCAAAGCGGGCTTGCCCGTCCTCAATTGAACCCCAGGATAGTGAAGACCTCCGACGACGGAGTAGTGATTATTTGGGAAGATCACCGTCTCGATACTCAAAACCCCGATCTTTTCGCTCAGAAAGTATCCACAGAGGGGACACTGGTTTGGGCCAGCGAAGGCATTGCCCTTTGCACAGCCGAATTTGCCCAGATTGGACCGCGTATGGCAGCCGATACTAATGGTGGTTGCTTTGTGGTTTGGGACGATCTCCGCAATGGTAATTCGCCTAACGACGACATCTATGCCCAGCATCTTTCTTCTACTGGCACAGCTCTCTGGGATGCCAATGGAAAAGCTATCTGCACGGCTCCCAATCAGCAAACCGGAAGCTTGGTGAAATTCTCCGGGGATACTGTTTACGTAAACTGGATGGACATCCGTAATGGCAGTGCAGGTATTTATTACCAGGCTCTGAATGTAAGCGGAACCGCTCTTCTGGAAACAAACGGCAAGCAGGTTTTCTGGGGCCTTAGCGGCGATACGCCCAAGGAAAACTACCTAATCCTGCCTCGCACTAATGACGCTGTGATTATCTGGCAGGACACCCGCTTTGCCAATGATGGCTACAGGATTTACTTCCAATTTCTGAATGAAGACGGCACCGTAGACTTGGAAACCAATGGCCGGCCGGTTACCACCTTTGGTGGCGGCGAACAAAAAACTCCCCATGCAGTGGTAACCCCTGACAATCACGTTGCCATAGTTTGGGAAGACGCTCGCGGCAATAACCCCAAAATTTATGCCCAATTGATCAGCCCCACCGGAGAAAGACTCTGGGGCGACGGAGGTTTGGAGCTGACTAATAGCGATCCCCTGCGCCAGAAAGACCCGAAGATTAGCTACTACAACGGTTCTTATTATCTTGGCTGGTCAAATTCCGACCAGATCGGCACCAGCTTCTTCTTCCACGTATATGGTCAGCGCATCCAGAACGGCCAAAAAATGTGGGGACCCGACGGAGTAATGGTTTCGACTCTGGCCCAAGCCGACCAGAATAACGAATGCACTCTTTACGATCTGATCGACAATTTCTTCGTTTGGCACAGGGTAAATCCCAGCGACAACAGCCAAACCATCTGGGTAAAGAAACTGAATGAGAATGGCGGACCCGAAACTGGCTGGCTGGAAGAAGGCTTAAAAACTTCCACCTATGCCGATATGCCAAATATTCAATTGCTTCCCGCCGCTCATAAGACACCTGATGGAATCTTCGTGATGTGGAAAGACCTGCGTGATGACTTCATTCTGAATTACTGGGGCCAACATATTTCAGGCAGCGGTTCCCGCATTTGGAACCCTCTGGGAGTAAACCTGGCAGAAAACCAGCGTGAACAGGAAAAGCCAGCGATTACCTCAAACGACACCGGCATTACCTTCGTATGGTGCGAAAATATAGACGGGATGCACGATATTATGGGACAGAGATTCTCCCTGAACGGCGATCCTCTCTGGAGCCCCCAAGGTTATTATGTAGTTCAAAAAGACTCCACCCAGTCCAACCCAACCATTATCAACTATTCTGATGGCGGAAATCTGGTGGCCTGGACGGACTTCTTCGGCATTGAAAGCGATATCTACTATCGCTATGTGCGTGACAATGGCGAAATGGTTAGCCAGAATCCTGGCGGAAACATCCTCTGCAATGTGGCAAAACAGCAGTACGACCCGATAGCTGCTGCCCAGGGTTCAAAAGCTTATGTAATATGGGCCGATGGACGCTCCAGCGGAAAAACTGAGATTCTGGGTCTCTACGCTCAACGGGTGGACAACGAAATCGGCTCACCTGTAACCGACCACACTACACCAGGATTGAACAGGTTTGTTTTAAACCAGAATCATCCCAATCCCTTCAATCCCTCTACAACAATCAGTTTTGCCTTGATGCAGAATAGCCCCAAAGTGGAGCTGGGTATTTACAACCTGAAAGGACAATTGGTTAAAAACCTCTTCTCCGGAAGCATGGACAGAGGCAATCACAGCCTGGTTTGGGATGGCTTGGACAACTCTGGTCAAAGCGTTGGCAGCGGAGTATTCTTCTATCGTCTCAGCGATGGCAAAAACAGCCAGCAGCGCAAAATGGTACTGATGAAATAGGTTAACAAATAAACGGATTAACAGGTTAACGGTAATAAGCCCTGGTTTGACCAGGGCTTTTTTCTTGTGATGATCAACTATACTGCTTGCTAATCCGAGCTGGATATCTAAGCAGCATGATAAAAATCTTCTTGCCTTATACTGGCCTTTGCGTTTCTTGGCATTCATAAGCTATCAATAACAAACTAAAGGAGATAACCATGGCTTTTAACCTGAAGAATCGCCACTTCCTGACCCTTATGGACTTTAGCCCCAAGGAGATTCAGTTCTTGCTTGACCTGTCTTTACAACTGAAAAAGGCAAAATATGCCGGAACGGAACAGCAGCTTTTGAAGGGCAAAAACATAGCCCTGATCTTTGAAAAGGACAGCACCCGCACTCGCTGTGCCTTCGAAGTGGCAGCTTTGGATCAAGGCGCACACGTTACCTACCTTGGCCCCACCGGAAGCCAGATGGGTAAAAAAGAATCCATCGCAGATACCGCAAGAGTTCTTGGCCGCATGTATGACGGTATTGAGTACCGCGGTTATGGACAGGAGATCGTGGAAGAATTGGCGCAGTATGCCGGGGTTCCAGTATGGAACGGTCTCACCGACCAGGATCACCCCACCCAGGTTTTGGCGGATTTTCTCACTGCTATCGAACACTTGAACACGCCAACTCATGAAATGGTGTTTGTTTATGCAGGAGATGGACGCAATAATGTGGCCAATGCCCTGATGATCGGAGCAGCCAAAACTGGTATGGATTTCCGCATTGTAGCCCCCAAAAGCCTTTTCCCGGATAAGAAACTGCTGGATAAATGCAAAGCTACCGCCAAAGAAACCGGCGCAAAGATAACCATTACCGACGACATCGATAAGGGCGTGAAAGGCGCAGACGTGATCTATACCGACGTTTGGGTTTCAATGGGCGAGCCGGACAGCGTTTGGGCCAGCCGGATCAAACTCCTGAAGCCTTACCAGGTAAACACAGCCATGATGAAAAAAACAGGCAAAACCACAACTCTCTTCATGCACTGCCTGCCTGCTTTCCACGACCTGAAGACCAAAATCGGCAAAGATATATTTGAAAAGTATGGTCTGAACGGTATGGAAGTGACTGATGAGGTATTTGAAAGCCCGAATTCCGTGGTTTTTGATGAAGCCGAAAACCGTATGCACACTATTAAAGCCGTTATGGTTGCTACCCTGGCCTAAGCAATATCTCGACCACAACTAATCTACGAAGGTGAATCTCTTTTTACGGAATTCACCTTCTTTATTTTATATGCTTTTATGCCAAATGCTGCGGACTGGACCTTAAAGCCTTGGTTATGAAATACACAAAAGCGAAGGAGATCAACGTAGTGATTCCGTCTGCGATTGGAAGGGCAAAAATAAGACCTTCAAAATGGAATAAACGATTCAAGATATAGATCATCGGAATATAAACCAGACCTTGTCTGGAAAGAGCCACAATAAAGGCTGGCAATGCTTTTCCCATGGCCTGCAGAGAAGCCATTAGGATCATGCCTACCGCTGCGAATGGGATGGCAAACACGTAGGCTCCCAGTATCACAGTGCCGATCTCCACGATCATTTTATCGGCTATGAAGGCAACGATCAATCCTTTGGGGAACAGCGCAAACCATAAAGTAAAAAGAACTCCCAGACACATGCTGATGAAGATAGAGCTTCGAATAGCCTTCTTCATTCTGGCATAATTGTGTGCCCCGTAATTAAAGCCAATCAGCGGTTGTACTCCTATGGAGATGCCAATAAATATAAAGATGGGGATAGAGAACACCCTGGAGGCAACTCCCAATGCAGCGACACTGTGATCTCCATATACTGATGCCAATTTGAAGCTGATTGTATTACCTATGCTCATCATAATCTGGCTAAGTGAGGAAGGAATCCCGATAAAGAGAATTTCCCTGTAGCATTGCCATCTCAGATGTAGAAATCTCCTGCTTGGAGTTGCCAGGCTTTTCCGCTTCCAATAATAGCTGAGGTAATACAGCATACCCAGACACTGGCCAATAATGGTGGCTATCGCAGCTCCCATCACCCCCATGCCAAAGCCAAAGATAAACAGGGGGTCCAGAATTATGTTTGCCCCGGTTCCGATGAACAGACCCAGCATTGCCGCCTTGGCTGCTCCTTCTGCTCTGAGAAGCTGCACCAGGGCAAACTTCATCATGATAAAGGGACTGCCCAGAATAATCACCAACAAATACTGACTGGCCGGCAACAGGGTTTGGTTGCTCGCCCCAGCCATATTCAAATAGGTAGGCATGAAAAGAAGGCCGAATCCGATCATCAGTACAGAGATGATTGCTACAGTAAATATAGAGGTGGTGGTGGTTTCGCGTGCAGTGTCAAAGGCCTTCTTACCCAGAAGGCGCGACAAATAGCTGCCCCCACCAGTTCCGAAAATTCCCGCAATGGCCATTTGAAAAGTGAAAAATGGCAGACCGATGGATACGCCGGCCACTTGATAAGGATCGTTCAACTTGCCTATGAAGAAGGTGTCGGTAAGATTGTAAACAATGTTTACCAACATGCTGAGCACACTGGGCAAAGCCAGATGCAATATTGAGTATGGGATTGAGGTTTTTTCGAGAATATCTATTTTACTATGTTTCATTACGTTGATTCCTGATAACCAATCTCTGGACAAAGCACATTGTGTCAAGCCCGGGAATTACAGGCAAAAAATCCTGGCGGACACAAGAAACCGATTTCAATTGACACAAACAGCCTTGCTGATAACTGGGGTATACAACGATTCAGGACATAGAACATGAAAAAGCCAAAAATACTATTATGTGTGACGGGTGGAATCGCCGCTTACAAAGCGATAGATATGGCCAGCCAGATGAAGAAACTGGGCTGGGAAATCGAATGCATTTTGAGTGCTGGAGCACAGGAGTTTGTGCGGCCATTGAGCTTCGAAGCGATAATCGGGAAAAAAGCCCACATCCATTTCTGGTCGGATGCAGACCCCATTCCGCATATTCATTTATCTGATTGGGCTGATCTTATAGTAATAGCCCCGGCGACCGCAAACATCATGGCCAAAGCAGCCCAGGGAATCAGCGATGACCTGCTCTCTGCCACACTTTTGGCACATTCCAAACCCCTGCTGTTCGTTCCGGCAATGAACGTGCATATGTTTGAAAATCCTGCCACACAAACCAACATTAATATACTGGAACAGCGTGGTCACTTCGTGCTGAGCCCAGATACGGGAGTACTGGCTTGCGGGTACGCTGGAAAAGGTAAATATCCGCCAAACTACGAAGTGATACAGGCTATCAAGACTTACCTTCACTACAGCCAGGATCTGAAAGGCATAAAGGTCATGGTTTCAGCCGGAGCAACTCGGGAAGCAATCGACCCAATGCGATTTATCAGTAATCGCTCCAGCGGAAAAATGGGTCTGGCCCTGGCTCGGGCTCTGGCTTTGCGGGGGGCGGAAGTTTGCCTGATTCATGGTATACTGAACCAACCCTTGCCTCATTACCTGTACAGCATTACAGCTTGCGAATCCGCCATGGAAATGAAGGAAGCGGCTGTACAACTGGCTTCGGACATGGATATGATCTTTATGTGTGCAGCAGTAGCAGACTATAGCCCTGTGCATTATAATGAATCCAAGCTTCCCAAGCAAGCAGAGCTTAGCCTGCAGCTAACCCAAACTGAGGATATCCTGGCTGAGCTGGGAAAGATTAAAAAGCCGGGGCAGAAACTGGTTGGGTTTTCCGCCCAAACTGATGATAATCCAGACATCGCAAGAGACAAATTACATCGTAAGAATCTCGATCTGATCTGCATGAACCGCATCTCCTATGCTGGTATGGACGATAATGAGATTACTCTGATCGCTGCTTGTAAAAAGGAACTGCCGATCCTAAGAGGCGACAAGTTTTCTCTGGCACACCAGATTGTTTCCGCCACGCTTGGCTTATGAAGAAGAGCATTCTCATAACAGGCGCCAACGGTCAGCTTGGCAGCTATCTGGCCAAGGCCTATCATGAAGAGGGTCATCGGCTGATTCTGCTGTATCACATACGCAATGAGCGAATCAAGGTTTTCTGCGGCTCTGCTGAGGGAAGCTTCGCAAGTATTGATTTAACCAGTTATTCCGAGTTGGATAAGCGCTGTAGAAGTAATCTGTGGCAGCCCGATGTGATTGTTCACTGTGCGGCAATGCGCAGCTCGGATGCCCAGCCACTAGCCACAACAAATCCCCAGTTCTTCCAGCAGGTTTTCAATACAAACTTCTATGGCTGCTACAATCTTCTGCGTGTTTTCTTGCCCATAATGCAGGAAAAAGGCCAGGGCCGGGTAATAATCATGGGAAGCAACGTATCCCGCAGCGGATTGAAAAACGGCTGTGCCTATAGCGCTGCAAAAGCTGCCTGTGTGAATCTGGTGAAATCTGCAGCTCAGGAGATGGCCAAACATAACGTTTTGATAAATACGATCTCGCCTGCTCCGTTGGACACCAAGCTGGAAGAAGAATATAGTGGTGATTACCTGAATTTTCGCATGTCCTATTTCGCTGAGTACCTGAAGAAGGTTCCCAGTGGGAAACTGGTAGGCAAAGAAGAGATAAAAAGGGTGATCGACCTGCTGAGCGATGAGAATTTACACAACCTAACCGGACAAGAAATCTTCCTGGAGGGAGGATTATTATGAAACGCAGAATTGCCCTTAGCCTGATGCTGATCAGCTTGGCTCTCTTGCAGGCTGTGCCTTTTATGGATGGAGAAAAGCTGAATTTCCACGTTAAATATGGCCTTATAAAGGCTGCTGAAGCCACCCTGGAAGCCCAAACCGCCGACTATCAGGGTTCCGCGGTTTGGCAGCTATCCACAAATGCCAAAACCTTTCCCTTTTTCGACAAGGTGTTCAAGGTTCGCGACCGGGTTGAATCCTGGTGGGATAAAGATACCCTTTTACCGCACAAATTCGCCAAGAACTTGCAGGAAGGCAAGTATCGCCAGCATCGGGTCCACATCTACAACCATGCCCTGGGCAGCAGTTCATACCAAAAATGGGACTTCAAAAAGAATCGCTTCGACAGCAGCGAAATGGATATCCCAAACGATACACAGGATATCCTCAGCGCTTTTTATGCGGTTAGAAATTCCGAACTGACCGTTGGAAAGCCTGTTGTAATAAACGTAGTGGCAGATGGTCGCTTTATGCGCACCGAAGTGAAGGTTCACCGTAAAGAAATGATTAAAACAATCTTTGGTGAGACTGAGTGCTTGGTAATCGAACCACGGTTGAAAGGTGAGGCCGTTTTCAAACAAAGCGGACGCATCCTGATCTGGTTGACCAACGATGCCTACAAAATCCCTGTACGCTTGGAAAGCAAGATCACCATCGGAAGTTTCGTAGCCGTTTTGGACAACGCCTGGCAGGTTCCATACAAAGTGAAATCATGAACCACGATCTGCTTACTTTGAAAGCCTATGACTATCCCTTGCCCAAGGAATTGATCGCTCAATTTCCCACTGACAAGCGCAGCCAGTCCCGCTTGCTGCACGTTAAACGAAGCAACGGACAACTGGTGCATACCAAGTTTTCCGAGATCGAACACTTGCTGAAGGAGGGCGATCTGCTGGTTGTAAACAGCAGCAAGGTTTTCCCAGCCCGGCTTTACGGACGCAAGAACAATGGCACTACCATCGAAATCCTGCTGCTTCACCAAGTGGATGAAGGCAGGTGGCAATGCCTGGCTTCTCCTGGAAAACGCCTGAAACAAGCCCAGGAATTGCAGTTTTCCGCAAACCTGAAGGGTTTCATCAGCCAGGGCGACAGCGAAGGTCTGCGGGAGATCAGCTTTTCCTGTCAAGGCTCACTATGGGATGAAATAAACCGCATTGGGCATATACCGCTTCCGCCATACATCGAAAGACAGGACGGAAATCTGGATTCTGAACGCTATCAAACGGTTTATGCCAGAGAAATTGGCTCCGTCGCAGCACCTACGGCCGGCCTTCACTTTGATCTGGATTTATTGAGCAGACTCGAACAAAAAGGTGTAGAGCTAAAAGAAGTTATCCTGCATGTGGGAATCGGCACTTTTAGGCCGGTAAAAACTCCTGTCATCACCGATCACGCCATGCATCAGGAATTAGCCACCATCCCAGAAGATACTGCCAGGGCCATAAACCAGGCCAAAGCTGACGGACGCCGGATTATCTGCGTGGGCACTACCAGCGTTAGAAGCCTAGAAAGCTTTTACTGCGAAGGAAGATTGCTCAGCGGTTCGAAGTGGACTGATATCTTCATCTATCCTGGCTTCCAGTTCCAGATTACAGATGCCTTGATCACAAACTTCCATTTACCGCAATCAACATTGTTGATGATGATCTCTGCCTTTGCAGGCTACGACCTGATCCGCCAGGCCTATAGCGAAGCCATCGAAAACCGTTATCGCTTCTTCAGCTATGGAGATGCCATGTTTATCGAGGATTAAGATGCGAAACTATTATTTCTATGATCGCTTGGACAGCACAATGAACGAATACATGCGGTTAAAGGAAATCGACAATCAGGCTCTATGCGTCTGCGCAAACACCCAAAATGACGGAATTGGCAGGCACGACCACATTTGGCTCTCTCCTCCAGGTGGCTTGTGGTTCACATTCGACCTGGAACTTAACCAAAACATCCCATCCTTTGCCCTGTATGCGGGTTTCTGCGTCCACAAATGTCTGGAGAGCCTCTTTTCCCCCTTGAAAGGCAGACTGCTGATCAAGTGGACCAATGACATCATCCTCGATAACCGCAAGCTAGGAGGCATCCTTTGTCGATATCAATCCGCAAAAAAAACCTATACTATCGGGATTGGACTAAATACTAACAATGAAATCCCCCAGGAACTGGGAAAATTCGGAGCAATCAGCCTTGCTTCGGTCTTGGGCTTTCCAGTTTCCAACCATTGGTTGTGCAAGAACTTGATTTACAGCCTTGAGTCTCACTGTCAAACCGATCTGGAAGACTACAGCTATCTCACCTACTGCAACAATCACCTGTTCGGCAAGGAAAAGCTAGCGCTTTTTGAAACAGGAGGTTTGCATCTGAAAGCAGAAATCATGTCCATTGACCCCAGCGGAGCGTTGCTGATCCGCAAGGATATGGGTGAGTTTACCAATCTGCACACCGGCTCAATTCTGGAAATCCTGAATTGAATCCAGCGGTTTTTCTTGACAGATAGCCCAAGCCAAAATTCTGGTAAAAATCAAAGAAAATTATCCTTACCAAATAGTGGAGGAACGATGAACAAATGGATACTGATAGCGTGTGCAGCCTTGCTGATCCTGGCCGGATGCACGGCTAACCGCACAGTCCCAACTACCAAAGAAGTGGTACCTTACGAAGGGATCACCACCAAAGTGGCCATCCTGCCGATCAAGGCCATGGATTCACCCAGTAAATACATCCAAAAGATGCTTACCGTGCGTGATTTGGCTTATGCTTTCAGCTCACATCCAAAGTATGAGCTGCAGAATATGGAGTCTGTCGCCGCTGAATTTAAAATGTCCGGCTACAAGGATGTGGATGACCTGGAACTGGAAGACATGAAGGAACTGGCTACCCTTACCAAATGCGACGTTTTGGCAATGGGAAATATTACTGACGTTAACGGTAGCGTTTTTGCCGTAGCCATGCGTTTGTACAGTGCCAGAACCGGGGAATTGAGACAACTGAACTTCAATCTTCAGAAAATGAAGGAAGATCGCTGGAAAACCCTGGATACCGCTTTGATAGGCGATCTGGATAAATTCGTGTCCACTGAAGTTGATAAGATATACAATATTGCCATGAATTTCTACGCCGCTGGGAACTACTCTGAAAGCGAAAAATCCCTGAAGATGGCCATGGGCCTGAACCCCGATCTTAAAGATGCCCAATACTATCTTGGCGCAACTTACTTCAAGATGGGAAAAATCGACCTGGCAGTTCAAAACCTGGAAGCTAATCTGGCCAAAGACCCTCAGCACCAGCAGACACTATATATGCTGATGGATATCTACGACCAAACCAAACAGCCCTTAAAACGTTTGGCAGTGATGGAAAAACTTGCCACCCTGAATGAAGACGAAGAGCTCTGGCTGGCAATCGCCAATCTCTATGCCGAACAAAACAACAATGCCAAAGCCGAATCCGCTCTGCGTTCCGCCATAGCCCTGAAGGAAGACTACGCTCAGGCTCATCTACGCCTGGCCTTGCTTCTGTATGATCAGGAGCGCTATAACGACGCCATCATTCCTTTGGAATACACCTTCGATCGTTTCCCGGAAAATGAACTGGTTTCACGCCGTTTGGCTGTTGCTTACCAGAAAACCAACCGCTTGGGCGATGCTGTGGCAAAATATGAGCAACTAATCAAAAACAATCCCAATAACGTACAGGCCTATCTTAGCGTAACTAACCTATATAGAACCCAGGCCGCTGATGCCACAGACCCCAAAATAGTGGCCGAAATTCAACAAAAAGCCATCAACACCATGAACGAGCTGAAAAAAGTGCAGCCAGACAATGCCCTGGCCTATCTGAACCTGGCTACCATCTACCTGTCTCAGAGCAAGTTCAGCGAAGTAGAAAGCAATGCCACCCAGGCTTCTCAAAAAGATCCCACCCTATATTTGCCCTTCGTTTATCTGGGAACCGTTAGCCAAAACAAAGGAACAACTGAATACAACCGCTTTGCCGAGCTCGAACAGAAAGCCGCTAAAGCCGTGGGAAAACAGGCCAACCAACTGAAGAAAGACAGAGATAACGCCCGCTCAGCCGCAAACAGCCATTTCCGCAAAGCTGCAGAATATCTGAATGCCGCAAAAACCCGGGCCAGTGAACCAGAAACCATCAATGACATCAATAACCGCCTGAATGCTGTTAACCAGTTGATCAGCCGTTCCTCCGGTTTCTGATAAACATTCCAGTAATTTATAAAAAGCCCGGTTTCTTAGCCGGGCTTTTTTTTTGGTTTTTTATTGCTTCAAGAACAGCTTCTACTTGACAATATTTGCACCGGTGCCAGCATTGCAGCATCGTTAAATAACATATTATGAGAGGTGTTATGTCTGCGAAGTCGATGATCTTCTTTGCAATTATCATGGCGGCTTTGGCATGGTTGGTTTTTTTTGGTCCTGACGGCTGCGATTTCCTAGGCAGTATTCGCCACAGAGAGCTTTCTGCTGAAATGCTTCCTTGGATCAAAGATAACCTCGATGCAGCCTGGTTAAATGATAATCCTGATCCTCAGTCAATTGTGGTGGAAAACGTGAAAATCCTGAAAAGCTCAGCCACTAGCGAGAAAAACATCGAAAACGCACAGGTGAGTATTAAAGGGTACTACCTTACTCCCCAAAGCGAACAAAGAGTGAAATTCAAGATCCAAAAACAGATTATCGTGGAGCAAAACGGAAACACCAACACCTTCCGGCTTTCGGATTAGCAACAATTCAGACTGGATCGTTTCAGAAACAACGCGCGGTACTACAGATTTTATAACTCTATGGTTAGGAAATCCTTGGGTCGGTTGCCGGGGATTTTTCCTGCGGTTACACTAAACACTTACGATTGATAATACAGAAACCAACTAATTCAAAACTGCTTGGTTGCTGCCCTCGGCAGTGCCACCCGGTATCCACCCGTATCCCTCCCGAATGAGACATCGGTGCCATTCGGGAGGATAACGGAGAGCTAAGCCGTGGCAAGCATGGATTATAGATTTTCGATATTTTTCAGGGGTTTGGGAGCTGTTGCCGGACTAATTCCTTCGAGAGTTACATAACCCATTGTAGGGCTTCCGCTTGGTTTACCCTCGGCATCCTCGCGGAAAAACTCCACGGGAATTCGAACTGGCTTGCCGTTGAAATCCCCAAGGTCTTTGCCTTCAGAGTCGAGATCAAAAACCGAGGCATAAAACCAGCCCATGCCTATGGCTGCGGTACCATGCTCCTCGTTTACGTTCTTGCGTTTGGAGCCGATCGCCAACCGCATATCGAGAGAAACATTTGGCGAATTGATGCTGCTGGTAACGCTGCCCAGGCGTTTGCCATCCTTGTAGATACCCCGGTGGCTTACGATTCCTTCGGAAACCACGATGAACAACCGTTTGGCTTCGGCATTTCTGATCTGTTCCGCCAAAGCCTCTTTACCCACGAAATAGTCCTTGTTCATGTCCACTGCTGCTTCAAAGAGCGGAGCATTTAGCGGGGTATGCTGCGGATCGTATTCCTGACCCATCAGAGGCAGTCCAAAGGGGCCTGCCGAAATGCGGTTTTCATCTCTACCGCCCAGGCCAACCAGCAAACCCCCGAGTTCCATGGCTCTGGTGATCAAGGCTTTGCAATCGGCTTCCGCCATTGCCAACGGGATGTATAGTTCCCAGCCCCAGCGATTGGTATAGCCTGTGCGGCTGATAAGATAGTGCTGTCCCAGACGCTCGAATTCGTTGAAACTGAAGTAGTTCATGTTCTTATCCGGATTGCTGCGATTCTTCAGTACATGCTCACCGTAGAATTCCTTGATGAGTTTGAAGGAAAGCGGGCCCTGGATGTCCAGTTTTACATATTGATGGGAAACATCCTCGGCAGATACCTCTTCCCCATCCTGTTTACAGGCCATGATACGGTCGATATCGGCGATTAACTCCTGCTGAACTCCCTCAAGCACCACAGTGTCCGTAATGTCGTGTCCGGCATTGATCACGATGATGAATTCCGTTTCGGCCAGGCGCATCAGTATCATATCATCCTGCACACCGCCCTGCTCGTTCAGCAGCAGAGTATATTTGCACTGGCCAATTTTCATTTCAGTAAAGCTCCCCGCTAAAGCGCGGTTCAAAAGCTTCACCACGTCTTTACCCCAGAACCGCAGTTGAGCCATGTGATCTATATTGTACACAGCCACTTTATTTATGGCTGCGGCTTCTTCCAATACGGATGTCAGGTAATTTACCGCCATGGCATACTGGCCGAAGTTATTACGTTTCACACTCTGCATTGGCAAGCCTTTTTGCTGCGCCAGATATGGAAGGTACCAGTTTTCCTCCAGTTCGTAAAGTGCAGTTTTACGCTGCTCCGCCGGAAATTTGAATCCAAGCTTGGTCATGGTTTTGCTCCTAAAATTATCTTTATTTTGAACTGAAAAAGCGTTTTTGGGTTTTTTGTCCAGCAGTTTCTTTGGTTTAAGCCTTTAGAATCTCTCCATTCAGCATCGTTAGGCAGCTTTCCGCATTCAGCCAGAAATCAGCATGCTGCTTGCGGAAATCTTCTATTACGATCAGGTCGGCCAGCTTTCCCACCTCCAAGCTGCCTCTTTCTGTTTCGCTGCAGGAAGCCTTGGCCGCCCCCAGCGAATACGCCGTTATGGCTTGCAGGGGATCAATCGTCTCTTCCCGCCGGAAAACCTTTCCATCCAATGCGCTCATACGATACACCGCACTGTGAATGCCCAGGAAAGGATTGAGCGACTCGATAGGCGCATCAGACCCGAAGGCAAGAGCTATATTGTTTTGTAACATACTCTTGAAACTATAAACCTGATTCTGAATTTGTCCCCAGTGCTTTTCGATCATCGGCACATCGTTTGCCAGATGCAATGGCTGTACAGAAGCCAGCAGCCCGGCCTGTCCTAACCGCGGAATATCTTCCGGCAGGATGGATTGAACGTGTTCTATGCGTTGCCTCAGCCTTTGTTTAGCGCTGATATCTTTAATCTGCAGGGCACAATCGATCACCTGGGCTACACAGCGGTTGCCAATGGCATGAACAGTGCTGGCAAAGCCGCGCTCAGCAGCATCTTGCATCAAAGCAAGCATTTCTGAAGCTTCGTGGCGCAGGATACCTCTGCTGCCGTCTGCATAAGACTCGAACATGGCAGCGGTCTGCGACCCCAGGCTGCCATCGCCGAAGAGCTTCAGTCCACCTGGTTTGAACCATTCGTCGCCCTCATAGCTGCGTTTATATTCCTTAGTGGCATTTTCGTAATCTTCCAGCATGAAGTGCCAGCAAAGCCTGAATCTTGATCCAGGAGTCTGGGCTTGTAGCAAGAGGTCGCGGCTGTGCGAGCTTTCCATGCTGTGAAATCCGGTTAAACCAAGCCTGTAGCTGTCTATCACTGATGCTTTAATGGCCTTGATGATCTCTGAATCCGGAGTTTGAACCAAGCTTGGCATCACCTGGTTGATCGCAGTTTCATACAGGATTCCTGTTGCATCGCCTTTAGAGTCCCTTTCGATTAATCCCCCGGCAGGATCGGGACTGTGCCTGTCTATACCCACCAAGGATAGAGCCAGAGAATTCAACAGAATGCTGTGATAATCCTTGCTCATCAGAGCTACAGGTTTGTGGGGAAAGACTCTGTCCAGAAAATGGCGATTCAAATGTTTTGGTTCTGCCAGCCTGTTTTTGTCCCAACTTCCCCCCAGAATCCAATCGGGAATCCAGGACAGTCTATCTCTGTAAGTGATTAAATAACTTTCTATTGCAGCCAATGAAGCGCATCGAGAAAGATCAACCAGAATGCGGCTCTTGGCGTATTCTACAAAATGCGTGTGCGCATCCGTAAAAGCCGGCAATAAGAGCTTTTGCTTCAGGTCAATAGTTTCAAAGGCATGCTTGGCAGCCAGTTTGCAGTCGGAAAAGTTTCCGATCCAGCTAATTCTGTCCTTGCATACAAGCAGCGATAGCTCTTCCAGGGATTGTTTTTGAGTATTGAAGATAAAGCCATTGGTAAATATGTAGTCCATCCAGGTATCCTATGTCAAGAGCTCGATGGCTCTATTTAAAATCTTGATCTCAACCCCAAAATTCAAGCGTACCCAACCTTGGCTCTGTTGTCCGAAAGCCTGTCCCGGAACCAATACCACCCCATTTTGAGCTGCCTGCTGGCAATATGGAAGTGGCTCAGGGGTTTTCATAAGAATGTAGGGAGTGGCCGGAGGAAAATGCAGAGCGTTGATCCTGGCAGGTAAAGCTTCTGAAAACCGCCTTCTCAGCCAATCACGGTTTGCCTTCAATTGCATTCTGACGGATTCTGCAAGCTGTAAACCCTCATCGCTGAGGGCATAAGTAGCCAGTTTCTGAGACAGCCAGTTACTGCAAGTGGAGATATACTGCCTGGCCTTGGTAAAAGACAGACACAGCCGTTGTGGTGCAATAATCCAACCCAGACGCCACCCGCTGAGCAAATGGCTCTTGGACAGACCTCCAATCCTGATCAGGTTTGGGATGTATGTCTCAAGCGATAGAGGAGTTTCATCGAACCATAATCGGGAATAAATCTCATCCACGATTACCAGCGTTGAATGCCGCTGAACCAGTTCTGCAAATCGGGTCGCCGTTTCATCGCTGAAGCAGAAACCGCTGGGATTAGAAGGTGCGCTCAGGATTATAACCTTGCATCCGGCGAGCAGCCTTTCCCAATTCTCCCAATCAATCGTAGTAAAATTTTCCCCGAAAGGCAGACGTCGCACCTGCGCATCCAGAATTCTGGCAATGGCTGGATAGGCCGTGTAGTCTGGATCTGGAATGGCGATCACGTCGCCTGGATTAAGGATGGATAGCAGAGCAATAAATACAGCTTCTTCAGCGCCGTTCGTGATCAAGACCTCTTCTGGCAGGGCTTTGTGAGTTTCAGCCACTGCAAAGCGCAATTCAGGCAGTCCTGCATTGGGAGTATAAGCTGGATTACCTTCGTTAAGCAGCCGGATCGCCTGTTCCTTCAGAGCACTCGGCATAGCAAAGCCAAGCTCGCCCAAAGCAAGGTTTATGGCATTGGGCGGTGCACTTTGCATCACCTGGCGGATCAGAGAAAGCTCGATGGACTGTAAGCGCCGGGCTTCAGTCCAGGATGCTGCGAAGGTCATTTTCGAGCTGCACAGAGCTATCTGTTTTTGAATCCCGGTATTTAATGATGATGGGACAGGATATCTGGAATGATTTATCGCTTTTCAGAGGTCTGCTTCCCGGCACCACAACTGCTCCAGTAGGGATAGTAAAGCTACCCCCACCGTCTTTTTCCAGAAAGCACTTGTTAACGCTATCGTAAATGGCTGTGGAAGAGGTGATTATGCACCCCGAAGCGATAACGGCTTTGCTTTGCAGGATGATACCTTCATAAATGCCAGTATTGCCGCCGACAAAAACATCATCTTCAACGATCACAGGCCGGGAACCAACCGGCTCCAAAACGCCGCCAATCATTGCCCCTGCCGATAGATGAACGTTTTTACCGATCTGCGCACAGGAGCCGACCAAGGCATGAGAATCAACCATGGTTCCGCTGTCCACATAAGCGCCTATATTGATGAAAGCAGGTGGCATGATGGTAACCCCTGGCGCCAGATAACAACCGTTGCGGGCCGAGCTTCCTCCCGGCACAATGCGGATTTTATCCTTCAGGGAAAACTGGCGTTCCTGAATTGTATCTTTATCAAAAAACTGCTTGTGTTCGCTGTAGGGAATTGCGGTAAGCTCACCCATCCGGAATCCCACCAGGATACCCATTTTAACCCATCCGTTTACCTTCCAGCCATTGGCTTGGGGCTCGCAGGCACGGATTTCTCCCTTATTCAAGGCCGTCAGGAAGTCGCTGAACAGCTTGCGATGTTCGTTCGTATAGCTTGTCGGTCTTTCTTCATAAAGCTTTAAAATTGTTTCCTTCATTATTTATAATCCTTTGCCAGAGTTTTCAGACGATCCAGCGCTTCCATCAAGATACTGCGTGGACAGCCAAAATTTAGCCTTTGAAAACCGCTTCCCTCTACCCCAAATTTTTCCCCCGGATCCAAAGCCAACCTAGCCTTTTGCACCAAAGCGGCTTGAAGCTGAGATTCTTCCAAATCCCAGGCCCGAAAATCCAGCCAAGCCAGATAGCTGCCTTCAATAGGGCTGAGCTTTATGTCTGGTAATTCGCTTCCCAAAAAATCCATGATCAGCTTGCGGTTTTCTTCCAGGTAGGCTAGAAGCTCGCACAGCCACGGCTCAGAATCGCGGTAGGCAGCTATGAGTGCCCTTATCCCAAAGCTATTTCCCAGATACAGGTGCATTTTTTGGTTCAAATCGTTCACCCTGGTGAATAACTCTGGATTGGAAACCAACAGCACAGCCGTAGCCAAACCAGCCACATTGAAGCTTTTGGACGGTGATATGCCAGTAATGCAGATATCCTGAAAGTCCTGCAAACTGGCCAAAGGAATATGCTGATGCCCGGCATAAACGATATCCTGATGAATCTCGTCGGAGAAGACCCTCACCTTATACTTGCTGCACAACTCACCTATGCGGATCAGTTCTTCCCTGCTCCAAACCCTGGAAACGGGGTTATGCGGGCTGCAGAGAATAAACAGCCTGACCTCCTTCAGCTTTAGCTCAAAATCCTGCCAGTCAATCCGGTAGCATCCATTCTCGTTCAGCAGTGCAGAGCAGATCAACCTGCGTCCATGATCATTCACAGCATCCTGAAAAGGCCGGTAAACAGGGGTTTGAATTAGAACCCCATCGCCAGGATTGGTTAGGGAAAGGATAGAGAGAATAATTCCCGGAACGATGCCAGGTACTGCAATTATCTCTGATCGCGCAACCTGCCAGCCAAAACGCCTTTGCTGCCAGTTTATCACCGCCTCATAAAAATCGTCCAGCCGCAAATTGTAGCCGAAAACAGGGTGATTCAACCTGGCTGCCAAAGCTTCCTGAATCTGGTCGGAAACGGCAAAATCCATATCTGCAACCCAGAGCGACAGCAGATCGTCCTTACCATACAGCATTTTCAGAGCATCATACTTGAAGCATCCGCTTCCACGCCGGTTATATATGATGTCAAACCTGCTGCTCATCTTCTATCTCCGTTTGGGTCTTAAGGTGTTGGACCGCTTTACTCAGCAGGTCGGTTAGCCTGGCTTGAGGAGCCAGATCGGCTATGTTTACGATTATCTCCAGAATTTTCGGAAAGGATGCTGGAGTACTGAAGAGCTTTTCGGAACCCTGTTCATCGCGATAACTGATATGCAGATAGTAAGTTATCCGTCTGTGCAGTTTTAACTCCGTGATAGCGGAATAGGGAATCTCCAAAGGCTTCTTCAGGATATAGGAAAACTTCAAACGCTCTGGGAAAAAAGTGATGCAATTCAGCGAGGTTGTTTGTCTAAACAGGGAATCAAGGCAGATAAACATAATGAACAGCGGCAGAAGCTTGAAGAAATTGGCAGTATCCGAGTTTACATAGCGGATCACGAAGTAGAGCGAGTAGGCAAGAACCAGAAGAGCAATTCCGATCATCAAGAAACGCAAAACCTGAGGATGGCAATAGCGGGTTGGAAGCTGGTTGCGAATCGATTTTATCTTGATTTCACGCGGCATTTGTATTCCTTCCACAGCCGGTTCACACTTTCCAGAACCACAGCAGGAGCGGGCACCACATCGAAAAGGTTGTGCCGGTCCTGTTCTCCGTGAAAGTCGCTTCCGCCGGTAAGGTATAGCCCGTTTTTCTGAGCGATATTAATGAAGTTGTCGATCTCCCACTGATAATGATCGGGATGCCAAACTTCCAGGCCATCTATCCCCAAGGGCAAAAAATCGTCCAAAAAGCTTGCCTTGGCCAGTTTTCCAGGATGCGCAATAACGGCCAGACCACCAGCTCCGTGGATCACAGAAATGGCATCGCTAACGCTTACCTCTGGCTTTGGTACAAAAGCCGGCTTGAAGTTTCCAATATATTTGTCGAAGGCTTCGTTCTTAGTTTGGCAATAACCGCGGGCAACCAGAACCTGAGCTATGTGAGGACGGACAATCAACTCCCTGCTTCCGGCAACTGCCACAACCTCTTCCAGAGTTATGTTCATACCCAGTTCCCCAAGCAGCGAGATCATTTTAATGGCTCTGGTTCGCCTTCCCAGCAAATACATTTCGGTCATTTCGTTCAGTCGCTTGTCCCTCAGGTCACAGCCATAAGCCAGAATGTGCACGTCGTGCCCTTGATGCTGAGAGCTAATCTCCATGCCTGGCAAGATTCTGAGGGGATGAGTAGTTTCGGGCAGGTTACGATAGGCATCGGCCGTATCGTGATCGGTAATCGAGATAAGGTCGAGGCCAATTTCCTGCGAGCGTTTGATAAGGCGCGCCGGACTGAGCGCACCATCGGAGACATTGGTGTGCAGATGCAAGTTGATCCGCTTGATGAGATCTATATCTTTTGTTATCATAATCCAAAATTCGAGGTTGACTTATTCTGGCATCGCCAAAAATCGTCAATGGATTTTTTAAAATAAAGGGAGACAGAGCAAATGGAATATGAACCCCTGAAAAACCGGCTGGAAAACTATGTGAGTCTTTTCCCCATGCTACGCAAGGTTTTATATGCCGGGCTTGACCGTCTACTGCTGCGTCAACGCTATATCAAGCGGGAAATCAAGGCCCTCTTTCCGCCTGAAAAGCAATTTGGCGTATATGATGCTGGGGCTGGATTTTGCCAGTATTCGGATTTCGTCCTGGCAAACTGGCCAGATTCACATGCCTTTGCCACCGATCTCAAAACAGCATATCTGGCTTCGTTTGCCTGTTATACAGACAGCTACTATCCAGGCCGCTTCAGCTACAAAGGGGCAGACCTCAGCATATATCATCCCCTGAAGAAATACGACCTGGCCTTGGCTATCGATATTCTGGAGCATATCGAAGACGATCTTGCCGCCTTGAAAAACTTCCATGCCGCTTTGAAACCGGATGCATACCTGTTGATTTCGACCCCTTCCGATCGCGACGAAGCCGCCAGATTCACCGCTGAACACGTTCGCCCCGGCTACGGTAAACAGGAATTGGAGGATAAGTTGCGTCTGGCTGGTTTCAGCATCCAGAAAAGTATATACACTTATGGTGTTTTTGGCAGCCTGGCCTGGAAGCTGCTGATGAAGAAACCGCTTCAGATGTTAGCCAAAAAGCAGGGTTGGCTGCTACCTCCATACTACCTGTTTGTTTACCCCCTGGCTGAAATGTTGATGCAGCTAGACCTGAGAGTAAAGAATAGCAGTGGAACCGGCCTCCTGGTAATCGCAAAAAAGAACAGATAAACTGGATAATTCCATTACCAGCAATAGGAAAAAGAGCTAATGCAGGATGCAGTGCAAAAGGGGAACTAGTGAAAACTGCAACCCCCACGATTGCTCCTGAATACTGATACTCATATCATAACGCTATCATACCACATGATCATGTGGTATGAGTGTGGTATGATAGCGTTATGTAAGCTGATCACCACTCTATTGCCAGCGGCTAAGCACCCAAATACACTCTGCAATTGACAATTTGACAGCTTATGTAGATTTGGCCACAGTATGGAAAACATTACCGTATTCAGCGTTTTTGAGGTCACCCGGCATCTGCGTCAGGTGATCGAATCCTCCATTGAACCGCTCTATATTAGCGGAGAGATTTCGAGCTTTGTGCACCATGGCTCAGGGCATATGTATTTCAATCTGAAGGACGAAAACGCAACCCTCCGATGCACCTTTTTCAAGGGTGTAAACTACCGTCTGGATTTCAAGCCGGCCGATGGCATGCAGGTGGTATGCTATGGCAAACTGACCGTTTTCGAAAAAGGCGGTACCTACAATCTAAATGTGCAAAGCATGACCAAATCCGGCCTGGGCTTGATGCAGCAGCAACTTGAGTTGCTAAAGAAAAAACTGCAAAATGAAGGATTGTTTGATCCCAAACATAAAAAACTTTTACCAAAAT
>Ga0302250_1001146_pt1 | contig 21215 bp, 19 predicted proteins | sample AAG_RA_Asp_MG_FD_193536 | JGI IMG/M metagenome (GOLD analysis project Ga0302250, IMG submission 193536) | Enriched activated sludge microbial communities from anaerobic digester in WTTP, New Holstein, Wisconsin, United States - AAG_RA_Asp | ecosystem: Engineered > Bioreactor > Anaerobic >... | reverse complement strand
CCTTTGGCTTGTCACATTCACCTTGGTCAATTTCTGAGAGTAGCTTAGTATTTTCTGCTACTTCACTTAATATCTCAACTTTTTGTGCATTTTTTAATCGTACAAGTGGCTTTTTAGTCTCTTTTTGTTCAGGATAAAGTGGTTCAAGAATAGCAGGGTTCTCATCAGGAGTGTCATCATCCAACACCCTCTTTTCTTCAACTACACTACTTTGTTTTTTAACACTCTTTTGTTTTTTTTCTTCGATGATTGGGCTTGGACTTTCATTTTCTTCAAGTTCAGCTTTGTACTCTTTAATTTTTGTTTTTGTAAAAGTCGGTTTAATAAGGGTTAAAAAATCACTGATGCTTGATTCGACAAGTAGTGTCATAGAAAGCAGAAAAATAGCCACTATAAAAAGCCAAACACCCATAATACCAATCGATGCAATGAGCATATCAACAATTGAACGACCAAAAGAGCCACTTAATTCACTTTTTACAATAATTGACTGTGCCATTAAAAAGCTAAAGAGAAGTATCATAGATGCAAGAAAAACACCGATACGACGCTCTGTTAGTGAGCTCTCTTTATAAAGAGCAAAAGCTGGTAAGATCAATACAAATGGATACAAAAAAGCCACGTAACCAAACACATGTTGATTTGATTTTCCAAGAAATGCGCCAAATTTTCCGACAACGGAAGCATCTGGTAAAATGGTTGCTACGCCTAAGAAAAGTGCAACAGCAATAAAAATAATAAAAAGAGTCTCTTTTAAGATAGCAGATCCTTTACATGTAATAATAGAGTTGATATTATAACAGATTATTACATGTAATCTAAAAGAGACATTTTATTAATAGACGCCATTGTCGATAACATCGCTTGATATGATGTCTGAAGTGACTGCAATTCTAAATATGCTTCTGCCGTATCAACTCCAATAACACTGTTTTGAACAGTCTTTACATTTACACTAAGCATTTCAGATCTGATATTAGCATCACTTAGTGCATTGGTAAGCGCACCAATCTTAGTTTGAGCCTTTGTAACATGATCTGCGATATGATCAAGTTGTGTAATGGCATTTTGCATACCAATATTACGAGGATCATCTGATGTTGAATCCATACGGAAGTTTCCAGAACGAACCGCTGCTATCATTTCATCTAATTGTTTAAACATATCAATAGATGGATTAGAAATCGTGACAGAATTATTTGCCATGAATGTAAGTGCTGTACTTCCAACGCCTGTAAAATTAGTCGCACTTGCATCATACATCGTAAAGTCAATTTTTGACTCAGACGCTGTTTTATCTTTAATTGTCATTTTCCCTTGATAATCTAAATTCACTTCAACACTATTCTTAGCGGTACTAACAGCATAATTATATTCTGCAAGATTGGCATTACCAATCGCATTGTTATAATCAAGTGTCGCTTGCGCAACTTGTGCAGCAGATGAAGCAGGATTGTCACGTATAATACCCGCATCAATAGCTTTTTGTATATAGCTTGCTGTTTCAGTTGAGACACCTGTTTTCGCTAGTGCTGTTTGTGTTGCAAGATTGGCAGCATTACCAGCAACACCAAAAGCGATGGCGTTATTAATCGCTGTTTGAGCTGTTGTTGAAACACCCTGCTTTGGTAAGGTACCAGATGTTGCCATACTGATTAGATCGTTAAGTTGTTGATATGTCATATTATCAGCAGTTGTATTTAAATTCAAAGGATCACCACTACCATTGTAGATAGAGAATGTCTCGTTTGGATCTGTTGTATTTCCATCACCATCTAAATCAATAGAAAATGTTGTATTCGTTGTATCAAGATTTAGAGTGCCTGTTCTTTTGTTACCGTTTTTATCTGTATAATTAAGAACCATTTGTTTACCATTTAAACTATCAACACCTGCAACATCAACAAGTTTTGTACTTGCTGTCGCAAAATCACTGGTACTTTTAACGACTTGTGATACATTACCTGTTAGGGTATTGCCATCTTTTTCAAAGCCTCTTCTTGAATAATTCATTGCATCAGGCAGTGCTTCACCATGAGCAATCGCATTATTCACATTTTTTGGTTGTAAAGACGCACTAAATGTATTTGTAGGATCATTAACATACATACGTCCACCAGATAATGTAACATTACCTGCACCAAGTCCATATTCTGTTTCAATCGCTGTCATTAAATCTTGTACAGTTTTTCCTGCTATAGAAAAAGATGTTGCTCCAAAGTCTAAATGATCAACATCTGAGGGGAAAATACCGCTTAAAAGTGTTGTTGATGTCATGTTTGAATTGGATACATTTTGTAAAGGAAAATCTATAGCAAACGTACCTGCTGATAAACCTACTGATCGCATCGTCAAATCTGAGTTTGAAGCCGTTGTTTCGTAATTGCTTTTATTAAAGGCAATAATATCAATATTGGGTTTTGTCAATAAATTATCTACGTTCATGATTTGTTTTGCATTACCCGTTGTGCCAGGAAGAGCACTTCTATCAACAGCGCCAAAAATATTCATTTCTAAAAGTTGATTGCCAGATTTCAAGTCTTTAACTTCTATCTGCCCACGTGCGTTCATGCTTACATCAACAAGTTTATTGGTGGCTGTATTGCCATACGCATTGCCTATACTTTGTAGCAAATCTGACACTTTTGAGCTAGTATCCATTTCGATAGTAGTCGAAAATGTTTTACCATCACTCTTTTTACCAGAAAGATAGAACACAGCTTTAGGGTCATCAGTGCTAACATTGTTCTTATCACCAACGAGGTCTCTAATCGTATCTGTATCTTTTAAAAAGACTTTTGATGAAGTTGCATTTTGATCGGCAGTCATAATTGAAGGATTTAATTTTGATTGATTATACATAGTCACATTGGTAGATACTATTCTATTATAATCTGTATCTTTACCTAAGAAAAGAGATTGTCCAGAGATATTATAAGGTAATTCAACACCTGAGCCTACCATAGCAGTCAGACTCTCTGCATTACCATTATATGTTCCATCGCTATTAACTGGTTTTTGAGATAGTGCAGAACCTGAAAATAAAAACTGACCATTGATGGAAGTATTGGCTAAATTGACTAAATAGTCTCTAATTCCTTGCATATCATTTGCAAGAGCTTGTAAACTTGTTGGAGAATTTGAAGAAGTAGATGCTTGATTGAGTTTAGATTTAAATTGATCTAGTTTTTCACTGAAACTTGTTAACGCTGTATCAGTGTTATCAGCAAAAGTTTTAGCTTTAGAGCTGCTATCAGAAGATTGTTGTAAAGTTTCAATTTCATTATTTAGGCGCATAGCATCTATATATACACTTGTATTCTCATAGCTATTTTGTATTTTCAATTTAGTATCAATTTGTTGATTAACGCTATACATTCTTTCTGTTGCGTTTCTATAATTACGAATTGATGTGTTGAATAAAAGTGAATTTGTAATTCTCATAATCTACTCCATTAATTTTCATTCTTCAAGTACAAGCAATTTTAATTCCTTGTGCAAAATATCGTCTTTTGGGGAATATTCTTTAACTTTTTAAAAAATATTATTGTCTTTTTTTAAAAAAAATTGTACAATCCTCGCACAAACACTTTATTTTAAGGAATGAGCAATGAAAAAAGCGGAATTTATCCAAGCAGTCTCTGAGAAAGCTGGTCTTTCAAAGAAAGATAGTCAAAAAGCTGTTGATGCAGCTTTAGAAGCAATCAGCGAAGCACTAGTTGCTGGCAAAGATGTAAGCTTTATCGGTTTTGGTACATTCAGTACTGCAACAAGAGCTGCTAGAAAAGCTAGAGTTCCTGGTACAAACAGAGTCGTAGACGTTGCAAAAACAACAGCTGTTAAATTTAAAGTTGGTAAAAAACTTAAAGACGCTGTAGCAAAAGCATAATTTCTTCACCTCAAAAAGCTTAGACATTCAGTTTTACTGATGTTTAAGCTTTTTTTTGTATAATTCCAACTCTTAATTTATAGTGCCTGAGTGGTGAAATTGGTAGACGCGCTAGACTCAAAATCTAGTATGGAGACATGTGCCGGTTCGAGTCCGGCCTCAGGTACCATTTATCTTTCTTTCCCCGTCTTATATCGTCTTCGAAACCCCTAAAAATCGAGCTTTTCTTCAATATTTTGTCCAGAACTGTCTATATTGATTTATACAAATCTAAATTTTTTTACGGTACTCTATACGGTACTGAACCCATTTATATGATTTTCATGAAAGTGAGTACCGTTAAAAATGCCACGAAGCACGACGCCACTGAGCGATACAGAGATTAAAAAATCTAAAATCAAAGATAAACCCTATAAGTTAAGTGATGGTCAAGGACTTTATCTTGTTGTAAAAGATAATGGTACAAAATTCTTTAGGTATGACTATACCTTTCAAAATAAACGCAAATCTATGTCGTTTGGAACATATCCCGATATTTCTCTCAAAGAAGCACGAATAAAAAGAGATGAAACAAAAAAGCTTCTTCTTGAGGGTATAGATCCAATAGAGTATAAAAATAACAACATCCCTACCCTTTCTTCTACATTCAAAGCTATTGCTGAAAATTGGCTCAATAAAATGCATAGTGAATGGAAGCCTATTACGCACCAAAAATCTAAAGTAAGATTAGAACAGCATGCTTATCCTTTTATTGGTCATATTAATATTCAAGAGATTACACGTTTAGATATTTTAAAAATAATTGATCACATGCAAAAGCAAGATATTTATGAATTAACAGCTCGTGTTCTTAATAATATTGAGCGGATTTATAAGTATGCTGTGACTTATGGACTAGTGGAGCATAATATTATTGCAGACATAGATAAGCGAAGTGTTTTAAAAAGAAAAGAAGTTGTACATGTACCGGCTCTGACAAAGGAAGATGAAATAAAAGAGCTTATAAAAGATATTTATAGCTATGGAGAGACTTATAATGCTGATATATCAACCATATATGCTTTAAGGCTTGCCCCTTTTGTTTTTCTACGCCCTTTTAATCTTAGAAATTTAGAATGGACAGAGATAAATTTTAAAGAATCATATATTGAAATTGATGCAGAAAAAATGAAAATGAATCAATCTTTTATTCTTCCTCTTTCAAAACAAGCATTAGAAATTATCGAGAAAATAAAGCCCTACTCTTTTGGTCAAAGTAAATTTGTATTTCCAAGTCCTACAAGTAATTTAAAACCCATAAGTGAAAATACATTAAATCATGCCTTAATGAAACTGGGGTATAAAAACACTATGACCTCTCATGGCTTTAGGTCAATGTTTTCGACAACAGCAAATCGCTATAAAATAAAATATGGTTTTGATCCTGATGTCATTGAAGCTTCATTAGCACATGCAGAGAGCAATAAAGTTCGAGCAGCTTATGATAGAAGTGATGTTATGAAATATTTTGATGAAAAGAAAAAGCTTGTTCAATGGTGGGCAGATTGGTTAGAAAATTGAAAATTAACATATTTTACATATATTAATACATAAAATTTTATTTAAAATAGCTATTTTTATACTTTTTTGTTTATGTTTAGATCATTTTCAATCAACATCTTCAAATAAGCCGATTTGCTCATCTTAAGCTCTTTTAGCCTGTTCTCTAATTTTGTATACTCTTCTGCTTTAATATTGGTTGATACATTAACAAACTTCTTTTGAGCATTTTTAAGGCTCTCACGTCTTTTTTTATCCCTTTTGGAGATGACTTTTAGCTTCTCTTCTTTATCTTTGATAAGTGTTTTAACTTCATGTAATGTTTTAGAGAGAGAATGAATATTGGAAGAGATTTTATGCAAGTCTGATTCGTCATTATCGTACATCCAAACTCCTTATAATGCTTATTTATAATATTATATATAATACAAGGTTAAAGAAGACTGTATTATGCTTTCAGATGTAAAAAATATAAGAAAGAAGCACACATGTTGATAGATATCATAAGTGATCTTCATTTGGATAGTTGGTTTGGCTATAAGACAATTCCTAATAAAGAGATGGTGATAGGTTTTTGGTGTAGTTTAAAGCCAAAAGGAGATTACTTAATTGTTGCAGGTGATATTGGGCATAACATCTTACAAAATGTCTCTGTACTTAAAATACTCAAAGAAGTCTATTACAAAGAGATCATTATTGTCTTGGGCAATCACGACCATTACCTTATTGGCTTTAATGTGTTGCAAACAGCTCAATCCAAAGCAAAGAAGTCAAAAAAACTCTATAGGCAAAATGGCATTATTGTTTTAGACGGTGATGTTGTAGAACTAGAGGGTATTAAATTTGGTGGTGCTATGGGATGGTACAACAGTGCTTATGTTCACAAAAACAAACACTCTCTTAGGATGCTACAATCTTACAGTGGCGATATAGAAGCCTTTTTACAAGAGCTTTGGGGTAATTGTTTAAATGATAAAAAATATATGAATATTGCCTACTTTGATGAACTTTATCAAGAAGAGTACGCCAAATTAGAAGCTGTGCATCAACAATGCGATGTCATGGTATCACATTATAATCCAAGTACAAAAATGGAATTTCAAACCAAAGGATTTGAAAAAGATGAAACAACAGCGTTCTTTTGCTTTGATGGTGAAGCTTTAGCCATTAAAACAACCGCTAAAGTATGGATATATGGACATACCCATGAGCGTAAAATGTATATTTGGCACAATAAAAAATTTGTTACCAGTGCCTTGGGGTATCAAAATGAACACTATAAAGGCAAGATCGTTACACGAGAAATCGTTTAGTTTATTTTTGACATATATATGTGAAATCTAAAGTAAAAGGGGTAAGTTAATGTACAACAACGATGCAAAGTTTCAAACAGATTATGAATACAATCACGGCTTAGATGCATATATGCAAGAAAGCTATAAGATGCCCTATCAGCCTAAAAGCTTGAGTGAGAGTTTGGCAATACTCAAAGAGTATAAAGATACACTATCTCATGATAAATATGCTTCGATTGAAAGCACTATCCGAGGTCAAGCCATAGCTCATCACTATTGTGATCGCTTTGATATTGAAATGTTGGTGAAGTTAGCCAAGGGCGAAGTAACTTATGAAGAGGGAATGAAGTTAATTAAAGCATGCATTAAAGAGGATTTAAAAAGCCTTCGAGATGAGAAAAAGGAGTGATAGATGACACAATCACAAATGTCAAAGTTATTGGGTATCTCTATACGAACACTCCAAACATGGAAACATAAGAAAAATAGAGAAAAGCTTTATGTGTTGTTGGAACAATTAGATTATCATGAAGCTCAAGAGCTACTTACACAAAAAGATCATAAGCATCTTATCGCTTTACTGGAAAACCAAGAGCATTTTACATCCTACCGAGACTTTGAAGCTGCACTTTTTAACTATCTAACATCTAAAGAAAGTGCCGATGTTTTAAAAAAGATGGCAAAGAATAGTGATTTATCTAAAGAAGCAAGAGCAAGAAGCGCATATCTCTATTCATTTCTTACCAATAAGCCATTAAAACTCTCTTTTACGCTGAAACAAAGTGTTGGATTGTATCATGGAAGAACGCAAGATACAGGTGATGGTCTTGCACGGTATTATGGCTTACTCAGTGGTGTTGATATGCAACGATTCAACCAATATAAAATGACTGGAAGCAATTAATTAAAGTTTTCTAAAAAAGAGTGATTTTTGCACGATTTTGCACAATTAGGGATAACGATGAAAATTGATATTTTGAGTGATATACACATTGATTCATGGCATGATCCACATACACTTTTAAGTCATGCACGCTTTAATGAAATCTTTGATCCTGTACTGCCACAAACCAAGGGTGATGTATTAATTATCAGTGGCGATTTAGGACACTACAATACTCAAAATTTAGATATTCTCAAACGCTTAAAACAAGCATACCAAGCGATTATTTATGTATGGGGTAATCACGACTTCTATTGCGTGAGTAATCAGCAAAAAAAGAGATACAAAAGCGGTTTTGAAAAAGCCAATGAGCTAAGAGAGATGATCAATAAAGAAGATGGGTTGTATCACTTAGATGGTGAAATAGTAGAGATTGGCGGTATCCGCTTTGGTGGTCTTATGGGATGGTATGGTAGTGCATATTTAAGTGATGATAGAGAAGCTAATCAAGCACTTTGGCATCAACTTACCAATGATAGTAAAATCAAGGGCTTTGAAGATGTGTACTTTGATGATATGCACAAAGCAGATCTTCAAAAGCTTGAACAGATGTACCAAAAAGTTGATGTTATGATTACACATACCTGCCCTTTTTTAGCGCTCGATGGAGAGCCTTTTTACCACTTTGATGGTGAAAAATATTTTAAAGATGGAAGTATGAAAGTGTGGGTTTACGGACATACGCATAAAAGTGTTAGTGATACATCTTATAACGTTAATCTTGTTACCAATGCACTAGGGCGTAAAAGCGAAAAGCTTAAAATCAAACCTTTCCAAGTTGAAGCTTAAAGATGAAAGAAGCGTTATGATACACAATGATTCAGTCTATATCATCGGTGATGTTCACGGATGTTACACTACCTTAATGCAACTTATTGAACAGTTACCTAATAAAGAAAAATCCCATCTAATTTTTGTGGGTGACTTGATTGATCGTGGAAAAGATTCTGCACGTGTTGTGTTGTGGTAGAGTTTGTTAAAAATGGTGGATATGACTGTATTAAAGGTAATCATGAAGCTGTTATGGTTGAAGCTTATGAAACACAGAATATGCGTGATTGGTTAAGTAGTGGTAACGGTGGAGAACATACTATCTCAAGTTACACTAACTTACCTCTTATTAACGTACAAGAGCATTTAACATGGATGAAGAACTTACCTGATTACCTAGAATACGATATTAAAGATGAAAACGGTAAAACACTCTTTGTAACACACGGATTTGGCTTACCGTTTTATCAATCAAAAAATCCTATGTATTTGCGTAATAACCGTATCTCAAAATCAATTCTTTATAGTGTGCAAAAGCCTTTATACCCTTATGAGCAAGATTATTTACGATACCCAATCTTTAATGTGTTTGGACATGAACACTTTAACGAGCCTTGGATTACAGAGCATTTCTGTGGTATCGATACAGGATGTGTGTATAGTGGCTCATTAAGTGCGTTGGAGTATCCATCGAAAAGAGTTTTTACTCAAAAATACATTGGTTGATGTACTAAATTTTACCTCGATTGATGCAATAGAACTTTAATCGATGTATTTTTTTGTACATCGATTAAAATATTTGTAACTCATACACACTGTGTGACCAGCAATTCACGTGTGTCTGTGTGTGACTCTTTTATCAAAAGGGTTAAAAAGGCTCAAGCATACCCACAAATTTCTTTAATATATAATCAAAACACTGCACGAATGTATGAGGAAGTGAGGGCGAAAGACCGATTTTTGATTGTATATTAAAAAAAGGAATTGGTGGGTATGCTTGACCTAAATGATTATTAAATTATTGGTATATATATTTTTTTAACTTAAAGTATTATACAATAACTTAAAGAAAATAAGGTTAATGTATGGGTAAATTTAACATAGTCACACACATCTTAGATCACGCCGCATATTTACATAATTTAGATGAATCCTACATACACACAGACACACGTGAATTGCTTCACTTTAACATTAGTTTTCATGATTTTTTATTTAATAGTGAGCATCATGAAGTAGAACGATTAAAAACATTTATTCATAAAGCTATCCAACCAACCATTATTGAAGAAAAAAATGGTTTTTATAAGCGTGTGGATGGCACTTTAAAACAAAAATATACCAAAAGAGCATTAGATATATCCGATGCATCCATTGCAATTCATATTGTTGATGACAAAGGACAAAAGACTTATCCGCATATTCATTTTCTTTTTAATGTAAAAAAGAAATTAGGTAATGCCTATTCCACACTTAAAATTCATCTCTCAAACATTGCAAGCACTATGGGCTTAATGATTAATATGAACAAAATCACCTCTTATAATCCAAAATCTGTCTTGAATTTACAAAGAGGCTGTAAGCGTTTTTCATGGATGATTAAAAAAGCCACTGCAAGACAATTACACAAGATGCTTGATAAGCAAGATTATGTGACACGTAGATTAGATGGTTTGTATAACTTGACAGAGACAACACGTAACTTATCATTTCTTGTTAAAACGATGAACCATCTAAAAAAACGATTGAATCACATGCATCGAAGTTTTATCTATCAAGAACATGATTTAAAAGAGAGCTATCCTATCCCTTTAAGCCAAGAAGATCATAAAGTCATTGAGTTGGTAACCACGCCTCAAAAACTTTTTAAAAAGCATCTAAGAGGCTTAGAAGACAACTTGATTTTACAAGATTATGTGCGTTACTCTGAAGATAAAAAAGCCTACATTATTGATGCGCTACGCAACAATAAAGGCATTGTATTTTATAAAAACCACCAAAAGGCATCCACCATCAAAGAGATGGTACTTGGAAAGTTAGAAAATGATGCCACAAAAGATTATGCAACCATTCAAGAAGAACGCACACAAGTTACATTCAAATCACTTTTTAGAAATGTGTTTCATAAAGCATTAACTACATCAAAAAGTGAAGTTGAGTTAAGAGAGTACATGTTACAACACTATAACCTTTTTTCAAAAAAGAAGATTAATGGCAAATGGATTGGCTATACCACAGAAGATGCAAATGAGAAAAAAATTGTTGTTAAGTTTGATGACTTACATGTAACTTCATCGCAGATTCTTTATAAGTTATCACAAAATAGTAAAGCACAAGAAAAGCCTTTGGTAGAAGCTAAAAATCATATTGAAGTGATTGATGTAAAAGAAGCAAAGCCTCGAGAGATTACGCAAGAGATTTTTGCGAATCGTACTACAAAGAATATTTTTGAGTTACTTAGAGAAGCTGTTGCAGACTCACAGCTAGAAACAAAAGTTGAGGCTAATCATGATGCTCTAATTCCAACTACAAATAATGCAAGCCCACGTAGCAGAAATATAAAACGCTCAAGAGGATGATTGTCTAAAATGGTTTTAAATTAATCAGCCCTTGGGCATACAAATAATACAATTTTACAAATATAAGGATTTGGAAAATATCAATGGCTATTAAAAAAACAGAATTATACAGTTCACTTTGGGCGAGCGCTGATGAGCTTCGCGGCGGCATGGATGCGAGCGAATATAAAAACTATGTCCTTACCCTTCTCTTTATGAAGTATGTCACAGACAAAAAAGATGATCCAAATAGCTTGATAGAAGTGCCAAAAGGTGCGAGTTTTCACGATATGGTTAAACTTGATGGTGATAAAGAGATTGGCGATAAGATCAATAAAATCATTTCAGCCCTTGCTGAAGCAAATAATTTAAAAGGTATCATCGATACGGCTGATTTTAATGACAAAACCAAGCTAGGTGATGGCAAGCAGATGGTTGACACACTATCCCAGCTTGTCAAAATCTTTGATAGTCTCAACCTTGGGGCTAATACTGCCGAAGGCGATGACCTGCTCGGCGACGCGTATGAGTATCTTATGCGACACTTTGCCACAGAATCAGGCAAAAGCAAAGGACAGTTTTACACCCCTTCGGAAGTTTCTACCATCATGCCTCAACTCATTGGTATTAATAAAAACACAACTTCAAACCAAAGCGTTTATGATCCAACATGCGGAAGTGGTTCATTGTTGTTAAAAGCCGCCGCACTTGCACCACACGGTCTTAGTATCTATGGACAAGAAAAAGAGGTTTCAACGACAGCACTATGTCGTATGAACATGATTTTGCATAACAACGCCGATGCGGATATCGCCATTGGTGGGCAAAGCACATTAGCAAGTCCTTTTTTCAAAGGCGAAGATGACAACACACTTAAAACATTTGATTTTGTCGTAGCAAATCCCCCATTTTCACTCAAAGCATGGACAAGCGGTGTAGAATCACCAGACAAATACAGCCGTTTTGATGGCTATGTGACACCACCTGAAAAAAACGGTGACTATGCTTTTTTACTTCACATCGTCAAATCACTCAAAAGTAAAGGTAAAGGTGCGGTTATTTTGCCTCATGGTGTGCTTTTTCGTGGAAATGCCGAAGGTTCAATTCGTGAAAAACTGATCAAAAAAGGCTACATCAAAGGCATCATCGGTCTGCCTGCAAACCTTTTTTACGGTACAGGAATTCCTGCGTGCATCATCGTGCTCGATAAAGAAAATGCCAGTGCAAGAAGCGGCATCTTTATGATGGATGCGTCCAAAGGTTTTAAAAAAGACGGCAATAAAAATCGACTTCGTGCCCAAGACGTGCATAAGATAGTCGATACGTTTAATAAAACTTTAGAGCTTCCAAAATACTCCAAGATGGTCACGCTTAGTGAAATCGAAGCGAATGAGTACAATCTCAACATCCCACGCTACATCGATAGCTCCGAAGATGAAGACATCCAAGATCTTTATGCACATCTCAACGGAGGCATCCCAAACAGTGATCTTAAAAAGTTTGCTCCTTACTGGGAAGTTTTTGCAAGCCTTAAAAAAGAGCTTTTTGAACCAAGCGGCATTGAAGGATACAGCAGATCCAAGATAGCCTCAAACGAGATCAAAGCTACCTTACTCAACCATAAAGAGTACCAAGCATTTAAAGCTGACGTTTTGAACTGTTTTGACACATGGCAAAAAGAACACATTGTTAAGCTTTATGGCTTAGAGATAGGGTTTCATCCTAAAGAGCTTATCGGTGAGCTTTCAGAGAGTTTACTAGCTCTTTTTGCCGACGTAAAGCTTATCAACCACTATGAGATCTATCAGATACTTATGGACTACTGGGCAGATGTGTTTCAAGATGACTGCTATATGCTCTCAAGTGATGGCTGGGAAGTGGGCAATACACCAAGAGAACTCATCCCAACAAAAGATAAAAACGGTAAAAATGTCTTCAAAGAAACACATCATTTTGAGTTCAACAAACGAAGATATGTCGCCGATCTTATCCCTCCAGTCCTCATCATTGCTAAATACTTTCAAAGCGAGCAAAATGCCATTGATGAATTGCAATCACAACTTGATAATGCCACAAGTGAATTGGAGAGCTTCGTCGAAGAAAACAGCGGCGAAGAGGGACTTCTTGAAGAGGCAAAAAATGAAAAAGGTGCCATCAATGCCAAGGGAATTAAAGAGAGACTCAAACTAACAAAAGAGCGTGATGAAATAGCCGTGTTAAAAGAGTGTCTCAAGCTCATCGAAAAGGAAGCTGAGCTTAAAAGAGAACTCAAAACAGCGCAAGATGCACTCAATCTTGAAGTGTTTAAAACATACCCAATACTTGCTATCGATGAGATCAAAGAACTGGTCATTGAAGACAAATGGCTTAACCACATAAACACACAGATAACCGAAGAGATAGAGCGTGTCACAAGCACTTTGGCAAATCGCATCAAAACCCTTGAAGAGCGCTATGCCGAGCCGTTACCGCAAATCGAAAGCGATGTCAAAAAGCTTACATGTAAAGTCGAAGCACATCTTAAAAGCATGGGCTTGTCATGGTAAAAATCGGCTATAAACAGACTGATATTGGGATAATTCCTGAAGATTGGGAAGTAAAGCAAATTAAAGATTTTGCAGATGGAACAGCAGGAGGAACTCCAAGTACACAAATAAACAGTTTTTGGGGTGGAAACATAAAATGGATGAATTCTGGAGAATTAAATAACAAAATTATTTACGATGTAGTTGGTAGAATCACAGAGGAAGGATTAAATAATTCAAGCACAAAGCTAATTCCCGAAAATTGTATTTTAATTGGTCTTGCAGGGCAGGGAAAAACGAGAGGCACTGTTGCAATTAATAAAGTACCGTTATGCACTAATCAATCAATCGCTGCAATTTATCCAAATGAAAAATATGAATCTTTATACTTATTTTATAATCTTGAATACAGATATTTTGAACTACGCTCAATGTCAACTGGTGACGGAGGTCGTGGCGGATTAAATTTAACAATTATCCGAAATATTTTAATTCCTATTCCAGAAAAAAAGGAACAAAAAGCAATCGCTAACGCATTGAGTGACGTGGATGATTTGATCACAGCTGTTGAAAAACTCATAGCCAAAAAAGAGAGTATCAAAACCGCCACCATGCAGCAACTCCTCACAGGCAAAAAACGACTCGATGGATTCAGTGGTAAGTGGGAAGAAAAAAAACTTGGCGAAATTGCTATTTTTAGGAGAGGTAGCTTTCCTCAACCATATGGACTATCAAAGTGGTATGATGAGACAAATGGAGCTCCTTTTATTCAAGTATATGACGTTGATAAAAATATGAAATTAAAAAGTGATACAAAACAGCATATAAGTGATATAGCAAAAAATTTAAGTGTTTTTGTAAAAAAAGATACTGTCATACTAACAATACAAGGGAGTATAGGAAGAATTGCAATAACACAATATGATGCATATATCGATAGAACATTGTTAATTTTTACTAATTATTTAATACCAATGGATACAATTTTCTTTTCTTATGCCGTACAAGAATTATTTAGAATTGAAAAAGAAAAAGCTGCTGGTGGTACGATTAAAACAATAACAAAAGAAGAATTATCAAATTTCACTATCTTAGTTCCAATATTAAATGAGCAACAAGCCATTGCTCAAATCCTATCCGATATGGACAACGAAATCGAAGCTTTAAAAACCAAACTCTCCAAAACAAAAGCCATGAAAGATGGCATGATGAGCGAACTACTGAATGGAAAAACAAGACTAAAGGTGTAGTGTATGAGCGATGTAGGACAAAACGAAAGAGCAACACAAAACAGAGTCGTCAAGCTATTTGAAAAAAAACTGGCTTATACGTATCTTGGCAACTTTCAAGACAGAGAGAACAACAAAAATATCGAAGTTGAACTGCTGAGTCAATGGCTCACATGTCAAGGTGTCAGCAACGCCCTTATCACTAAAACATTGAGAGAGTGCGAACAGGCTTTGGCTCTTGGTGGTGGTCGTAAACTCTACGATGCCAACAAAGCGTTTTATAGCCTTCTTCGTTATGGTGTGAAGATAAAAGAAGATGCAGGAACACAGACGCAAACCGTTTGGCTCATCGACTGGGAAAACGTCGAAAAAAATGACTTTTACATTGCCGAGGAAGTGAGCATCAAAGGGGAAAATAAAAAGCGCCCCGACATTGTACTTTATGTCAATGGCATTGCGCTTGGCGTGTTGGAGCTTAAACGTTCCAAAGTCTCAGTCACAGAGGGTATTCGCCAAAACTTGGACAATCAAAACAAAACCTTTATACGCGACTTTTTCACAACAATGCAGCTTGTTATGGCGGGAAACGACTCCGAAGGGCTTCGTTATGGAACCATTGAAACTACGGAGAAATATTATCTTGATTGGAAAGAGGAAGATCCTTCGTATGACTCAAAAATCGACCCTAAAGAGAAAAAATACCTTCCTTCCCTCTCTTGTGCAAGTAGTCGTGAAGAGCTGAGTGGCTTGCTTGACTGTGCGATTGTCAGGCTTTTAAATAAAAAGCGGTTTTTAGAGATCATTCATGATTTTATCGTTTATGACAGTGGCACAAAAAAGACGTGCCGACACAACCAATACTTTGGTATCAAAGCCGCACAAAAGAGGATAGAAAAACGAGAAGGTGGCATCATCTGGCATACGCAAGGCAGTGGAAAGTCGCTTACCATGGTTTGGCTTGCCAAATGGATACGTGAACATGTCCAAAACTCCCGTGTTTTAATCATTACCGACAGAACCGAACTTGATGAGCAGATAGAAAAAGTGTTTAAGGGTGTTGAAGAAGGAATTTATCGAACCAAAAGCGGTCAAGATCTCATCGGTGTGTTAAACAGCTCTAAAGAGTGGTTGATGTGCTCCCTTGTTCATAAGTTTGGAACCGATGAAGAGCAATCAAACAAAGCTACAGATGAGTATATCAAAGAGCTACAGAAGTCTATACCCGAAAATTTTAAAGCTAAGGGAGATATTTTTGTATTTGTCGATGAATGCCACAGAACACAATCGGGTGAATTACATAAAGCCATGAAAAAGATCCTCCCCAATGCCATGTTCATCGGTTTTACAGGGACACCACTTTTAAAAGCCGATAAAGAGAAAAGCATTGAGATCTTTGGCTCTTACATCCATACCTATAAATTTGATGAAGCGGTTGCCGATGGTGTTGTGCTTGATCTTCAATATGAAGCGCGTGACATCGACCAATACATCGGCAATCAAAAAAAGATCGATGATTGGTTTGAAGCTAAAACATCAGGACTTACCGATATTGCCAAAGGGCAGCTCAAAGACAAATGGGCAAATATGCAAAAGATACTCTCTTCAAAACAGAGGTTAGAGCTCATCGTTAATGACATCTTGTTGGATATGGATAGAAAGCCAAGGCTTATGGATGGCAGAGGCAATGCGATGCTGGTGTGCACAAATATTTATGAAGCGTGTAAAATCTATGAGTTATTTTCCATTACCGAGCTCAAAAATAGATGTGCCATCGTGACGAGTTATGTACCTTCTATCGCCGATATAAAAGGTGAAGAGAGCGGTGAAGGACAAACAGAAATCCTCAAAAAATATGAAGTCTACCGTAAAATGCTTGCTGACTTCTTTGAAGAGAGCGAAGAGGAAGCCGTTAAAAAAATCGATGAATTTGAAAAGCAGGTTAAAGAAAAATTTATCAAAGAACCTGCTCAAATGCGTTTGCTCATCGTTGTTGATAAACTTTTGACAGGTTTTGATGCACCAAGTGCAACGTATCTTTACATCGATAAAAAGTTAAGAGACCATGGACTTTTTCAAGCAATTTGCCGTGTAAACCGTCTTGATGGTGAAGATAAAGAGTATGGTTATATCATCGATTACCAAGATCTTTTCCATCAAATTGAAGGGGCTATGACAGACTATACCAGCGGTGCACTGGATGGTTATGAAAAAGAGGATATCGAGCATCTTTTAAGCGATAGACTTGGCAAAGCCAAAGAGAGACTAGAAAATGCACGAGAGAGTGTAAAAGCACTTTGTGAAGCCGTCAAAGAGCCAAAAAACAATGTGGATTATCAGCACTATTTTTGTGGTGATGTCAGTAATAAAGAGGCTTTAAAAGAAAACGAGCAAAAAAGAGTAGCACTTTACAAAAGCGTGGTTGCACTCCTTCGCGCTTATGCCAATATCGCCAATGAATTTGAACAAGCCGGTTATACGTTGGAAGAGTTTAGCATTATCAAAAATGAAGTGATTTACTACACAGAAATCAGAGATCTCATTAAAAATACAAGTGGGGATTATATTGATCTTAAAAAATATGAACCTGCTATGAGACAGCTCATTGATACGTACATTAAAGCAGATGACAGTGAGGTTGTCATTGATTTTGAGAAAATAGGACTTATTGAGTTACTGATAGAAAAAAGCGGTGATGAGTTTGAAGAAAGCTTGCCAAAAGGTATGAAACAAACACAAGAATCAATGGCAGAAGCAATTGAAAATAACGTGAGAAAGCTCATCATCGATGAGAATCCAACCAATCCGAAGTATTATGACAAAATGTCAGAGCTACTTGATGCACTCATTCAAGAGCGAAAAGAAAATGCCATCGAGTACAAACTTTACTTGGAAAAAATTAAAGAATTGGCAAAACAGGCGCGCCCAAATTCTTCATCGAGGTCTGAAAATTATCCAGAAAACATGAATAGTGCTGGTAAAAGAGCATTGTATGACAATCTTGATCATAACGAAGAATTGGTAACGAAGTTAGACGCTGTTTTAAGGCATACAATAAAGGATGATTGGATCGGTCATCCTATGAAAGAGAAGCGCGTGCGTAATGCTGTAAAAGAAGTGCTAGGCGATGATAATGAAGCATTACTTGATAGCACGATGGAAATTATAAAAAAGCAAAATGAATACAAATAGCCACAGTCAATTAACCATAAGTGGGTTAGATATTTTTATTGATCGTAAAGATATCAAAAATCTTCATATTGGGGTTTATCCTCCAAATGGAAAAATTCGTGTAGCAACGCCCTTAAAGCTTGACGATGAAGCTGTACGTCTTGCTGTAATATCACGGCTTGCATGGATTAAAAAGCAAAGAGCAAGTTTTTTAAATCAACCAAGGCAGAGTCCAAGAGAAATGGTTTCAGGTGAAAGTCACTATCTTTTTGGAAAGCGTTATTTGCTTGATGTTATCTATCAAAATGGTAAGCATCAGATTATCAAAAAACATTCAAAATTGGAGCTTCAAGTAAAACCAAATACAACTTTACAAAATCGACTTTTAGTTTTGCAAGAGTTTTATAGAAGTAAGCTAAAAATCGAGCTTGTAAAACTCATTGATAAATGGGAAAAAACAATTGGCATCACACTTGAAGGCTATGAAGTCAAAAAAATGAAAACCAAATGGGGCAGTTGTAACATTGAGAAAAAAAAGATCCTCTTAAATCTCGAACTTGTCAAACTGCCTATTGAGTGCATAGAATATATCATTGTTCACGAAATGATACATCTATTTGAACGACACCACAATGAGAATTTTAAAGCTATCCTAGATAAGTTTTTGCCTTCTTGGAAAGAGAGAAAAAAACTTCTTGAATACTATCCTCTTTGTAGTTACTAGGATTATAAAGTACATCCTAGTAACTACAAAGATGTACCTTTTATACTATTGAGCCATAGCTAGTTCAAAAACTTTATCGTTTACACTAAAAAGATAGTTCCAAATTTCAAAACTTTCACTTTTATCTAGTAATCTCTGATTATGAACATCATAGATATAACCATTTTTTAAACAAAACCCAGTATGCTCGGCAGAATATCCTAGTTTATTTTGTAAACTAAACGAAAAGTTAGGGCATATTTTTAAAAGCTGTTCCCTAAAAGTTTTAAAATCAAAGCTCTCTGTTTCAAAAGCTTTGGGAGAGAGTGAGAGAGAGGGATCTTGACTTTCTTGACCTAACTCTTCACTCCCCTTTCCTGTGTATACATCTTGTGTACTTTCTGTATCCAAAATGTATACATTACTTTTATCAAGTGATAAAAGAGTTTTTTCCTCTTGAAACAATGTAGGTTTGTACCTATCTTTTTGTATGCAATTATGAATACGCCAGTGTCTCACAACAATAATTCCACTTGCAAAATCAATAATAAATTTCTTTGCAAGTAAAATACGTTTGTCATCATCACCTGCATTAATCATACGAGCAATTTTTTTAGGATTCCCCACAAAACCATCATCATCAGCACGTATTCCTAAATGAAAATAATAGTTTTGTGCTGAGATGGGCATATCTAAGAAAAAATCACTATCTACAATAGATTTAGAAAACATGCGCCTTTCTGCCATAATTATTTACCTTGATACAATTTTTATAGACTTTTATCTATAAATTGATAATTAGAAGATGACAAGGTATAATTCTCTTATCACCTTCGACTCCGTTGGTGTTGATAGCGTTTCTTGATCGTCGGCAAAACTTTTAGAGAAACGCTATTTATTTTCTAGGCTATTTATGTAAGCAATTATTTCCTCCAATTTCCATAGGCTACTTCCTCCAACTTTCACTTGACGAGGGAATTGCTTTTGTTTAATCAAGCTATAAATTTTAGCCCTGCTGAAAGGTACCATTTCTTGGACTTGAGAAAATCGTAATAATCTATCATTCATCGATATATTCCTTTATATTCAAATTTACAATATTGAACATTATGAGACAACAAGAAAATTATATCTTGTTCCAAAGTTATAAACCTGAACATGAAAATACTAATTTTTAGGGATTTTTAGTTAAAAAAGAGAGTTAAATTTTCACATATATATGTAAAAATTTAAAGTCACTATTTTGGTAAAAAATAAAATTTATTGATTTTTCCTTTAAAATAAACTATTTTTTTCTTAAATTGTCACACTTATAATCTGGTTGTTTTTAACTTATACAATAATTCATCATTGAATTTAATGTAGAATTATTGTAATATATTGCTATATGTTTTTCCAAGGAGTGAAAAATGCTCACACATAAATTTACAGTTACAACTAATGAATTATTATCACTTACAAAAGTTTCACGATCTTTAGGACAATTAATTGAGCAAATTAAGAATAAAACACTCGATAAAATTATTGTTCTAAAAAACAATGAAGCAGAAGTTGCGATTATCGATTTGAATGAATACTTACGACTAAAATCTATCGCGGATCAAGCGGAATTGATGGAAATTCATCGTATTATACAAAGCCGAAAAGACACTCCTTTAGATAATTATCTGAGTCTTGATGAGATGTTTGAAAAAGCGGATAATCATAGAAAAGTGAAAGCTGCTAAATAATGCCTTTTCGTGTAACATTACATCCTGAGGTATATCAAGATTTAAACGATATTGCAGAAGATGATGCTTATGAAGAAGTAAAAAGCTTTCTTCGTGAATTAGAGGTAAACCCTTATTTAGGACAAATTTTAGAAGATAGACCTGATTTAGGGATCGATTTAAACGGCTTTAGAAAAATTTATGTCTATAATAAAAAGTACAGAATTGTTTATAAAATTAATGATAATGGATTTATCGAAGTCTATGTTATTGCGATTGGTGAACGAGATAAACTTAAGGTTTATGAAGAAGCCTATCAACGTACCCTATGATTTTAACGGTACTGAATACGGTACTGTAAGCTATAAATATTGTTATAATAACCTATTTTAGGTATTTTAAAACGTACTTTGAGTCCGGCCTCAGTACCACCCTTCTTTTTTAATTCTTATAGATATCACTATCTTAACTAATCTTGTTTGTAATAAATTTTGCTATAATCCGACCTTATTTAATATTTATATGAAAAGGCATTTAATGCAAAGCAATCTATTTGATGATCTTAAATCTCTTAAAGAAAAAATGAACCAAGATGAACACAACAATAAAGAAAAACTTCTAGAAGAGCAAAAAAAAGAGAAAGAAAAAAAACTGCACGAGCAATTTGAAAAATTTATGCAAAATTCTGGAGTTAAAAAACTACACTAAACCATGACTTCTTTTTCACGCATGATTGAATTCTCAACATTAGAAACCAAATGTTCTTATCTTGATGGTTGTAGAACACGTATGGAGTATAAATACATTGAAAATGCAACAATGGAACTCAATCAAGCACTAGTAGAAAGAGGATGGAGACGTTTTGGGCACTACTATTCTCGCCCAC
>Ga0302250_1001145_pt1 | contig 21225 bp, 21 predicted proteins | sample AAG_RA_Asp_MG_FD_193536 | JGI IMG/M metagenome (GOLD analysis project Ga0302250, IMG submission 193536) | Enriched activated sludge microbial communities from anaerobic digester in WTTP, New Holstein, Wisconsin, United States - AAG_RA_Asp | ecosystem: Engineered > Bioreactor > Anaerobic >... | reverse complement strand
GTGGTCGTCCCCACCGTGCTCCGCGGATTTTTCGATGTGGTCTTCTGCTCGATGGAGATGGCCGGCGAGAGCCCTTCGATAAGGTCAACGTCCGGCTTCTGCATGATGCCGAGGAACTGCCGGGCGTACGAGGAGAGCGACTCCACGTACCGGCGCTGGCCCTCCGCATAGAGCGTGTCGAACGCGAGCGTGGATTTGCCGGAGCCGGAGACGCCGGTTATGACGACTAACTTGTCGCGGGGGATCTCCACGCTGATATTTTTGAGGTTGTGCTGGCGGGCACCTTTGATGATGATATCTTTCATGCTGTGCTCAGTTGGTACAGCTCCAATGGATAAAGGGGTAAGGTTCGGGGCATGAAAGTGAACGATTAATGCCAGACCACGAATTAGTGTTAATTATTTTTCAAGAATCGATGCTGCCATGACAATACTGAATGTAACATTCGAAAAAGTGAATGAAATTTTTAATGCATGATTTTCAGCCATTTCTAATGTTATCGCTGTTTTTTCCGGGACGGCTTCTAAAATATCTTTTAGTGGGGAAATCTTATAATAATCCCTTTCGGAAGAGAAGTGTTTCGCGATTCCAATTTCAATAGCTCCTTCGCCGTACACGAACTCTTTAGAATGGAGAATCACTTTTCCATTATCATTGATAATATCAAAAAATTTTGAAATGATTGATAATTTCTTTAGACCATCGAGAATTAGCGTTGAGTCACTTTTTAACTCATTAAAGGGATGAAATTTTGGCGTGACAATTTTTGATGATGTAGATGAGTAAATATTCAAGTCAAAAACCGATCCATTAGGCCCGTCTTCAAAAAATCTCATTTGAGCATTTGAAAAATCCAAGGAAATTTCCTGGATTTTACTTCGTTCAGATCGTTCAGATACTTGTTGTAAAATTTCAAAATTAATCAAAATCTCAAAATCTTCGTTCTTTTTATAATCGGAATAAGCGCCCTTACTCAAAACAACAGTTAGAAAATTACTAAGAGAAGGATCCATCGTTTTTATCGTAATATTATTGGAAAAATGTAACATTACTTCACTGTTTATTTCACTAACAATCTTGAGTATTTTTGACAAAAGAAAATTATTGATTTTAATAGTAGCAGCGGACATTATTTTATTATCCCCAATCTTCTTGAAAGATCTTCTAGAAGCTTGTTCCTTGAATATGGAATTTCAAGAATCGCTGAATTCTGAAGTTCATATATGTCAGGTCCTTTTTCGCTTTTTTTTAGTATTTTATCGCGATTGATTGCCTCAAAGAGAAGAGTAATCCATATTTTTTCTCGTTCGTCTGGGACAAGGTGCGCAAATTTTGGTGGACACGAATGAACCATAAGATCATCAATTTCAGAGAATTTCACAAATTTTTTAGAATTTTGAACTAGTGCTGAAATTAAATTCGCTGTAAAATGATAAGTTTTCACTCGTTTATCTGTTTGCCGGGTAAAAAGAACTAAAGCTGGGCACCAGGGTTGAATTGGTAGAACAATAGTCGGTTTAAATATTTGATCTAACTTCTTGTCTAAATGATGTACCGCATGTTTTCGAATTCTTTTCTGATTTGTATCAATAGTCCATACGATAACATTACTGCCTTTTGCACAGGAATCAATAATCTTTTTATGACGGATATAAAAATCAAAATCCATTACAGCGATTAGTTCAATGGTTATCTTCTTGAGATCGATTTTATGTTTTAAAAAGAATGATTTTATTGAGGATTCGCTGACGTTCCGATATTCAGAAATCTCTTGGAATTTCTGTTCAATTTTTTGCGCAATGTCGTTATCATTTATTCTTTGCATCAACCCTTCAAATCCCTTTATATCATGGATCTGAACAATTCCCATTTGATCAGTAGCAATAAAATCAGGTGTAACGACTTTCTTTTTGCTCTGTTCGATTTCTAAAGTAGGATCCGGCCGACCAAAATATCCCACATTAGCAAGATGTGCATATCCTCTAAATTGATCCATATAGAGAGAATAAGTCCAATTTAAGAGTTGAGTGTGTAACTCATTCCATCCTAGAGTATTAGTCATAAAAACCACTCAACCTTGTCGACCAAGTCATTTTTTCAGAGAGCGTCCTAGTAAGTGTCAGAATTCCCAGAGGTGTTGTATGTAGGGGATCAACGACTAGTTGAGGGGTTCCATCATCTTCACAAAAAGTCAGACGAAGTTCTGAACGATCTACAGGGATATAGGTTAAACATGAAAAATCCCTCCCCTTTCTTTCCAATCGAGTTCCATAAATCTGAAGGTTTTTTCTACTTATTGTCAATAGATTTTCAAGTTTAACTGAAAATTCATTTATATCTTCAGGGAATTCAAAACTATAATAGAATGGTTGCGTAGGTGAATAATTTGATAAATCGAATGAACCGTCATCTAGTTTTGTGTACTCTCTGAATGTTGAGTATTGTAAATAATCATTAAGTTTTTCTTGTGTTTTTTGAACTACATCGGTAACTATTTTTTCCGTTGCTTGCAATTCTCCCCGCTCATGAATTACTTTAGCATCTTGATCGACAACGATACTTGCCTCACCAGGATTACTAAATTTTGCATTAAAACTTAATTTGACAGTATCGGTAATTTTTTTCTGTAATAACTCGCTAAGGAAATCATGAGCATCAATTTTTGATGTTTTAATATTCACTTCGATCGCTCGCGGTCTATACCATCGATCATGATACCTATCTTGAAATTCAGGTTGAATTTTTGAGCGTTTTAGAAGATAATACGGATCATAACTCGTGTAAAGTTTTATGATATCATAGTCGGTACTGTAATTTTCAAATTTTCCAAGATCTTCCGGAGCCATCCATCCAAAAGTGAGGTATTTAATTCTTGCAATAATACTCTCAAGTTTCTCTTTTAAAGAGATATTTGAAAAATTAAAACATATGAGTACGTATATTGAGGGATCAATTTTTTTGAGTATCAAGTGAAATTTTTTTTCTACGCTGGCAATTGATATTTCCTCATTTTCTTGAAAATTTATTTTTTGGTTTCCTAAGGAAAGTCTTGAGCAGATATCATTTAAAATTTGAATTGATTTAAGATCCCTCGAACAGAGTATCGAATAGTAGTAACATTGTTTGTCCTTTGGAAAATCATCATCACTGACAAGATTATACGAATTAGTTCCCATTGAAAACTCACTTTAATTTCCGATTAAGTCATTCCTTTTTTTATTTTAAAAATTTATAAAGTCATCTAATTGTGCTGTTAGATTAGCTCATAGAGGCGTTAGGTTCATCATCCTGAGGACAAACAAATGGAGTATGGGTTTTCTTGAGTGGCTGTTTGGAAAGAAACCAGTTACAGAACAAACGTCTCCTAAGATTAAGGAAAAAACCCTGCTTACAATTACAATGCTCCCTCCAGTGCCAAAACCGCCAGTAGATAAAAGCAAATTTACTGCTATTGGAAATTCCGAACCTCTTTGTCCCTATTGTGGATATCATTTCGATAAAATGCCACAACGAAAGAAAGAATGTCCGAATTGTAAAAAAGTGTTCTACAGCCGGACACGACCGTTGGATAACAAGAAAGTCTTAGTTACATTGGATCAACTCAATGAAATTGAACGACAAAATTCAATAAAAAATGGTTCATTCAGCGAGAGACAACAAAATCTCTACAACAAAACCCATGATGACCTGAGAGAACGTTTCGGAAAGGAGCCCAGTTATAGCGATGTGACTTGGGGCTTTCTCAACAAGGAGGCTCAGTATATGGCTCGAAGAAAAGACTGGGGGCTTTATACAAACGTGATCGCACAGAAAGCTAATTTTTTAGAGCGTGAGGGAAAATTCAAACAGGCCCTTATCTTTTACCAACAACTATGTTATCTTGATCTTAACGGGCCGGAGAATATTGGAGGGTTTGGGAGCGATATCAATATTCCGCCGTTTAATCCTAAAATGGCCTTTCTCCCTCCAGCTAATGTTGAACATTTTTTCAAATTAGGCACTGACATGAAAATGTCCGCTACAGAAATAAAGTCAGTTTTCATCGAACACAATACAAAAATTTACAATTCATTAAAGTTACCCGTGTCTCCAGAAAACGCGTGGAAGTCAATTGAGGAATTATTATCATCAAATGGACAATAAAAACTCTCGATTTTATTTCTAAATTCTTTTTGAAGTTATCGAATTAACTCTCGAATAACTTTCAATCTCATTTACACCGATCGTATCATGCCAATACATATTTATTAGGTAATACCACCCCATCGCCAGCGCCCACGCCCCCACCGGGGGCGGGGGGCGGGCTGGCGCAAGGGGGGCTTCCGGACTGATCCTAAAACCCCCCCTCCTTTCATTCCGGCCACCTGCACCACGCTCAGACCCGACTTTCGCCTCCCAAAAGCGTACATTAACATTTTACAGCGCCACGCAAAATGCCCCGTTCAGCCTGGATCACAAGGAGAAGGCGTATTTCCGGATCGCTGAGCAAAACTGCACCTGTTTCTGCAAAAGTTGATCAAAAACAAGGAAATCGGAGCCCGTACAGGGCCCGGAACGCCCTTTCCGGGAGGCTCCTGGAAAGGTGGGTGAAAAGTCCTGAGGAAAAATTGTATACTCTCCCACGAATATTCTGTACCTATGAAATATACGGTGGTGCTCGAACCACAGGAAGAAGGCGGTTTCACAGTCCAGTGCGTCGAGATCCCCGGGGCGATCAGCCAGGGTGAGACCCGGGAAGAAGCGCTCGCCAATATCAAGGAAGCAATAGAACTGGTTCTCGAAGTCCAGCGGGAAGAACTTCACAAGAGATCACCAGCACATCACCGCGAAATCTCACAAGTCGAAGTCTGCTGATGCAGACTTCTCATCCTCGGATTCTGAAGAAACACTCGGAGGTCGAAGTGGCCGGTGTCGCATAAACTCCCGGTCATTTCCGGGGAAGAACTGGTCAAATACCTTGCAAAGCAGGGATTCGAGATCAAGCGCCAGACTTCGAGTCACGTTGTCGTGCAGAAAGAATGGCGTGTTTTTTCTGTACTCTTCATCGCGAATTAAAGAGAGGAACATTGATCGGGATCCTCAAACAGGCCGGGATAGAGGCCGAAGATTTCAAGAAGGGATTCCGATAAGAAACGGATACTTTCAATCTTTTTTTGGACTAATCCACCTCACGCTTGTGTCCTGATCCGTCCGGTCCCGACACCTGACGACAGGTCCGGCACTAAACCGGCTCGCGGGTCCGCCCGCTCACAACAAGCCCGCCCCGGTGCACGGTCCCAAAGATAACATTCGTTCAGGATCTCAGCGTGTTCTCCAATGAGATGATAATACCGGGATACCGTATCCCAGTGATGGCCTGTCGCGCGTTCCACTCCCCGAATCAAGGTTTTTTCCATATTATGTTTACAAATTAACTCGACTCTCGAACGGTCCGGACGAGAATTGTACAGGGGCGTATTTTTTGTTTCGATGAAATATTTCCCGCAATGCTCGCACAAATACTGTTGATTTCCCGCACAATTCCGCCCGTTTTTTAGTAAGTCTTTCTCGCTTTCAATGTGATACTGTTAACAGTCGGGATTTTGGCAGGTTATTGTTGTTTCACAGAGGCGGGGCATAACACTCATTTCACCAGATTTAAGATAAGTTTTCCGTGCACTCGGGTGTTTGATTATCAGTTGAATAACCGGTCACTACTGAATTTCTGATAGGATATTCTCATGACAGACAAGATAACGTTTCAGGTATTGCCGCATCTCCGGATCGATCTCGTACCGGACATGTTTCCCGGTTTTTTTAAGACAAATAATTCCGGCATCCCGCATCCGGTTGATGTACCACGTGATCATGGAACCGGGTTTTCCGAGTGAGTCCCTGAGATCCTTCCAGCTGATGTCAGGATTTATCAGTAACAGGGTGAGAATTCGGTTGTCTGTATCGTTCCGGATAAAGGACAGGAGGGTTTTTTCCCGGTCGGAAAAATGTCCGGAATTTTCAAAATACCGGGAGTGTCCTTTCCTCGTGAAGACTGAAATTTTCTCCCTTGTCTGAAGAATGAAAAGATGGTACTGGAGAGTACCGGATTTGATCCCCGTCATCTGGACAATGGCATTAAAATTAATACCCGGATTGTCCTGTATGCACGAGTAGATAAGACGCCGGGCAGCATTATCAAAAACCCTGCTTTTTGAGATTTTCCGGTATCCCAGGTAAGAAAACATCTTAAAAAACAAGAACAATTCGAACGGGAATGCAACAACAGGAGTGACAGACAGTGCGAGAGCCATGAGGAGGATCTGGGGCGGGACTTCCGAGGCATCTATCGGGACGGCCATATTTGGGTGTGTATCGGTGATTACCTCAGGAGCCACCGTTTTTACGCTGTATCCATTGGAAACTGCACTGGCCGGTAATGCGATTGCCGATAGAGAATAAAGTAATAAGATTAAAACAAAAATGATTTTAATTGATTTATGCATATGTGAAAATTTTCTCTACGCATAAAAAAAAGGTTTCGGTTTACACTGCATATGCCGAATAAGTGTAGCTTTGTGAACCGGTCACAGAATGCCCATAGACATTAGATCTCCATGTGCCGGAAGTAAGACCTTCGGTTCGGGTTATCTGTACATTGATCCGGCCATCAATGACACCATCGACATCATCATAATAGGGACCAAACAGGGAATCCGGAGCATAGATTGTAAGAGTAAGTGAATTCGAAGGATTCCCCCAATTCAGACCAGAATAAAACGCAGTATTTCCCGAAGATACTGATGTCGCGTACCACTGGGACTGGCCCTGGGAAATAGATGATGAACTGCGAAGGGACATATCCCGCAGGTTCAATGAATCCACGTTCAATGTATCCGGTCCCGTCATAACGATGTACCCGTCTTTTTCTTCAACAATCTTTGCCGATACTGCCGGTACAGCCACTGCTGCACCGATCACCAACAATAGTGCTAACAAGTGAACCTTCATGGTATCACGGGAAAGCATCTGAATCTCGGTTTAATACTCGTTCTCGTTCAAAAGTTGAACTATCATGGAAAGACTGAGTTTTGAACGAGAGAACATTTATGGTACGATGTAATACCATGGAGACGCGGGTATCATCTGGTATTCGCCGGTCCGGGGAGGACATGGTATCACAATCACAGTTACTTCCCGGATCGTTATCCCGAAGAAACATACATGAACGGGAGTTCACACCCAAACCATGAAAACCGGCAACTTATCAGGGGGTATGGGGGTCTCAATCCCCATCATCAATTCCGGAAGAGGTCAATTTAATAGGAAAATGTCCTGAAATTTTCATTTCTTGTGGCTGTTCGGCATCATGTCTGGATTCATGGGAAAATCATAACTGTCAGGTTGGATAGTGACAGTCCGGGGATTATCATTGTATAATGAGGGTAAATTCCCGGTTACGATGAATAGTTTCAGTTTTGAACGATAAACCGTTTTAAATACCCCATCAAACGGACACCTGTGGACAACATTCACTTGTCCTGCCATTCAGTCCGGAGAGACGCTGACACCATATCCACAAAACCTCTTCTCTCCGAGCTGAATGGACGTACACAACACATCACAATGCCCATGATGATAAAAAACCGAGGTGGTTCTATTTCAAATCTTCTCGCAACCGTTACCACGTCTGAAAAACGGAAAAACCTTCTTATCCTTTTACTCAATGGTCCCCGACTCTGGGAGGAAATTAAAGACACGCTGAATGTCAAGGCATCCGGGATGCTTCCCCAGATAAAGATCCTTGAGAGCGAGGATCTGGTCGTTAAAGAGGGACGACAATTCCGGCTTACTGATTCTGGGCAGATTGTTGCATTTCACCTGGAACAATTCGACAGGACCCTGAGGGTAATCGGTCAGCAGAAAAAGTACTGGCAGGAACATGATATCAGGGCATTACCCCAGGAATTTTTCTTTCGGCTGGGTGAATTAAAAAAGGCCCAGATTTACGAGGCCGGGACAGAAGAGATCCTGGAACCTCACGCACAGTCCATTGACATGATCATGAAGTCAAAAAAAGTGTCGGGTATATCCCCGGTAGTCCATCCGGTATACCCGGAACTCTTCCGGTCTCTTGCACAAGACGGGAGAGAAGTAAGGATTATTCTGTCGAAAAACGCATTCGCCAAAATCCGGAAAGAATATTATGATCTCTTTCTTGAGGGGCTACAATACGAAAATGCGCATCTTTCAGTATATGAGGATGACATGAGATTTTCCACTATTGTAACAGAAAAAAATCTCTGTATGGAACTATTCACAAAAACCGGATTATTTGATTCAAAACGAGATCTCGTCAGTATCGATCCCATGGCGGTAAAATGGGGCGAGGATGTTTTCTCCTACTTCTTTAAACGCTCCCATCCGGTTAAAAAAGACGGGCAGTACTGAGGAGAATCGTGAATGTTGAGTAACTTCGATAAAAAGATTTCAGATCTTTTTCATAAGGGATTATTTCTTCAAATTATCGTCCGAATGAAAATTTTCTACAATGTTTGAGAGGATCCTGCACATGAAAACATTTTACACAAGGGATTGGAATATACCTGGAACCTACCCCCACACATTTTATATTGTAAATATCAATACATTTACACATGAGGGGGAACTCCAATTATACCCGAGTTGCCGGCCCGATATTTCCAATATCGGGATTTGCCGTCCCGGTGCCGGTAAACAACCCGGATAGTTATTGGGGACACGGTAATAATCCCCTGACAAAAAAGAGATTTCCGAGGATGTACATGATCCAGTTTGATCACTTGTCAAAAGAGTATGACGGGGTTCTGGCAGTGAACGATCTTACTGCTGAGATCCAATCCGGCGAGGTATTCGGGCTCCTTGGCCCAAATGGCGCCGGGAAGAGCACGACGATCCTGATGCTGATCGGGCTCATTGAACCAACCGGTGGATGCTGCCTGATCGATGGTGTTGAAGTGGCAAGAAACCCGATCACGGTTAAGCAGCACATCGGCTACATGCCCGAAGACGTAGGATTCTATCCCTCCCTCACAGCGGAAGAGAATCTCGTTTATTTCGCGAGACTGTTCCGGATGGAGCGGGCGCAATACCAGAAACGGATCGCCGATCTCCTGTCGCTCGTGGGCCTTGACGGGGTAACGAAAAATGTCAGCGGGTATTCCAAAGGGATGCGGCAGCGGCTCGGGATTGCAAATGCGCTCCTGAATGATCCGTCCGTCATCATCCTTGACGAACCGACAGCTAACCTCGATCCCCAGGGTGTTGCCGATTACCGCCGGATCATTGCCGGTGTTGCAAAGGAGGGAAAGACCGTGTTTGTCTCATCGCATATCCTATTCGAAGTGAGCCGTGTCTGCACCTCGATCGGGCTCCTCTCGAAAGGACGGCTGATTGCACAGGGGAAGTGGGAGGACCTGAGCCGGGAACTGCGTGACGGTGATGATGCCGGAATCACTATCACTGTTGAGACCCGCGACCCGATGCCGGAGTTTACCCACGCTGACCTTGTATCTGCAACATATAGTGATGACAGGAAATCTGCAACCATTATTACACACTCAGATATCAGCGACGCTGTCATCGATGCCTGCACGAAGGCGGGGGTCCGGTTGCATGGGATTCACCGGGAAGGTGCCTCGCTCGAGGATATGTTCCTTTCTTACTATGACAATACAGGAGTTCCGCATAATGGCTGAGCCCGGAGTTATTATTATAGCAAAGAAGGAGTTTGTTGATCATGTCCGCAGCAGGAAGTTTCTCCTTCTCCTGGGAATCCTGCTCGTCGTTGCATGTGTTGGGATTCTCAACGGAATCGCGGACTACCATGCAGAAGTAAAAGATTACAACAGCTTCCAGAGTATAATATCCACCTCTCCCTCAGGCGAATCCAAGCTCCCGGAGTACCTGACATTAAAACCCTCCGTGCTCCTGGTCTTCAACAACATGGGTATGCTCTTTGTGATGATCGGGGGTATCCTCGGGATCGCCATGGGATTTGATCTCGTCACCAGAGAGAAGGAGAGCAAGTCGTTAAAACTCCTCCTCGCACACCCGGCGTACCGGGACGAAGTGATAAACGGCAAAGCTCTTGGAAGTATTTCTGCCATCGCTATCGCTCTTGCGGCGGTAATGGTACTGTCACTTGCCCTCCTGCTTATTTCTGGTCTTGTCCCCAATGGACTCGAACTCATGTATATCCTCATCTTCTCGGCCGTCACCTTCCTCTACATCTTCACCTGTTTTGCCATCTCCCTCATGATGTCAACAGCGTGCGAGGAGAGTGGAAGGGCACTGATCTTTTCGCTCGTGATCTTCATTGTCCTCGGGTTCCTGATCCCCACCGTGCTCAGTACCCCCTTCATAATGGAAAAGGTCATCGGCCCTGCACCCGAGATGCCCCAGGCCCTGAGCGACCAGGTTATGACATCGCTGCAGAAGAGCGGCACCGGGTCCCAGAAGAATGACCTGACCGAAGAACAGAGCCGTGAGGCATGGAGCCGCTTCAAGGAGCAGACCCGGGCATACGGGGACCGGCAGATGAGCATGAGGGACTTCCAGTACTTCTTCTCGCCAGTCAAGAACTACGAAAAGATCGTAACATGTCTCACTGATCCGACAATGATCCGCTATGTGGTCTACTTCACCCACGTTGAGACCCAGGTACAAACGATTGACAGCAAGGGAGATGCACTGACGGTTGATACCTTTTACATGCCAGACTTGGAGTTTGATTTTTCCGGTATTCTTTCCATGATTACCGGCAACATTATCGCGCTTTGTATCCTGCCCTCCGTGTTCTTCGGGCTTGCATATGTCCGGTTCATGAGAATGGATATCCGGTAGGGGGTACGTGAATGAGGGGAAACTTTTACACAAATAACAAAAAAACACGCAGGCTCTCTGATAAGCGGCGGGAAGCGGGAGGAACAAGATCGCAGGGGCGGGATGAAAAATGAGGGGTTATTCTGTTATTGCCATTGCCAGAAAGGAGTTCTTCGATCAGCTGATAAGCCGGAAGTTCCTGCTCATCTTCGGGATCCTCCTTGTTGTGTCGGTTATCGGGATCCTCAACGGTGTTTCCGATTATCATACGTCAGTATCAAGTTACAACAGCCTGCAACAGTCCGTTTCCGGATCCGGCGGGTCGGTATCGCCGGTTGACCTTTATTTGAAACAAAGGCCGTCCGTGCTTCTTGTCTTTTACCAGATAGGTCTGACATTTAATCTGATCGGGGGGATCCTTGGCATCGCCATGGGATTTGATCTCATCACCAAGGAGAAGGAGAGGAAGTCGCTGAAGATCCTCCTTGCGCATCCGGTGTACCGGGACCAGGTGATCAATGGCAAGACTCTTGGCGGCATTGCAGCAATCCTCCTCGCCCTTGGATGTACCATGGCGGTGTCGCTTGCTATCCTGCTTCTCTTCGGGATCGTACCGACACTATCTGAGATGCTCCCGATCCTGGTTTTTTATGTTGCGACATTCTTGCTCATCTTCAGCTTCTTTGCCATTGCCATCCTGATGTCGACCCTGTGTGAAGAGAGCGGACAGTCGCTCGTATACACCCTGATCACCTATGTCATGCTCGGGACATTTATTCCCGCGCTGATCATGTCGCCTCTCGTGATGGAGAAGGTCCTCGGCCCGGCACCGGAAATGCCGGAGATGACCGCCTACCCTGCGAAGAACACGGCGAATCCCTCAGACCATGCTGCAGAAATCGAACGGATCCAGAAAGAGAACCGGGATGCATTGGAGAGATACGGCGAACAGAACATGGCGTATAAAGAGAGCATTACCTGGTGGGTCAATAACCAGGTATTGCTCTCCCCGACGAATAATTATGCAAGGATCTCCGCATTCATGACCAATCCGACCGCGATGAGCGAGACACTCTACGGTCTGACGGGGGCAGGGACATCCGGTGGTATGAACGATGACGATAGGACGATCCTTGTCACGTATAAATCCAGAAAAATCGTTGACTTTGACGTTTACAGCATCCTCGCCATGCTTACCGGAAATCTCACAGCCCTGCTGGTCATGCCGGCAGTATTCTTCGGGCTTGCGTATGTCAGGTTCATGAGAATGGATATCCGGTGAGGCTGTTGATTCCGGATAATTCCCCACAGAGAATCCTCATCAGGATCCGGCTGATTTTTTTCCTGCTGGTAACAGGAATGATTGTTTTCAATCAGGCGGTTACTGCAATTGATTCCTCGCCCAACAGCGACATGATCATCAAGTGCGATGTCCCCGGTAAAGTCATCGAGGCCGGCGAGACCGTACGTTTCGATCTCAGAGTAACGAACAACGGTCCCGAGATCTACCGCAAGCTCTGGTACGAGACGTTCGATGGGAAACGGCTTGACTGGAAGATGAAGTTCATGGACAATACAAACGAGATTACGTTACTCGCAATCGACCAGCATACGTCGAAGAATATCACGTTTGTCATCGAGACAAGCTCGGATACCCCGGTCGGCGACTATACCGTACGGCTGCATATCGGCGATGGCTGGTACTGGCTGTACCCGAAGGTTTCGAAGACTCATGCCGGGGAGAAAGGGACACTCGAGATGAAGATCGTCGATACCGAGGGTGAAAAAGTAAAAGGCGCGATCATCGAACTGGTCCCGGAAAATGTATTCTCCCCAACAATCCGGTTGATGAGCGCGGCGGACGGCAGCGTCAATGCACTGGTTCCGGATGACGAGTACACGATGAAGATCTCCAAGGTCGGCTATGTCGCATTCGAAAAGAAGGAGGTGACCGTCAAGGGCGGCATCACCACGAAGGCCGGGACCATCATGCTGGAACGGTCCCTCTTTGCTGCGGAGCTGGTCGTCAATTCACCGTCAATCACGAGCTCCATCGGGAAGAATCCCAGTTACGTGATGGTGATCCGGAATATCGGTAAGAGTGACGATACGTACCGTCTCGCCTCGGCCGGAACTCCCGAAGGATGGTACGTCCGGTTCCATGAGAGCGGGACCGATGGATCGGATATCTCCGACATTTACCTGAAATCCGGGGACGACAAAACCCTGAATATCGAGGCAATTCCCCCGTACGGCATCCAGACCGGCGACTACAATTTCTCCGTCAGTGCGGAATCGTCCGAGACGGTTTACGCCCAGAACCTGAGCGTGAAGATCCGAGGGAACTACGACCTGAACCTCTATGCTGACAAGTACCGGTATGAGGTGAACAAGGGCGATGCTATAACATTCCCCGTCACGGTTGTAAACGGGGGGGATGCCGGGCCGCTGACCAGCGTCAAGATCGATGTCGTGGCTCCGGAGGGATGGACGGCGGAGATTACCCCTAACACCATCGCTAGCATCCAGCCTGAGGGGAAATCAATTGTTTCCGTCAAGGTCGTTCCTCCTGCTAACATCGTTGCCAGCGAGTACAAAATCACGGTCAAGGTTACTTCCGACCAGACTGAGAAGAGCGATGAGTTTCACATTCTCGTTAAAGAACAGTCGATGGTAGCCGTATTCGGGGTACTTGTTCTCGGGCTTGTTGGCGGCGGGGTGTATTACATGTTCAGGAAATACAAGCGGAGATGAAAGAAATGAAGAGGGAAATTATTACCATTCTTTTTGTTATCACAGCCGTTTTACTTGCCGGGTGTACCGATCAGGATGAGCCTGGGGTCCCGGAGCAGGTAAAACAGACATTCACTCAGGTCATCACCACCCACGGGACTCCTGCAATGACGCCGGTACCGCACCCTGCCACTACGGATCAGGTAACAACAACAATGAGCCCAATCAAGATTTTCAACGGGGAATACCACTGGGCGGAGTACCGGATAAATGATTCCTCAACGTTCCCTCCCAATCCCCGTAAAGGGTGGGAGTATGATGCAAAAATTGAACGTTCCTATGAGGTACATGATGGCGTCCCGGCAGTTCATGAAAAAATTTTGGTTACTGACGATGAGTTTACATTTCGTCTGACTACCGATTCTTATTTTGAGAGAGCAACGAAACGTTTCCAGGGAGGAACCATTGAAATCAGGGATAAAGACAGGAACCCCCCCCTGACCTCCCCGGAGATCATACCGGCTGATATGACATATCGCGAGGGATATCACCGGAGTTGGCTGATAATTTCTCCGTTTGAGAATTTCAATACCTCGCTTTCTTTTGAAGGTGTGGAATCCATTACCGTTCCGGCCGGAACGTTCCCGAATGCGCGGAAATACTCCGGCAAATTATTCGATGACGATGCACCGATAACATTCTGGATTTCTGAGGGGATCCCTGTCCCGGTTCAGTACCAGCCCCTCAATCCGGAGATCGAGGGAGTTGATCCAGTCCAGATATTTGAGCTGAAAGGGTGGGAATAGGTTGAAGAGATCCCACACATACACCAATTTTTCATTGTAAAGAGTGATTTCTCATCCCCCGGGCACTGCTTGGGATTTGGTGACGGATGAAATGGTGAATGGATCTTGTAGGGATGTTGTCCTTTCACGCTCGAGAACTAGGATCCGTCCATTATCGCCTATATCGCTCATGTCATGCGTGATGATGATAATAATTTTATCGTTCATTTTCCTGATAACGGAGAAGATGGATTTTTTTGATTCAATATCTACGGACCTCGTGAATTCATCGAATATTATTACCGGCGAATCCCGCAGGATAACCCGGGCCAGGGCAATTTTCTGTTTCTCCCCGCTGGACAGGTTCAGGCCGGACTCGCCAACCCCGGTTTCATACTTTTTGGGGAGTCTCATGATAAATTCGTCAAGTTCTGCTTTTTTTGCCGCGTGCTCAACATCTTCACGGGATGCCGACAGATTGCCGATGAGAATGTTCTCGTAGATTGTACCGTCAAAAACCAGGGCGTCTGCAAAGACAACGGAAACAGATTTACGGAGAGATTCCCGGCTCAGGGATGCAAGATCCCGGCCATCGATGATAATCGATCCCTTGTCCGGACGGTATAACCCGCATAACAATCTGATGAGCGTTGATTTTCCGGAGCCGTTGTCACCGATAAGATAATTCCTCCCCTGTACAAAGGTGGCGCTGAAATCTTTGAGAACGGCCCTCGGGCCATAGGAAAAGCAGACAGAATGGAATTCGATGTTTTCCACGGGTGTGGGAAGGGCATTTTTCCCCCACAGTTCCATTTTCAGCGAGAAAACCTCGCCTATCCGGTCAAATGATGCCTGGGAACTCTTATACGTTGTCCAGTACATCGACAATAGCTGGATGGGTGAATAGAACAAACCGATATATCCCATGAACGCAGTAAATGTTCCGAGACTCATCAATCCGCTGATGACTTCCATGCTGCCGAATACAAGGACCAGTAACGTTGGAATGCCGTAAATTACCATGCCCACCGCAGAACTCATCGATGATACCCTGACAACATCTAACGACGCGGCAGTGTATTTTTCCAGGTAGCCGTCAAATTTATCGCAAACCCACTGCTCCAGTACAAACACTTTTGTCAGCGGCACGATCGAATACGTTTCTTTTAAGAAAGAGTTCATACAGGCAGCGGAATTCAGCGAATCCCGCTGGTATGTTTTTACCTTGTTTCCGTAATACACGGACGAGATGATAAACAGAACAATGGGACAACATATGATTAACGCCAGATTCGGATTTAGTGAAAACATTATCGTGAAGGGGAGGATAAAACCAACTATCGTAACCACAATCTGGGGGATAATCGATGTAACGGTACTGACTGCCGCATAGGTATTCCCGATCGTCCTTGTGAGCAGGTCGCCGGTTTTTATATTCTGGAGATCCGATAACGAGGCCTCCTGGACCGCCCCGAAAAGATCGTGTGCAAGTTCTTTGAAAAGTACCAGGTTCAGCCGGCCCCGGATAATGTTTGAAAGATAACCCGACAGTGCGGAAAACAGAAATAATCCGGACATTCCGAGGATGATCGGTACAAGCAGGGACGTGTCTTTTCCAATCAGGACCGAATCGATCAACCGGCCCAGGATCAGGGGAGTGGCAAGAGAGAAGAGGGTTCCGAACAAACTCAGGAGTATCAACGCAATGATTGTAAAAAGATGGGACTGGACGAGTCCCTTAAGCAGCTGGTTGCTGCCACGTTCCTTCTGAGGGATCATAATCGCACAACACTTTTCTCTTCAAATCGCCGGTCTTTGCTGTTTCAAGCGCCCTGCAGTCGGAACAACTGTACCGGAATTCACATGCGCTGCATTTATCCAGGCCATTAAGGCTCAGGTTCCAGTATTTCTTCTGGATACTGTCCTCGGTATTCCTGAAAAAGGTCCATAATTTCCTGTCGTTGATATTGCCAAGAGAATGGTCCCGCATCATGGGGCAGGGCAGGACTTCCCCGTTCCAGGCAATCGTAACGCTGTTGGCAAGGCAGGGATGCAGCCGGTTGTGATGGGTGAACGTGAACAGATTTGTACGGGGAATTTTCTTTTTTGCGTTCAGGGGCGAGCCGGGTTGCAGGGGAGTGAATGTCCGGGAGACCATATCTATCATGACGTTTTTAGGCAGATCTCCGGATAATTCCGGTGATTTTGCATAGTCCACGGGAAGCAGATAGGAGTGGCGGTCCCCGATCCCGGACAGATCATCGGTCTGCAGGATGAGGGTTACCTTATTCTCCAGGTACGCGAGTTTGTCTTCTGAAAAGTGTTCCCGGTGGCCGATGAGGAATACTTTTTCACAATGTTCCGTTGCATATTCAAGGATTCCCCGGGTCATTTCCCAGTCCCGTGTCAGGTCGCCGCCTTTTACCAGGATCGACATGCAGTGGAGGCGGCTGAGCTCGTCGATGAGTTCTTTCCACCGGTCCATGCTTACCGGGGTCCCGTCTTCAGCCCATATATTGCAGCCAAGGCAGCCCCTGCTTCTCGAGATCCCCGACTGGCCGCAGTACCAGCAGGACCGATCGCACTCATTCCCGATCTCCAGGACCGCAGAACAGATCGCCGGGGGATTTCCTTCCTGGTATTCTGCAATCGGGGAACCCAGGCGGAGTTTTTCAATAAATACCTTTTTTGGATAAAAGTTGCCGACAATACGGTGTTTCAAATCCCGGAGGAAGGGATCCTGCGGGTCAGCTTCCCCGTTTTTCTCACACGCATCAATCGTCCTTGATTCATCGGACGTAAGGGCATAGACATTCCCCTCGATAAGATCATAGATCGCGCCATTCCTGGCGCCCTTGATGTAATAACATTCCGGGTTTAACCTGAAGTACATGGTTACTCACCTGATGCCGAAGATACCCCGGAGAGCCAGGTATAATAGTCATTGACCATAACGTTGAGCAAATCCGGGCAGGTCTCCCCGATGCTGAAGACCCGGGACAATTCAGTTTTTTTCTGTTTTTCGTCAGCTTTACAAACGGTGGAGGTGTTCTCAAACGATCCATCCAGGGTAAAACTGGTATAACATTTTACGCATGCCCTGTTGATGCTGCACGACCCGCAGGAATCCAGGTGTTCATTATACCTGTTTATCAGGTTGGCAATATTCTGGAAGTCCAGCCCGGTCCTGACATTCCCGATCGGGAAGTACTCATTAACGCGTTCGCACAGATGGAAATTTCCCGTGCAGTCGACAAAGATCTTCTTGCCGGGAATACATGGCCCGGAATAGGGGAAAACCATTCCCTCACGGGAATTCAGGACTGAGGGTGAATAGAGGATCCGGCTTGCCGATTCCGTGAAGATCCGGTAGAAGAATGCGTGTGCATCCTCATCGTACGGGTCATTTTCAAGATAATACGAGAATGCCTCAGTCATGGTTTTTCGGAACACTGCGATATCTTCGCAAGAGAACTGGTCAAAATAGTTACACCCGTTCCTGTCATTGGGGATCGTGATATTCTTCAATTCGGGAACATCCGGGAGGCTGAAGAATGCATCAAGCTCGAACGGATTGGTCTTATAATCGTATACACACATTGCGCCGCATTTGTCAGATTTCTTTTTCATGAACCGTCGCGTATTTTTCATCACTTCGGAGAACGAGCCCTTGTTCTTCGGGTACACGCGTTTGCGGTTGTGCTCTTCTTCCGGCCCGTCAATGCTGAAATTAACAAAAAAACCGTGTTCCAGCAGGAAATCATCTTTTTCCTCTGTCATGAGGGTCCCGTTCGTGGTGAACGAGAAGAGAATATCCAGTTCAGGATACTTGGTTTCGAGATACAATACACATTTTTTTATCAGATCGAAATTCATCAGCGGTTCTCCGCCATAGAACGTCACTGCCGGTCGCCGTGCTGGGTTATACTCCTGACCTTCCAGGAACAATGATACATAATAATCCATGGCTTTTTTCGCCGTGGGGAGATCCATTTTTTTCGTTGTCCGGTTCCGGGAGAGCGAATACGCTTCAGAGTAAATACAGTACCGGCATCTCAGGTTGCAGTTTTCCGTTACCCCTAAAATGATCTGCTGCAACCCCTCCCGCATTATCAGCGGCCTGATCTCTTCTGCTTTGAGGGGGGGCCTCAGTTTAACACAGTCTTGTTTCGGACGGATCCTGTTGAGTTTTTCCAAAAACCGGGAGTAAAAGAGAAGATCTTCCTTGTTTTTTTCTGTTGCAGCAATCTCCTCCATCTGCCGGGGATTCGCTGAAACCAGTTTTTTCATGAGGGGGTTCGAAGGAAAAGCGATCCCGATTTCATTATCATAATAATAGGTGTTTCCGGACATGCTTTCAAATTCCATGCTTTTTTCCTCCAAAAAATAGTTAAGATTAGGGATCGGCAGTTACTCACTTATGATGCTGCGTCAACATCATCGATCGCAAAGTTCGTATTCTCAATACTTGAAAAAGGGTTTGCTGGGTTGCAGGCTTTGCAATTGGCCGCACAATTGCAGTTGGCCATGGGCGATACATCTTCAATGACTCCAAGGGTTTCCATTTTTTTACCTCCGTTTTGTCTTTTTCCGGGGCAGGAGGGGTTAATCATAAATCCTGTTACGACAATCACTCTTCTGCCTCTAGGCAGGCGCGGGTTCATCGAGTATGTAAACTTGGGTGAACCCGTCCCACATTTTCTGACAGTCATTATATCCGGGGTCTCGTGATTCATTCACGTAAAGGATATTCCTGCCAAACTAATCCTTAAATATATGATAATATATTTTAAATGATGGTCGTTTTTTTATTATGACGAGTGTTTTTTAATCCCGTTGATAATTTTCAATTACACTGATTTTAAAAACAGTAATCGAGGGTTGCACGAAAAAAAAGTCCGGGTGAGTATTAAAAAAGGTCCCCCGATAACAAGTCACTTCTGTACCCGGATCCAGGTCAGGACTCTTTTTCCAAGCAAGCCGCCAGTGAACGATTTCCCATCAGAGGTCATATTAAACGTACAGGGAAAAGAATCTCCACTTTTCGGGTAAGTCCAGATACCAGTAAGTTTCGGAGGATTCCCGCTTGTTGATCCGGATATTATTATCTGATTAAAAGTACTGTCAAAGCCGTTCACTGATGTCCCGGTCTGTGTCAGCTCGAACGTCCTCTGCCCATCATCGATCCACCAGGATCCCGTCCACGACAGGCACTTTCCCACTGAACAGGGTTCACTGGTATTACATACATTCCCGCATGCCCCGCAGTTCTGACTGTCGCTCTGCGTATCAATACAGGACCCATCGCAGAGGGTCTGGCCGGACGAACAGGATGGATTTCGTGACGTAATCGTGGTCACAGGAATTTCCGTTGGGACCGAAGCACCGGGACTCACGGATGTTCCCGTAGTCACTGGCAGAGCCGGAGTCTGCGTTGCAGCCGGGGATACCGGTGGCTGGGAGGTATCTGTGCACGCAGAGACAAGGATCAGTGCGAAGAGCAACCCGGCAACAATGACGGCGGGTATTTTTTTCATGTTAGACACATTCTTGTAGAGAAATGATGCGAGATATATATTAATTTTAAATGATGTAAAAATTTTCAATACCATTGAAATTTTTTAATCGCGCCGATTAAAAAAACTCCATGATTGCACGATTAATCACGTCCTTGCATTTTTCGTTCAAAAACCGCCAATTTTTTATCGATTAATTCCATAAAAATAATCTCGGGAAAGAATTCCCGTTTGGTTTTCAGAATCGATTTAGTTTGAACAATAACCCATTTTGATTCTTCTCCAGATTCAGGAGGGAGCCGGTCCAACGAGCCATACAAATTGTTGGATGGTTAAATGGGAAAACGTGAACGTGCGATAAATTTTACCGCAAAATTAAAAAATAAGGTCCTCCAGAAACAAGTCAGTTCACTTCCCTAGTATAGGTGAGTTGATTACATCCGAGCAATCCGCCATAGAACGATTTCCCATCAGAAGCCATTTTAAACGTACATGGGGTAGAAATTGGGTCTTTATTTCCGATCACCCAGGTACAGGTTAGTCTCGGAGGATTCCCACTTGTTGAACCGGATATTGTTATCTTATAATTGTCAGTCCCGCTCACCGATGTCTCGGACTGTGTCAGATAGAATATCCACCCGCCATCCTGGATCCATGATCCCGTCCATGACAGGCACTTTCCCTCCGAACAGGGTTCACTGGTATTACATACATGCCCGCATGCCCCGCAGTGCTGACTGTTGCTCTGCGTATCGATACACGACCCATCGCAGAGGGTCTGGCCGGACGGACAGGATGGATTTACTGACGTAATCGTGGTCGCAGGAATTTCTGTTGTGACAGAAGTACCGGAAGTCCCTGATGTTGCCGGAGTTAATGGCACGGCAGTAGTCTGCGTGGCAGCCGGGGATACCGGTGGCTGGGAGGTATCTGTGCACGCAGAGACAAGGACCAGTGCGAAGAGCAATCCGACAACAATGACGGCGGGTATTTTATTTTTCATGATAGACGACATTCTTGTAGAGAAAATAATGCGAGATACATATTTATTTTAAATGGGATATGTTTTTTTATTATGACTGATGTTTTTTTAATCCCGTTGATAATTTTTAATTACGCTGATTTTAAAAAAAAACTTGAAGGTTGCACGATTAATTATGTCATGGCGTTTTTCGCTCAAAAATTACCGTCAAATTTTTTTATCGATTAGTTCCAGAAGAGCAATGTGCGGCCAACCCGGATTTTTACTGCTGATACAAAAATAATCCAGTATACCGCCGGGCATCTGAAGGACGACGCGATGATTGCGGTTGTCGATCGCGTTGTTGAGATCATGCGGCAGTAACCAGGTTATT
>Ga0302250_1001144_pt1 | contig 21245 bp, 20 predicted proteins | sample AAG_RA_Asp_MG_FD_193536 | JGI IMG/M metagenome (GOLD analysis project Ga0302250, IMG submission 193536) | Enriched activated sludge microbial communities from anaerobic digester in WTTP, New Holstein, Wisconsin, United States - AAG_RA_Asp | ecosystem: Engineered > Bioreactor > Anaerobic >... | reverse complement strand
CCCTGCCGCGCACAATTATTTTCCGCAGCATTGACTATCTTCTTGTATTATTTATATAAATTTATTATGTTATCCGATAAGGGGAATCGTCCATCATCTCGCTATTTGTTATCCTTTCTCGTATATTTCACATCAGAACAACGGACAGCCTTACAGAGCGGAGTTTCCATGGCTACCTATCTGGTCACCGGAGGTGGAGGATTTATCGGTTCCAATATTGTCGAGACCCTGCTGGAACGCGGTGAAAAGGTTCGGGTGCTCGACAATTTTTCCACCGGCAAACGGGAAAATCTTACCCCTTTTCTCGATAAAATCGAACTTTTCGAAGGGGATATCCGCAGCTATCATACCGTGCGCGAAGCGGTGGATGGCGTTGACTTTGTTCTGCATCAGGCGGCGCTGCCTTCGGTACCGCGTTCGGTCAAGGATCCTATCACCAGCAATGAAGTTATTGTAACCGGCACGCTCAACATTCTCGATGCCGCCCGCGATTCCGGGGTGAAGCGTCTGGTCTATGCCTCTTCCTCCTCGATTTATGGCGATCTGGAGATGCTGCCCAAGACCGAGGATATGCTTCCCAAACCCCTGTCGCCCTATGCCGTGGCCAAGCTGGCGGGCGAAAAATACTGCCAGGTCTTCACCCGGATTTACGGCCTCGAGACCGTCGCCCTGCGCTACTTCAATGTCTTCGGCCCGCGCCAGGATCCCCATTCGCAGTACTCCGCCGTGATCCCCAAATTCATCAATCTGATTCGCAGCGGTCAACAGCCGCTGGTGCACGGCGACGGCGAGCAGTCCCGCGATTTCACCTATGTTGTCAACGTCGTTCATGCCAACCTCCTTGCCTGTGAGAAGGGACTGGAGGATTTGCCGGGGGAGGTTTTTAATATTGCCTGCGGAAAACGCATCACGATCAATCTCCTTATCCAGTATATCAATGAGCTGCTCGGAACCAAAATTGAGGCCTCGTACACGACGCCCAGGCCGGGCGATGTCAAACACTCCCTGGCCAACATCGGCAAGGCGCGCCAGTTTCTGGGCTATGAGCCTGAATATGAATTCCGCAAAGGACTGGAAAAGGTAGTACAATGTATGAAAGGTGAATGAGCAGTTCGCGCTGTATGCGGCATGAAGCATATCTAAAAATAATTATCTACTTTTCTAATTCTAATCAAGTGTGGAGATTGTTCTATGGACCTCAAGGCGAAAATTGATTCCAAGCAGGCGGTACTGGGCATCGTGGGATTGGGCTATGTGGGTCTGCCGTTGCTCATCGAATTTGCGCGCAAGGGTTTTGCCATCATCGGCCTCGACATCGACCAGCGCAAGATCGACAAGCTCAACGCCGGCCAGAGCTACATCAAACACATCCCCTCAAAGGATATTGAGGAGATCAACGCCCTCGGCAAGGTTAAATACACCGCTGATTTCGCCAAATCCCCCGAGGCGGACGTTATCCTCATCGCTCTGCCGACCCCTCTCGATGAGCACAGGGAGCCGGATCTCTCCTATATCCGCGACACCTCGCACGAGCTGAAAAAGTACCTCCGCCCCGGGCAGATGTTTGTTCTTGAATCGAGCACCTGGCCCGGCACCACCGACGAGGTGATGAAGCCGATCCTCGAAGAGTCCGGCAAGAAATGCAATGTCGATTTCTGGGTCGCCTTTTCCCCCGAGCGCGAGGACCCGAACAACCAGCATTTCACCATGCGCACCACGCCCAAGATCGTCGGCGCCGACGACCCCTATGCCCGCGAGTGCGCGATCACGCTCTACGGCTATGTCACCACCCCGGTGCCGGTCAGCAGCACCCGCGCCGCCGAATCGGCCAAGCTGCTCGAGAACATCTTCCGCAGCGTCAACATCGCCCTGGTCAACGAGATGAAGCAGATCCTCGACCGCATGGGCATCGACGTCTGGGAGGTGATCAAGGCGGCTTCGACCAAGCCCTTCGGCTTCATGCCCTTCTATCCCGGCCCCGGCCTCGGCGGACACTGTATTCCGATCGACCCCTTTTACCTGACCTGGAAGGCGCGCGAGTTCGACATGCCCACCCGCTTCATCGAGCTGGCCGGCGAGGTCAACATGGACATGCCCTACTATGTTTTTGAGAAGACCCTCGAGGCCATCAATGAGCAGGGCAAGAGCCTCAAGAACGCCAGGGTGCTCATCCTCGGCGCCGCCTACAAGAAGGACATCGACGACATGCGCGAGACCCCGGCCTTCAAGGTCATCGAGATCCTCCACGACCGCGGCTGTCAGGTCGATTATCACGATCCCTACGTGCCCAGGCTCCCGGCCACGCGCAAGTACCAGTACGAGATGAGCAGCGTGCCCCTCACCGCCGAGAACATTAAAAAGTACGATGTCGTCATCGTCATCACCGACCACACCCATGTCGATTACGAACTGGTGCGCCAGAACGCCAGCCTGATCATCGACACCCGCAACGTCTACAAGCTCTTCGGCAAGCTTCGCGACGGCAATATCGTCAAGGCGTAAGCTGTTATTTGATCATAAAGGGAGCCTTTTCGCCGAGGCTCCCTTTATTTTTTGGGACTTGCAGATGCAAAAAATTAAAATATCTGTTGAAATAATTAAAAACCTTGCATTTTGATACTATCAGTAGTATATTAATGGAGTAGATAGTGTCTAAAATAGAGAAGGTGCTGGAGCGCTGGCGACGACAGCCAACTGATGTCAGACTTGATGAAGTACTATCCGTTCTCAACCATTTCGGATTTGAAGTGGAGCATAAAAGGGGTTCCCATATCATTGTACACCACCCCAAACTGAATGGACATCCGGGTTTTGACGCGGTGGGAGGTTTCACATTTCCAGGCAAGGGCGGACAGCGCGTCAAACGCGTTTATATTAAAGATATCTTGCAGGCCATCGATATAATTGCTGAGGAAGAGTCGTGAGGAAGAATAATCTGGATTATTATCTTGCATTGGATTATCCCATCGAGATCGTAAAAATCTCTGAGGAGGATGGAGGGGGGTATTCTGCCTTTATCCGCCAACTCGGCAAGCTTGCTTTCAGGGGAGACGGAGAGACAATTGAGGAAGCGGTTGCGGATCTTGCTGTAGTAAAAGAGATTTTGTTTGAAGAATACCTTCAAAAAAACATAGCTATTCCAGAGCCGATAGCGGAAGAGCAAAAATCCTATAGCGGTCGGTTTGTTTTGCGTGTACCCGTTTCGCTTCACCGTGAACTGGCCGAACAGGCAGAACAGAACCAGACTACATTGAATCAATACTGTGTTTCCTTGCTTTCACAAAGAATGACCACATTCTCAATTCAGGAACAGCTGGCGCAGCTTTGTCAACGTGTCGGCAGCTTGTCCTGGTCGGTGGAATCCATGCAGTATTCCGTCGAGCACCCCCAGGACTGGAACAGAGGCACATCACGGGAAAATTCATATGACATCCAGGTCGCTTGAACCCAGCGTGGCTGAACCGACGCCGGAAGAATATCGTCGGTTTATTTCCGGGATCGATTTGAGGCAGATTCAGCTTGCAGAGATGAACTGCAAGATGGATGAAAAGCTGTTCAATGAACGATTGACGGTTAATATCACTTCCGAATCCAGATTTGCCCCCGACGAGGGCGGTTTTAGCATTATTCATGAGTATAAGTTGACGGGGAAAAATGCAGAACGCAAGACTGCCTTGAAGATTTCTGCGGTTTACCTCCTGCATTTTTCCAGTCATCGCGATATGAAGCCGGAGTATTTTGAAATATATAAGCAAGTCAGCCTGCCCATAAATATTTGGCCCTTTTTCCGTGAACTGGTGCATGCCACAACCTCGAGAATGAATATCCCACCTCTGACTTTACCTCTGATCAAACGTTAAAAGGTATACAAGCATCGGTCATCTTGATCTCCGAAGGGTTCTCATGAAAAAAGCCCTCATCACCGGCATCACCGGACAGGACGGCTCCTACCTCGCCGAGCTCCTGCTCGAAAAAGGCTACGAGGTCCACGGCATCATCCGCCGCTCCAGCTCCTTCAACACCGGCCGCATCGACCATATTTTCAACGACCCGTCGCTCCACGACAAGCGCTTCTTCCTCTATCACGGCGACCTTACCGACTCGAGCAATCTCAACCGTCTGCTCGAAAAGATTCATCCCGACGAGATCTACAACCTCGCCGCCCAGAGCCACGTCAAGGTCTCCTTCGAGCTGCCCGAGTACACCGCCGAGACCGACGCCATGGGCACCCTCCGCTTCATCGACGCCATCAAGGAGACCGGCCTCGCCACGCGTTTCTACCAGGCCTCCACCAGCGAACTCTACGGCAAGGTCCAGGCCATCCCGCAAAGCGAAACCACGCCCTTTTACCCGCGCTCGCCCTATGGGGTCGCCAAGCTTTACGCCTACTGGATCATCGTCAACTATCGCGAGGCCTACAACCTCTTCGCCTGCAATGGCATCCTCTTCAACCACGAGTCGCCCCGCCGCGGTGAGACCTTTGTCACCCGCAAGATCACCCGCGCGGTCGCCCGCATCGCCCATGGCCTGGAGGAGACCGTCTTTCTCGGCAACCTCGCCGCGCAGCGCGACTGGGGCTACGCCCCCGAGTACGTCGAGGGGATGTGGCGGATGCTGCAGCAGCCCGAGCCCGGGGATTACGTCCTCGCCACCGGGGTGATGCACACCGTGCGCGAATTCGCCGCGCTCGCCTTCCGCGAGATCGGAGTGGAGCTGGAATGGCAGGGCGAGGGGCGCGAGGAGAAGGGCATCGACCCCAAAACCGGCCGGGTGCGGGTGGCGGTCGATCCCAACTATTTCCGCCCGGCCGAGGTTGACCTCCTCGTCGGCGACGCCAGCAAGGCGCGCACCGTGCTGGGCTGGGAGCCGAAGACGACCCTGCCCGAGCTGGTTCATCTCATGGTCCAGGCCGACCTGGAGAAAGTGAAACGCAGGGGATACTGAACGGGAGAGCAATGGAGAAGAAGAGTAAAATCTATATCGCCGGCCACAAGGGCATGGTCGGATCGGCCCTGGTGCGCAACCTCGAGGGCAAGGGCCATCGCAATCTCCTCGTGCGCAGCCTCGAGGAACTCGACCTCCTCGACCAGGCGGCGGTTTTCAACTTTATGGCTGCGGAGAAGCCCGAGTATGTTTTTATCGCCGCCGCCAAGGTGGGAGGGATCCTTGCCAATAACACCTTCCGCGCCCAGTTCATCTACGAGAATCTGCAGATCCAGGCCAACCTCATCCACGCCGCCCATATCAACAGGGTTAAAAAGCTCCTCTTCCTCGGCAGCTCCTGCATCTATCCCAAGCTCGCGCCGCAGCCCATCCGCGAGGAGCATCTTCTCACCGGACTGCTCGAGCCGACCAACGAGCCCTACGCCATCGCCAAGATCGCCGGCATCAAGATGTGTGAGGCCTACCGCGCGCAGTATGGCAGCAATTTCTTCGCGGTCATGCCGACCAATCTTTACGGCCCCAACGACAATTTCGACCTGCAGACCTCGCACGTCCTGCCCGCCCTCATCCGCCGTTTTCATGAGGCGAAGGCCGGCAGCCAACCTTTTGTGACCATATGGGGCACCGGCTCGCCCCGCCGCGAGTTCCTCCATGTCGACGATCTCGCCGATGCCTGCGTTTTTCTCATGAATAAATATGACCGCGACGAAATCCTCAACATCGGCGTCGGGGAGGATCTCACCATCCGCGAGCTCGCAGAGCTGATCCGGGACGTCGTCGGCTACAGCGGTGAAATCCGCTACGACACCGGCAAGCCGGACGGCACCCCGCGCAAACTGCTGGATGTCAGCCGGCTGCGCGCGACTGGTTGGCGCCCGAAGATCGGGCTGAAAGAGGGGATTCAGCGGACCTACGCCTGGTATCTGGATAACAAAGCGGAGAAATGATGCGCATTGCCCTCGGCATTCTGGCGGGATTGGTTGTTCTGATCGTTCTGGCCCTGATTTTCGGGCAGTGGAGTTTCAACCGCATGGTGCGTCAGGAGCTGGCCGCCTTTCTGCCCGCGCGCCTGCCGGAAGGGGAGATGGTCACCCCCGGCCGGATCGCCCATCTGCCGGAGCCGGTGCAGCGCTGGCTGGTGCGCAGCGGAGTTGTCGGCTGCGAGGAGATCCACCTGGTGCATTTGCGCCAGCGCGGTGAGATGCTCAACAAGCCCGGCGGGCCCTGGCTGCCGGTGGACTCGGAGCAGTATTTTCGCACCGCCGAGCCCGGATTCATCTGGATCGCCGATGTCAGAATGATGCCCCTTCTGCACCTGGCCGGCCGCGACATGTACCAGGACGGCCGCGGCCGCATGGTCATCAAGCTCGCCTCGCTGCTGCCTGTGGTCAACGCCAGCGGCGCCGAGACCGACCAGGGTACCACGCTGCGCTGGCTGGCCGAGACCGTCTGGTTTCCCTCGGCAGCACTCAGCCCGCATATCACCTGGGAGGCAGTGGATTCCCTCTCGGCCCGGGCGACCATGAGTTATGGCGGCGTCACCGCTGCAGGGCTGTTCACCTTCACCCCGGAGGGGGATTTCAGCAGCTTCATCGCCGACCGTTATTACTACCGCAAGGAGGGATCGACCCTCGAGCCCTGGCAGGTCAAGGTGGAGGAGGGGGGCTATGGCGAGCTGGGCGGCATCCGCATGCCGCTGCGCTGCTCGGTGACCTGGCGGCTCAAGGAGGGGAATTTCACCTGGTACAAGCTGGTCATCGAGTCGGCGGAGTACGACCAGGCGGTGCGTTAGCATTCTCCCGCCCACCCGGCCTTTGGTCGCACTTTAGCTCTCGCGCCGACCCGGCTCCTCTCGCGCCTGAGCCCTCGTACCGACCCCACTTCCCCTCTCATGCCGACCCGGCCTGAGTTCACATTGAGCTCTCGCGCCCATCCGACCTGCCACAGGTACCCACGCTCCGGCACTTTCTCCCCTGCACTCCGAAACCGCTGGAAGGAGCTGTCTTGTATTAAATTAATTGCATTTTAGCGATAATATGCCGATATTTCACCAATCCACATTACCATAACGGACTGAATCAGCAAGAGGAGGAGACGGCGATGACGAAGTTACTCTGGCTGGTGGTGTTTATACTGGATATCTGGGCGATCATCAATGTGTTGCAGAGCGCTGCAAAACCGATCGAGAAAGCCCTGTGGATTGTGCTCATTCTGGTGCTGCCTCTCATCGGCTTGATCATCTGGTATTTCGCGGGGCCTGGCAGAAAAAAGGTCTGACATCACGGAGGCCTATGCCACGGCATGGGCCTTTTTAGTAGGAAATGCGACTGAAACGACATAACCCGCCACGCATCATGAGATCGCGCACCCTTAATACTGGCCTGTTGCTGCTGATTGTGGCGACAGGCGTTTTTTTGCTGATCCGACAAATAATTTAAGGCATGTTCATCCAGATATCCATCATTGAGCTGACTTTGGAATCTTTTAACAAAGAAAGCAATCATGCGTCCTCTTAATGCTCTACTCCTCTTTCTACTTTTTCTCTCCATCTCTTGCAGCCTCGTCTACACTCCAATCACCAAAGTCGATTTGGATGACGGCGCCATAGGAGATGCCAAACTCTATATCGCCATCTATGAGGGGCAATCCCTGAAGGAAATCCCCAAACCGTTTAGATTTCGGTTTTTGGTCCCCTATCTGGCCAGACTGGTACCGACGCCCCCTTCTTCAGTTACGGCAGGGTTTGAGATTGATGCTGTAAAAATTACAAAATTTAAATTTGGCATAATCAACGCGTTCGCTCTTGCAATGACGGCACTTGTGCTCTTTTTTTTCTGTTATCGGCTTGGTTTAAGTCGTGCCATTAGTATGATCGGCGGGTTTCTGTTTCTGACCAGTTTTTATATTATCAACTATGCAGGTTTACCTTACATCGATGCAGTTGCCTATTTAGCTTTGATATTATGCCTTTATGCAATACTGGCAGATCGAAAAATATTGCTTGGCATTGGTTTCTTTGTAGGGATGTTTATAAAAGAAACTACTATTTTAGCGCTGATTTATCTTGCTACAAAAGACAAACCTAAGCGCTGGAAAACGAAGCAACTTTGTATCTGTTTGCCAGGTTTATCGAGCTATTTATTGATGCGCTATATCATTCTGCCGACTGAGCAGGGTTTTAATTATACTCTAGAGCGATTTTGCCAGATCGTTGAATCGTATAGTAGCGGTCTTGCACCCTGGATTTTCGCTGTGCTTAACTTAGTTTTTGTCTATGGTTTTTTATGGATTTTAGCCGCACAAGGACTGCAGATCGCCCGGCGAAACAATCATAGAGAAATTCTTGCATTATTACCCATGTTACCGATAGTCCTTTGCACACCTTTTTTAATAGGTTCTGACCTCGGACGTATCTGGTTCCTGAGCTTCCCTGTACTTATTCCATTTTCGCTGTTGGGAATTGAGCATTTGTTTTTTTTCAATAATTCATTGTTCCGGATCAAAAAGGATTCAGCCTGAAATGAATCGTACGCATGTTATTCAGCAAATTATTGATGCGAAAAATGCCTATAGTTATTTGGAGATAGGAATTCAAAATGGGGCAAATTTTTTTAGAATACGTGCACCACATAAAGTAGCGGTTGACCCAGCATTTATTTTTATGAAGTTAAGGACCTTGGGCCTTTCGCTTAAATATAATAGGAGCAAATCCTCTGAATACCACCGCTGTTCAAGTGATGATTACTTCAATCGGTATAAGATCCCGACTTTTTTTGATGTAATATTTATCGATGGCTTGCACACATTTGAACAATCGTTACAGGATGTACTGAACGCTTTAAACCGACTAAACGATGATGGTGTTGTGATACTGCATGACTGCAACCCTCCTACAGTCTTGGAGGCTCATCCAGCAAGATCCTGGCATCACATCGCGGCAATGAACCTGCCAGGATGGTCAGGTGTCTGGTGTGGAGATGTATGGAAGACAATTGTCTACTTAAGAGCGCTGCAAAATGACTTGAAGGTTTTCGTCTTGGACTGCGATCTGGGCATTGGAATTGTGACCAAAGGAGTACCAGATTCTGTCTGCCATCTCACACTGCCCGAAATCAATGCGATGACATTTACAGATTTAAATAGGGATCGAATAGGATTGTTGAATTTGAAAAATATTAATTATTTAACAAATCTTATAGCTGGCCTTCAGACGCCATTGTCTCCATAATCCAGCTGTTTCAGTGTGCCCTTCAAGAATATGCAGAGGACTGCCTGGATTTGATTAGAATGCCTCTACTTTCCAATGTGAGATATTATCTCGTATGGGATTAAATAATGCAATTAATAAGAATCCGGTGGTACGTTGGAGCGGTAGAGCGTTCTGGGCAACCGCGGACCAGGGTATTTTTGCAGGTTCAAATTTTTTGCTGAACATCCTGCTTGCTCGCTGGCTTTCAAATGAACAATATGGCGCCTTTACTATCTCTTACTCATCATTTCTTATCCTTGGTGTTTTCCATACCAGTCTGATAACCGAGCCCATGTTGATATTTGGTGCAGGCCGTTATTCGGCATCATTTATCTCCTACTATCATCACTTGCGACGGCTACATTGGAAGCTTGTAGCCTCGTTTTGCCTGCTTGCGTCCATTACGGCGCAAACTGCGTCTCTCCTCGGGAATGGCCTTCTCGCAAACGCTTTCTGGGGGATGTGCTTGGCTATACCTGTAATTCTGCTTCTATGGCTTGTCAGGCGCACATTTTATGTTGTTTTATCTCCTTTATATCCGGCTCAAGGTGGAGTGGCCTATGGCGTGCTCAGTCTGTCGATTATCTATCTTATCTACAGATGGGGGCATCTTTCCCCCTTCTCGACCTATTGTGCGATCTTTATGTCCTGCTTGACTGTATCATTGGTTTTAAGTGCCAAATTGTACTCCAGATCGAAGGAAGAGAAAGATGCCGGGATAACTCGGATCGACAGTGAACATTGGCAATATGCCCGGTGGATCCTTCCATCTGCCCTGATTACCTGGATTCCAAGCAATGCTGCATATTTGCTGTTGGCAGCTACAGGGGATTTGGAGGGAGGAGCATCATATCGAGCATTAATGAATCTTCAGATGCCAGTATTACATATAAATACCGCATTGAGTTTGTTAATCCTACCCTCTTTATCCAAATTGTTACAGTCTGGCAACTATTTACAGTTTCACAAAAACGTTCGAAGTTATATCATTATTTATGCCGGCTTTTCTGCTTTATTCATGTTACTTCTCTTAATTGCACATACAAGAATTATGGCTTGGCTTTATGTTGGAAAATTCTCAGATTATGCATCTCTTGTACCGGTCTTGAGCATTTTCCTCATCTTTGCTTCATTTTCGGCCGTATTTGGCACGGCCATGAGATGCTTGCAGGCAACAAGAAAAATTTTCCATTCAGTGGCTGTCGGTGCTTTTGTTTCGCTAGGTACGGGCATCTGGTTCATTCCAACCATGGGAGTAAGAGGAGCCGTCTGGTCTATGGTTCTTGCATCAGCTTTCGAAGCTGGCATGATGGCCTTGATGTATAAAACAGCCAAGCCACGAGTATATTAATGAAAGTATTGCTTCCTATCCACATCGACCGATGGAGAAGTCCGATCGCTTCGTTGCTGCGGGAGATCGCGATATACAATGAGGATATCAACTTCTATTCATTTAGCGGTCCAGAAACCAATGAAGATCATGAAAAAGCAGCTGTTTTTTGGAGCCTGCCTAATATATTTAAACTGAACCCTCGAAAATTTGGTGCTATCAGTTTCGATATTGTGCATACGGCTTCAGCAACGACGGCGAATTTAACCGCAATCATCCTCGCAAAAATACGCACTCGTTCCCGATGCAATCATCTGTATACGGCCAATAGTGAACCGACCAGGGATGACCCTTTCTATCATCAGTATCGAATGAGTTTGCAGATCGCAGAAACGATTTGCAGTGTGAGTCATGCAGTAGATCTAGCAATTAGGCAATTTGGGTATAAAAGCGACGCTATTATTCCAAATGGATTTGATCCTGCTTTTTTTAGTCCTCATTCGGCTCATCTGGATACACCTGTGAAGCATGACTTGGATAGACCTTTTTTCCTGTTTTGTGGTGTCATTCAGAAACGGAAGAGACCGGATGTATTTATAAGTCTCGCTGAGAAAATGCCCCATTTCCCATTCGTTATGGTCGGCGGGTATCATTTTCGCAATGAGGCTGAACCATTCATACATCGAATGGAAAGAGTGAAAAATATTATAAATCTCGGTAAGGTGACAAGAACTGAATTAAGGGACTTGATGGCACATGCGACCGCTTTGATTTTTCCATCAGAATCCGAAGGTCTGCCGCTCTCAGTCATAGAGGCATCTGGCATGGGGTTGCCTGTTCTTGCGCAGCCGGTGAGCGCATTACCGGAAGTCATTAATGAAGGTACCAACGGTTGGCTTATTCCCGTGAGCAACCTAGATGATTGGATGATAAGACTTTTAGATATCACCGAATGGAGCATGGAACAACGCAAAGTATTCGCGGAGAATGCAAGAAAGACAAGTATTGACAGATTCTCGTGGGAAAAAATTGCTGGGCAGTATGGTGTTCTTTATCGAAACATAATGCATCAAAATTAAGCCCCCGCAACATCTCAAAGACGTGATGATTGAAATATGAAAAAATTAAAAATAGTGATTTCTGCATATGCATGTGAGCCTGATTTAGGCTCGGAGCAAGGTGTCGGCTGGAACTATGTTCTCGAAATCGCACGCACCCATTCTGTCTGGGCTATTACCAGGCTGAAAAATGCAAAAACGATTGACCCCTATTTGCAGAAAAATAAGACACCTGATATCCACTGGATCTACTATGACCTGCCAGGCTGGATTCCGTGCTCGCAACGTAAGGATAAATTGGAGTTTGTTTATTACTATATCTGGCAGATTGCAGTCTTTTTTATTGCGCGGCGTTTGCATCGGCACGTTCATTTTGATTTAGCCCACCATATTACATTTGTGACCTATTGGCTACCAAGTTTCCTGAGCCTGCTGCCGATACCCTTTGTTTGGGGGCCAATTGGTGGGGGCGAGGTGGTTGTTCCTTCTTTTTTAACAACTTTCACCCATCGTGCTAGATGCTTTGAATATTTGCGTAGAGTTGTCCAGCGGATTTGTGAACTTGATCCGTTTTTAAGATGGACTGCACATCATGCTGATGTCATAATTGCCACTACCCCTGAAACAAGGAACCGAATCGAACACATCACAAAGAAGCATTGTATAGTGATGTCACAGGTAGGGATTTCGGAACCTGAGTTCAACCAACTCTGTAATACGCCGATCAAACTGGGCAGACCGTTTCGAATCCTCAGTGCGGGAGTATTGACTCATTTCAAGAATTATCATCTTGCTCTGGAGGCTTTTGCCGAAATCACCAAAAAATATCCTGATTCAGAATATTGGCTATTTGGGGATGGTCCGGAAAAGGATGGTTTAGTAGCACTTTGCCAGACCTTAAATATAAAGAAGAATGTTACCTTCTTTGGACAGGTACCGAGAAGACTGTTTTTAGATAATCTGGTGCATTGTGATGTTTTCTTGCATCCTTCTCTGCGCGAGTCGGGAGGCTTTGCCATTGTTGAGGCTTTGTCTGCTGGCCGTCCGGTAATCTGTCTTGATCTTGGCGGGCCAGGATTGCAGGTAAACAAACAAAATGGCTTTAGTTTCCCAGCAATCTCGCCGCTCCAAGTCAAGACTAAGATTGTGGAGGCGCTTGACTTTTTAGTGCAAAACGAAAAGGTCCGGCAGGAAATGTATTATAGCGCTGTGAAGGGAATCAAGGCCGATTATCTGTGGAGTGCCAAGGTCAAGCACATCTACCGCTTATATCAGGTGGCTGTTGATAATACTGTGGTTGAAAAAGAGTGAACATGACGACAATTACCCAATATAGTCTTGCTGTTCTGCTGTTGGGGTATGCGTTATTCGGACGCGCGATGGCATATTTTGGCTTTTCACCGGTATATATCGGCGAAATTATCTTGGTTATTGGAATGATCTACATCCTTACGCATGCAGAATGGAAAAAACTGATAAAACTGGGGGTTTTTAGATGGTTGTTACTATTTATGATTTGGGGGGCAGTGCGAACCTTTCCATATCTTGCCCATTATGGCAAAGATGCATTGCGCGATGGAGCAAGTTGGGGTTATGGCTTATTTGCAATCATCATAGCCACGCTAATGATCAGAACAGCAACCCAGGTACAAGTAATCAAGTGGTATAGAAATGTTTCGCTACTTTTTTCGATTTGGATTCCGCTGGCGATTATATTGATGCTCTTCTTCAGCGATAAAATTCCCTATGTACCATGGGGGCCAATTGAAGGAATTCCATTCATAAGCCTGAAAGGCGGAGACATCGCTGTCCATCTTTCTGGAATGTTAGCATTTTATTATTTTGTGTTGCCACATTATTCTTTTCGCAGGTTTATACTATTGTTTTGGAATGCCTGGCTATTTTGTTTTATTTTTATCGGAGTCACGGGGCGCGCGGCATTTTTAACGGTAAGTTCGACCGCTCTCGTCACAGTCTATAAACTTGGTCATGAAAAGTGGATAAAATGGATCTCACTTGCGATGCTGGTTGTCATCATTTTATTGTTTTTCGAAATAGAAATTGATACCGGCCAGGAAAGAGTAATTTCATTCGGACAGCTGATTATGAATGTAAAAAGCATTTTCGGTGAAGTCGAAGGTTTTTCGGGTGAAGGCAGCAAAATGTGGCGCATTATGTGGTGGCAAAAAATTATTAATTATACGTTCTTTGGCGAATATTTCTGGACGGGCAAGGGATTTGGTATCAATCTGGCCGATGATGATGGTTTTCAGGTTTTGGCAGATAGCGCTTTGCGCAGTCCCCATAATGGCCATTTGACATTTTTAGCTCGTGCAGGTGTACCTGGTTTTATTTTATGGATTAGTTTGCAGCTATCTTTTGCTACATCACTTTGGCAAAGCTATCGACGGCTTAATAAACGTGGTTATTCCCAAGATGCAGCAATATTTATTTGGATTATTATCTACTGGCTCGCTTTTATTATCAATGGGGCTTTCGATGTCTTTCTAGAGGGACCGCAGGGGGGCATCTGGTTTTGGTCCTTGATGGGTTTTGGATTGAGTCTTGTTTACGTCGAACGTCAATTACCTGACTTTGGAGTCGCCCCTGAATGTTTTCCACCTCCATTCAGAGTGCTAATAGATCAATGTGAACTTAACAATGCGCATATTAGCTGTTCATAACTATTACTTATTACCTGGCGGAGAAGATCAGGTTTATCAGGCCGAAATCGGCTTGCTCCGTAGTCGTGGAAATGAGGTATACGAGTATGCGGTTAGCAATGATCGAATAACAACTATGAATCGAGTGTCTTTGGGGATTCATACGATCTGGTCATTGCAATCCTTTAGACATATGAAAAGTTTGCTACAGAGGATTAAGCCCGATCTGGTCCACTTTCACAATATCTTTCCTTTACTGTCGCCATCAGTGTATTATTCTTGTCATTCAGAAGCTGTTCCGGTTGTTCAAACCTTGCATAACTATCGTAATATCTGCGCGTCAGCGTTACTCTTAAGGGATGGTAAACCCTGCCAGGATTGCCTGCATAAGGTTGTACCCTGGCCTGGTATTTTCCACGCCTGCTATCGGAATTCATACCTGGCATCAGCTTCTGTAAGTGCGATGCTGGTTAATCATAAAATTCTAAATACCTGGAAACGCCGCATTGACTGTTATATTGCGCTCACAAATTTTGCTCGTCAACTCTTTTTATCTTGCGGTTTTCCAGATGAAAAAATAGCAATCAAACCCAATTTTGTTAGTATTGATCCTGGTGTAAAAAGGTCAGCAGGATCATTTGGCTTATTCATTGGTAGACTATCCCCTGAAAAAGGAGTGCATACTCTTGCACGTGCCTGGAATAAACTTTCGCTTATCCCTTTACAGATTGTGGGAGATGGTCCAGAACATGGTAAGCTAGTCAATTATATTAGTCTACACGGAATTAAGAATATTGTTCTGACAGGGCAATTAGGACGAGAAAAGGTTGTTGGCATACTTAAAAACTCACGATTCCTGATCTTGCCATCCTTATATTATGAAGGATTTCCTCTGGTACTGGCCGAATCCTTTTCCTGCGGCACCCCCGTCATCGTTTCGCGCCTGGGCGCCATGGCGGAAATAGTCGAAGACGGAAAGACCGGGTTATTGTTTACTCCCGGTGATGCTGAAGATCTGGCCGCCAAGGTTGAATGGGCCTGGAACCATCCCGCGGAGATGGCCGAAATGGGCAAGGCAGCCAGGCGTGAATACGAAGAAAAATATACCGCGGAGCGTAACTATCAGATGCTCATGGAGATCTACCAGAAAGCCATCGAAAATCATCAGCGGCGTCAATGAGAATGGCCACTAATATTATGTGAAAAACCTTGTTTTTCCCCTTTAATTTCTGTAAAATCTGAAAAACGGAGCTGAAATGGGCGGGATGCCGGAAAAAAGCGTAATTGAGATCATTCCATGATCTGAGTTACGCTTTTTTATTTGCCCACTCAGCGAAATAAGACCAATCCTCAGATAGATATTAATTGATAAAAGCTGCAAGGACTATTAGATTGGCAAAAAGCAAGAATCACGTCGCAATCTCGGCTTCGAGGCGGAACTCTGGCGCACAGCCGACGCCCTGCGATCCACTATGGATGCTGCCGAGTACAAGCACGTGGTGCTGGGACTCATCTTTCTCAAATATATCTCCGATGCCTTTGGGGAGCAAAGAGCCAAACTCAAGGCCGAGTGCAGTCAGGGCGCTGATCCGGAGGACCCGGACGAATACCGCGCGGTCAACATCTTTTGGGTGCCCAGGGAGGTGCGCTGGCCCTTCCTCAAGGCGAGCGCCAAGCAACCCGCCTCGCCAGGAGTCATCACGCTTGACGCAGCGGCCGTAAGGACAAGGCCGAATATCAGGATGTCCCGGGATTCTGCAAATTCGCGACGCTTGAGGAGATAAGGGAGCACGGTTATGTACTCACACCCGGCAGTTATGTCGGCGCCGCTGAGGTGGCGGAAGTGGGCGAACCCTTTGATGAAAAGATGAAACGCCTGACCGCCGAGCTGGGTAGACAGATGGAGGAGGGCACCCGGCTCGACCGGCAGATCTGGAGGAATCTGGAAGAGTTGGGATTTGGCAGATGAATTTATTTGCGCGTTGCATTCCTTGGGACGGTAAATCAGGTCACGTAGAGGATGGATATGAGCAGACTTGACAATGATGTGCAGGAACTGAAGCACAGCTTGAATGAGGGGGCGATACAGCGGGATTATCGAGGGATTCTTACCTACATATCTCATTTGTGCGGGATATAGCCAGCCAATTAGGGGAGCGATCCGTATCGGGATTGTACCAGGGCTATCTCGACATGACCTACTTTGAGTTTTTTCCGGATAAACTGAAGAAGTGCGATCTCAAGCTCGCCATTGTTTTCAATTATCAGGCCTTTCGTTTTGAGGTTTGGCTCGCTGCGCGTAATCGTCAGGTGTAGCGGCGCTATTGGGAGCTGCTTCGCGATGCCGGCTTTGACCATTATCCGCTCATCGCGCCTGCCGCCGGAACCGATGCCATTGTAGAGTAAGTACTTGCTGATGATTTTTCTCTGGAGCTCAGGAGAGCCTGACTAGCCGCATCATCGAGGGTGAAAGGATTTTCGAAAATGATATCGCGGAGTTTTTAGGTGGGGTGCAAATTTAATAACAACGGTGCGCTCCATAGAGGAGCCGTTCTCGCTGAAGAAGCTTATTCAATAGGATCGAAAAGCATGTCCATTTAGGAGCAACCGTAACATGGCACATGATGTTTTCATCAGCTATTCCGTACGGGACAAATCTGTAGCCGATGCCCTCTGTTCCACTTTAGAGAACAATCATATCCGCTGCTGGATGGCACCCAGAGACATTTTACCTGCAATGGACTGGAGCGACGCGATTGTTGCTGCCATTGAAGCATGCACCGTTTTTGTCTTAATATTCAGTGGTGATTCAAATCTTTCCAAACACGTCAAGCGTGAAGTAGAAATCGCTGTCGATTCCGAAAAATATATTTTGCCTTTTAAAATTGAAAATGTCGACCTCTCGTCGCACATGCGTTATTTCATTAAAACACAGCATTGGCTTGATGCCATCACACCTCCTCTTGAAAATCATTTATTAGACCTGGTGAAGACAATCCATTCTATCTTAAACCGAAATCAAAGGGATTCTATTTTCGAGGAGGATTCCAGGCTTACAGACGCTTTGAAGATTCAAAAAGGTGAGTTGATGATATTTGACAAAATTGCAGGACTCCAATTTTCGCTGATCGAGGGTAGTGATTTTAACATGGGAGATGTATTTGGTGATGCTGATTATATGGAAAAGCCTGTACACCGAGCAACAGTTTTTGATTATTATTTGAGCACATCAGTTATTACCAATGAGCAATTTGCAGTTTTCCTGGGGGACTATGGCAGTAGCACAATAAAGAGCGGAGATTATGCTGGTCAACTTATTATGAGTGGCTCTCGAGGTTTAAAAGGTGAGGAAAAATACTGGGAAGCAGTACCAGAATATGAGGCGCATCCCGTTGTTCAAGTGACTTGGTATGGTGCCCTCGAGTTTTGCAGGTATTATGACTTGCGCCTTCCAACAGAAGCAGAATGGGAGTTTGCAGCTAGGAGTGGGGGAAAGATGGAGAAATGGGCTGGAACAAACAACATTACCCAGCTAAAGGAATATGCCTGGTATGCCCAAAACAGTGACAGCAATAGCCATCAGGTCAATACAAAAAAGCCAAATCATTATGGAATTTATGATATGAGTGGCAATGTCTGGGAATGGTGCAACGATTGGTATGGTATTTATAGTCAAAATGATACCCGTAATCCACAAGGGCCATCTGCAGGTTCTGGTAGAGTAATTCGCGGTGGATCTTGGCTCGATACAGCCAAAGATACGCGCACGACTGCGAGAAAATCATCAAATCCCTCTCAGAATTCGTGGAATGTGGGATTTCGCGTCGCATTGTCTAAATAAAATGATAAATTTGAGTGCGAAATGCAAATACTCCTGATTCTGGGACAAAAATGACAACCTGTCGCGGTGTTGCTGACCAACATCCGCCTCTGCTTTTCTCCATAAATATCTTGTATTTCCCCCTATTTTTATGTAAAATCTGAAAAACGGAGCTGAAATGGGCGGGGCTGCCGGCTATAAAGCGTAATCGGATCATTCTGTGGCCCCGATTACGCTTTTCCATTTGGAGCCGATCCTGAAAGAGCAGATATGGAAAACATCTTTTTCGAAAAACCGATCCTCAATTCACCCTATGAGTACCCCCGCCGCCACTGGGAGCTCGACGAACTAGGGCAGCCGACCCTGCGCATCATAGAGGGCCGCCGGCGGGCCTCCTTCATCACCCCCATCCCCAGACCGCGCAAGCAGAAAATATCCAGTGATCAGATCCGGATGGACCTTCAGCAGGGTGGAGGCCGCGCGGACACAAAGCAGCAGTACGATCCCAATCCGATGATCAACCAGGTGCGCAGCCTGGTCGACCAGTGGCGCAGCTTGCCCAATCCCCGCGACTGGCAGGTGACGCCCGAAACCGCCCGTCTGCTCCAGCATTGGCGCAGCCACCGCTTCAGCAGCATACGCCCATTTTTCTGCCAGATCGAGGCGGTCGAGACCGCCATCTGGCTCACCGAGGTGGCGCCCCGCGCGGGCAAATCCGCCGAGGCCGTGCTCGAACACCTCGCCGCAGCCAATGGCGGCCGCCCCGACGATCTCATGCGCCTGGCCCTGAAGCTGGCTACCGGAACCGGCAAGACCGCCATTATGGCCATGATCATCGCCTGGCAAACCATCAACGCCGTCCGCCGCCCTGACAGCAAGCGCTTCACCCGCGGCTTTCTGGTCGTCACACCCGGAATCACCATCAAGGACCGGCTGCGCGTGCTCCAGCCCAATGACCCGGACAGCTATTACGCCAGCCGCGAACTGGTGCCCAGCGAATATCTCGGCGACCTCGATCACGCCAAGATCGTTATCACCAATTTCCATGCCTTCAAGCTGCGCGAGCGCCTCGAGATCTCCCGGGGCGGCCGTTCGCTGCTGCAAGGCCGCGGTCCTGCCCTCAATACCCTCGAGACCGAGGGGCAGATGCTCCAGCGGGTTATGCCCGGGCTGATGGGACTCAAAAAAATCATGGTCCTCAACGATGAAGCTCATCACTGCTATCGGGAAAGGCCTGATGAGGAGCCCGAGGAGGCTGCCCTCGAAAGCGACCTGAAACAGGAGGCGGAAAAGAATAATGAAGCGGCCCGGCTGTGGATCTCCGGCCTCGAGATTGTCCAGCGCAAGATCGGCATCACCCGGGTCATCGACCTCTCGGCGACGCCGTTTTTCCTGCAGGGCTCGGGCTATGACGAGGGCACCCTCTTTCCCTGGACGATGAGCGATTTTTCACTCATGGATGCCATTGAGTGCGGCATCGTAAAATTACCGCGTGTGCCGGTGGCGGATAATATCCCGGGCACCGAGATGCCCAAATTCCGCAACCTCTGGATGCACATTCGCGACAAGATGCCGCGCAAGGGACGCGGCAAATCCGGCAGCCTCGATCCCCTCAGCTTGCCGGTTGAGCTGCAAACCGCCCTCGAGGCGCTGTACGGCCACTATGAAAAGACCTTCCGGCTCTGGGATGCGGCTGGCATCCCGCAGCCCCCCTGTTTTATCGTGGTGTGCAACAACACCGCCGCCTCCAAGCTGGTCTATGATTATATCTCGGGATTCCAGCGCGCGAATGAAGATGGATCGGCCGGGGTTGAAAACGGCCGCCTGGCCCTCTTTCGCAATTTCGACGAGGAGGGCAGGCCCCTGGCCCGGCCGCGCACCCTGTTGATCGACAGCGAGCAGCTTGAATCCGGCGAGGCGCTCGACCCCAATTTTCGCGCTATGGCCGCTGATGAGATCGACCGTTTCCGCCGCGAGATCATCGCCCGCACCGGCGATCGCCGCCAGGCCGATAATCTCACCGACCAGGATTTGCTCCGCGAGGTGATGAACACCGTGGGCAAGGAGGGCCGCCTCGGCGAGTCGATCCGCTGTGTCGTCTCGGTGGCCATGATCACCGAGGGCTGGGATGCCAACACCGTCACCCACATCCTCGGCATCCGCGCCTTCGGTACCCAGCTCCTCTGCGAACAGGTGATCGGCCGCGCCTTGCGCCGCCAATCCTATGAGCTCAATGACGATGACCGTTTCAACGTCGAGTACGCCGACGTCCTTGGCATCCCCTTCGATTTCACCGCCAGGCCGGTGGCAGCGCCGCCGCAGCCGCCACCCGAGACCTATGCCGTCAAGGCGATACGGCCGGAACGCGATGCCCTCGAGATCCGTTTCCCGCGCGTGCAGGGCTATCGCATCGAGCTGCCCGAGGAGAAGCTTTCGGCGGTTTTCAACGCGGATTCCATTCTGGAACTGACGCCCGAGCTGGTCGGCCCCTCGGTTACCCGCAACGCCGGCATCATCGGCGAGGGGGTGGACCTCACTCTGGATCACCTCGAGAATCTGCGCCATTCCACGCTGCTCTACCACCTCACCCGGCGGCTGCTCTATACCCGGTGGCGCGACCCGGGCGAGGCGCCCAGGCTCCACCTCTTCGGTCAGCTCAAGCGCATCACCCGGCAGTGGCTCGACACCTGCCTGGTCTGCCGCGGCGGTACCTGGCCGGCTCAGCTGATGTATCAGGAGCTGGCAGAAATGGCCTGCGAGCGCATCACCGCCGGCATCACCCGCTCCATGGCCGGCGAGCGGCCGGTCGTGGCGGTGCTCGATCCCTTCAATTCGATCGGCTCGACTGCCCATGTCAATTTCATTACCTCCAAAAAGCGGCGCTGGCAGACCGATCCGCGCAAATGCCATATCAACTGGGTGGTGCTCGACAGCGATTGGGAGGCCGAGTTCTGCCGCGTCGCCGAGGCCCATCCGCGCGTGCGGGCCTATGTCAAGAATCACGGCCTCGGCTTTGAGGTGCCCTACCGCTATGGCTCGATCATGCGCACTTACTTGCCTGATTTCATCGTGCTGGTGGATGACGGCCGGGAGGAGCTCCTGCACCTGGTGGTGGAGATCAAGGGATTTCGCGGTGAGGATGCCAAAGAGAAGAAAGCGGCGATGGAGACCTGCTGGCTGC
>Ga0302250_1001143_pt1 | contig 21284 bp, 18 predicted proteins | sample AAG_RA_Asp_MG_FD_193536 | JGI IMG/M metagenome (GOLD analysis project Ga0302250, IMG submission 193536) | Enriched activated sludge microbial communities from anaerobic digester in WTTP, New Holstein, Wisconsin, United States - AAG_RA_Asp | ecosystem: Engineered > Bioreactor > Anaerobic >... | reverse complement strand
CAGGCCCGCAACTGTTCGGTGGCGCAGGCGAGGACGGCAGCGGGCGTCAGGGCGGGGAGCGCGGCGATCAGGCGTGCCCAGACGCTGTCGGCAGCTTTGACGGAAATCTGCTGGCCGACGATCGAGCGCACCAGTGTGGCGAACGGATCGCCGCGCGAGACGATCGATTCGCCGGCATGGCGTTCGACCAACTCGGCCATGACTACATCGGTTCGCGCCAAGTCCTGCGACGCCTGCGTCCAGTAGGCGGGCGTCACAACCTCTCCCGGATGTCGGCGGCGTCGATGACCGGCTTGATGTGCGACTCGTAGTCCGCCAGTACTGCGCCATAAACCTCCCGCATCATCGTCGCCAGCCGGGCGGCCAGTTCGGGACAACGCTTCTGCATCCAGAGGAAACGCGGCAAGTCGGTGCGCACGGTGCAGTTCCAGCATTCGAGCGAGTCGTTCAGTCCGTCGCTGTATTGCAGCGGCAGTTCGATATTGCGTGTCCGGCAGTAGCCGAGCACTTCGTCGGCGGTCCAGGCATCGAGCGGCGCGACGATCCGGTCCCGCGCCAAGGGGCGGAGCATTTTCGGGAACGACAGTTTTACTTTGCGCAGGTCTTCTGCCGTCTGCCCGTGCAGGACGAGGTCGGCGCCGTAGCGCTTGACGTAACGGGCGAGCGGCTTGTACTGCAGATCCTTGCAGCAGTAGCCATCCGACTGGATCAGGATGCCCGGATTTTTCTCGTGCGGGCGATGCCGCACTGGAATGATCGCCGACGGCCAGCCGTGCTTCGCGAAATGCTTCGCCTGGTCGCCCACGAGTTCGACGAAATCCCAGCCGGTCGCGTTGCGTCGCACGAACTCGACCATGTGCGGGAAGGTTTCCGTGGTGCGTGCCCAGACGACGTGCAGCTGGTTACGGTACGGCCGGCACAGGTCGAGAAGCATCACCGAGTCCTTGCCGCCGGAAAGCGCCAGCACGGGCCGCTGCGCGGCGAGGAGGGCGTCGCGGATGATCTGGTGGGTCAGCTCAAGCTTGGTCACGGTCTGTCCTGGCGATCGATTTGGCGCAGGTTTTCTGGCTGAATTTCAAAAAAAAAAACGATCGAGCGGCAGTTGCCGGTCGATCGTTTTTCTTGATGTTTGGCGGAGTGGACGGGGCTCGAACCCGCGACCCCCGGCGTGACAGGCCGGTATTCTAACCAACTGAACTACCACTCCAATATTGCAGTACTGCAAAAACCTTGGCGTCCCCACGGGGATTCGAACCCCGGTACCAACCGTGAAAGGGTTGTGTCCTAGGCCTCTAGACGATGGGGACCCGGACTAAAACTCTTTTCTTTCGTTCACTTGGTGGAGGTAAGCGGGATCGAACCGCTGACCTCTTGCATGCCATGCAAGCGCTCTCCCAGCTGAGCTATACCCCCGTGCTCGAAAGAGTGCGCATTATAGGGACCGGTTTCGGTCTTGTAAAGCGTTTTTCGAGTTATTTGCTGGTTTTTTGTTTTTCGGCCTGAAATCCGGCGTTTCGGCTTTGCGCTAGAATGGCCTTCACTTCTCGCGGATGCCTCCTTGATGAAAACATATTTCCTTGATTTTGAGCAACAAATTGCCGATCTGGAGGGGCGGATCGAATCGCTGCGCGCCTCGCAGGAAGAAATGACGGTCGATATCTCCGAAGAGGTCGCGCAACTGGAGAAGAAAAGCCTGCAATTGACAAAGGAAGTTTATTCGCGGCTGACACCCTGGCAGATTGCCCAGGTGGCCCGCCATCCCCAGCGGCCTTATACGCTTGACTACCTCCGGCTGCTGTTCACCGACTTCGAGGAGCTCCGCGGTGACCGGGCCTTCGCCGACGACCCGGCCATCGTCGGCGGGTTGGCACGATTCAACGGGCGGCCGGTGATGGTGATCGGCCACCAGAAGGGGAGCGATACCAAGGAGAAGCTGTATCGCAACTTCGGCATGCCGCGTCCAGAGGGGTATCGCAAGGCATTGCGGCTGATGCGCCTTGCCGAGAAGTTCGGCCTGCCGCTGCTGACCTTCATCGACACGCCGGGGGCCTATCCCGGCATCGACGCCGAGGAGCGCGGCCAGTCCGAAGCGATTGGACACAATTTGCAGGAAATGGCCGGTTTGCGCGTGCCGGTCATCGTGACGGTGATCGGCGAGGGCGGTTCCGGCGGCGCGCTGGCGATCGGTGTCGGCGACATCGTGCAGATGTTGCAATACGCCACCTACTCGGTCATTTCGCCGGAGGGCTGTGCCTCGATCCTTTGGAAAAGCGCCGAAAAAGCGAGCGAGGCGGCGGAAATCCTCGGGATCACCGCGCCGCGCCTGAAGTCGCTGGGCCTGATCGACAAGGTCGTCAACGAACCGGTCGGTGGCGCGCACCGGGATCCCGAACTGATGGCCAGGAATCTGCGCAAGGCGCTCGGCGACGCGCTCAAGCAACTCGATGCGCTTTCCCTCGACGACTTGCTCGAAACGCGTTTCAGGCGCTTGATGGCCTATGGTCGGACCCAAGAGCAGCCGGCGCCCTGAGCGGCGGCCGGGAAACCCGGCTGCGCTGGTCGAAACGGCGGTTTCCGGTTTTTTTGCCCCCCGTCTTTCCCGGGGGGGTGGGTGCGTCTGCGTCGGCTTGTCCGGCGGGATGGATTCAGTCGTGCTCCTTCATGCGCTGTGCGGAGTGATGCCCCGCCTGGGAGCAGCAACCCGTCTCGAAGCGGTTCATGTCCATCACGGGCTGAGTCCCCATGCCGGTGCCTGGGCCGATTTCTGTATCCAACTCTGCAACGGACTCGCCGTTCCCGTGGAGGTGGTGCGCGTGCAGGTTCCCCGTGATACCGGCGAAGGACTGGAAGCAGCGGCGCGGCGGCTGCGGCACGGCGTCTTTGCCGCTTGCGGGGCGGACTGGCTGGCGCTGGCGCACCATCGCGACGACCAGGCCGAAACGATGTTGCTCAACCTGCTACGCGGCGCGGGCGTCGCCGGGGCGGCGGGGATGCTTGACGAGCGGCCGCAGGCGCGTGGGCCGGCGCTGGTGCGTCCGTTGCTTGATGTGCCGCGCGCGGCGATTGAAGCCTACGCCGAAGCACATGGATTGCGCTGGATCGACGATGAGAGCAACGCCGACCGGCACTTCCGGCGCAATTTCCTGCGCCATGAGATTTTTCCGCGGCTCGAAGTCTCCTTTCCCGGTGCGGGGCGTTCGCTGGCCCGCGCCGCCCGGCACTTCGCCGCAGCGACCACGCTGCTCGACGATCTGGCCGAAATCGACCGGAAGGCCGTTGTAACGGTAAACGGGCGGCTGGCGCTGGCTGCGGTCAACGCGCTGCCGCGAGAACGCGCGCGCAACCTGTTGCGCCATGTCTGGCAGCGAGCCGGCTTTCAGGCGCCGGATACGGCGTGGATTGACGAAGCGCTGGCGCAACTGGCGACGGCCGATACGCTGTCGGAAGTCTGTGTGGCGACAGCGGAAGGCGAACTGCACGTTTATCGCGGCGAAGTGCATGTGCTGCCGCTGCGTCGGTTGCCGGCGAGCGGGCCGCTGGCCTGGTCGGGACAGGCTTGCATGCCGTGGGCGGGCGGGCGCGTTCGTTTTCTCGAATCGACAGGGCAGGGGCTTAGCCGTGCATTGCTGGCCGGTGCGGGCGTCTCGCTGGCGCCCAGACAGGGCGGCGAGCGTTTGCAGCCCGATGCGAGGCGTCCGCGCCGAACCTTGCGCAATCTGTTGCAGGAAGGTGGCGTGCCGCCGTGGGAACGACCGCGCCTGCCGTTCCTTTGGGTTGACGGACGGCTCGTCTGGGTAGGCGGGATCGGTGTCGATGTGGCGTTCGCCTGTCCCGACGGCGAGGCAGGGATTCTGCCCGTCTGGGAAAAAGATTAAGCGGCGACCGCCGAACTCCAGCCGAGCGCGTCGATGACGCTGGCGAAATCCGGCGCAAATGGTGCGGTGACGACGATGGTCTCGCCGCTGACCGGGTGGATGAAGCGGATTTCCCGGCAGGCCAGCAGCAGGCGGTGGCAGCCGAACAGTTCCTGGAACAATCGGTTGTGGCGTCCCTTGCCATAGGTCGCGTCGCCGATGATCGGGTGGGCGATGTGCTTGAGATGACGACGGATCTGGTGCCGGCGCCCGGTCAGGGGGGCGAGTTCGAGCAGGGCGTAGCGGCTGCTCGGATAGCGGTCGACCGCATAGGGAAGCTCGGTCGTGGCCAGGCGGCGAAAACGGGTGACGGCGTCCTGTGCTTCGCCAGTGTCCTCCGCCGGGCGGAATTCGTAGGCGTCGAACTGGCGGGTCAGCGGATGGTCGATGCGGCCTTCCGGGGCGGGATGCCCGCGCACGACGGCGAGATAGGTTTTTTCCACCTGCTGCGTCTCAAACTGCGCTGCGAGGCGGCTGCAGACGTCACGATCGAGGGCAAAGAGCAGCACGCCGGAGGTGCCGCGGTCGAGCCGGTGAACGGGATGCACGTGCTGGCCGAGCTGGTCGCGCAGGATCTGCACGGCGAAGCGGGTTTCGTGGCGGTCGAGACAGGTGCGATGCACCAGGAGTCCTGACGGTTTGTGTACCGCGACCAGGTGCTCGTTGCGGTAGAGGATCGGCAAGGTCTCCGGCATCAGCGTTTCTTCTGCCGCCCGTCGGGCCCGGGGAACTCGCCGTCGACGTAGTACCAGCGCCCGTCGCGGCGTACGAAGCGGCTGGTTTCGTGCAGCCGGAAGGCGCGTCCGGCGACTTTGTAGCGGGCGACGAATTCGACGATCGCGGCGTCATCCCCGATCGCTGCGTGGCGTTTTACCTCAAGGCCGAGCCAGCGGGTGTCGTCATCCAGATCGAGCGCCGGCGGGCGCGTTGGCGCATCCCAGGTGGCGAGGAGATAAGGCGCGAGGCGTTTGACGTAGGCGCTGTAGCGCGAACGCATCAGCGCTTCGGCGGTGGGGGCGGGGCAGCCATCGTGGTAGGGGTGGCAGCACTTGCGGTAGTCCAGCCCGCTGCCGCACGGGCAGTCGGCGCCGTCTGGCTTTGTCGCTCCCATTCGGCGCTTACTCCTCGCGCCAGGCCGAGGAGAAGCGGGTGCGGACGTTGCGCATGTGTCGATGCATCGCCAGGCGCGCGGCCTTGGCGTCGCCGTGCTTGATCGCTTCGAGGATTTCCCTGTGTTCGATGATGGCACGCTGCCAGACCTGCTCGGAATGGAAATGGTCTTCCAGGCACAGATAAACGGGTTGCACACGCGTTGTCCACAACGCCTGGATCGCCAGCAGCAAGGCGCTGTTGCCGGAGGCTTCGGCAAGGGCGAAATGGAATTCCCGGTCGTATTCGAGGCGCTTGATGTCACCGGCCGAGCAGCAGACCATTTCACCGAGCGCTTGCGCCAGCGCAGACAGATGTCGTTCGGTGGCGTTCTTCGCGGCCAGCGCGGCGATATCCGGTTCGATCAGGTCGCGGGCGAAGAGAACTTCGAACGGGCCGGGTGTCGGTATGCCGTGGGTCGTCGCCGTTTCTCGGGACGAGACGGGCGCCGGGCGGTTGAGGACGAATACCCCGGATCCGCCGCGAATCTCCACGCGTGCCTCAACCTCCAGCGCAATCAGCGCTTCGCGCACGGTCGGCCGGCTGACCGCCAGGCGCTCGGCCAGCACGCGTTCGGCTGGCAGTCGTTCCCCCGGCTTGTATTCGCCGGCGTCGATCAGGCGGATGATCTGGTCGGCGATCTGGCGGTACAGGCGGCGGGTGTCGATCGATTCGAAAGGCATTGGCTGGAAAAGCGTAGTGGAAAAAAGGTGGGTCAGGATTCCTGCCAGTTGGAGACGTAACGCTTCCGCGCGTTTGCCACATGGCGATGCATCGCGGCGCGCGCTGTCTTGGCGTCGTGGTTCCTGACCGCTTCGTAGATCTCGCGGTGTTCGAGGATCGCCTGCTGCCAGACGGCTTCGTTGTGGAAATGGTTCTGCAGTTGCACGTAGAGCGGTGCGAGGCGCATCGCCCACAAGGTCTCCATGACCTGCACCAGCGCCCCGTTGCCGGTGGCATCGGCGAGCGAAGCGTGGAACTGGTGGTCGAGATCCATGTGGCGCGGATCGGTCGAGGCGCAGCAGACCATCTCGCCGAGGATGCGCGAGAGCGTTCCGATCGTCTCTTCGGTGCCGTTCTTTGCGGCAAGGGCGGCGACTTCCGGTTCGACCATGTCGCGCGCGTCGAGCAGTTCGATCGGCCCGACCGGCGCCGGCTCCTGGCGTTCGGCTACATCCGGCTGCGGTTCCCCCGCCGCGGCGGCGGGCGGGCGACCGCGAACGAATACCCCGGTACCGCCACGGATGTCGACCCAGCCTTCAACCTCCAGGGCGATCAGGGCTTCGCGCACGCTCGGCCGGCTGACGCTGAGCTGCTCGGCCAGCAGGCGTTCGGCCGGCAGACGCATTCCCGGCGTGTATTCGCCGGAAGCGATCAGGCTGGCAATCTGGTCGGCGATCTGCCGGTACAGGCGGCGGGTTTCAATGATTTCGATGGGCATGGCGTCGCGGGCTCGGAGGTGATGCTTTCAGAAGTATTGTCTCAAGAGCAGGGGGCGCAATTTTACGGGTTTAGGCCGGTTTTGAGTGAGCGCCGCGGTCCCGTCGGATTTGTTTTCTGGTGCGATTTTCACCGATGCGGCATCGGCATGGCGGCATGCGGCTTTTTGACCGGCGCCGCAAGCTCGATCGTGCTGCCGTCGTCGAATTCCAGGGTGATCGGCACCTTGTCGCCTTCGTTGAGGGGTGCGGTCAGGTCGATCAGCATGACGTGAAAGCTGCCGGGCTTGAGTTCCGTCTGGCTGTGCGCCTTCACCTCGATGTGCGGCACCGCGCGCATCTTCATCACGCCGTTCTCGTTGAGGTGGGTATGCAGTTCGACGATGCGCGCTGCCGGGCTATCGGCGCGGACCAGGCGTCGGTCATCGTCCCCGTCGTTCTTGATGAGCATGAAGCTCCCGGTTGTCTTGATTCCCGGGGGCATCAGGCGGACATACGGGGCGTGGACGGAAAGTACGGAATCAGCCAGGGCCGATCCGGCGATAGCGGACAGAACTAGCGTGATGATCAATGGCTTGGCGAATTTCATGAAGGCTTTCCCTTGTCCCCGAGGAGACGGCGAATCTGCAGAACGATGTCCGCGACGGGCGCGCCGTGCGGCAGCAGGGCGGCGAGGCGGCCTTCGCGGTCGATGATGTAGGTGAACGACGAGTGATCGACAGTATAGGGGCGATCGTCGACGGGCTTCTGTTTCATGTAGCTGACGCCATAGCGGCGGGCGACCTCCGCGACCCGGGCCGGAGTGCCCGTTGCGCCGACGATTCGCGGATGGAAGAAGGGGGCGTAGACGCTCAGGACCTCCTGGGTGTCGCGTTCAGGATCGACTGATACAAAAACGCCCTGGACCTGCGCCAGTTCTTCCGGCGTCAGCGCGGTGAAGGCTTGTCCCAGCGCCGAGAGCGAGGTCGGGCAGACGTCCGGACAGAAGGTGTAGCCGAAATAGAGCAGAACGACCTTGCCGCGATAATCCTGCAACGCGAGTTTGCCGTCCGGCGAATCCAGCGTGAAGTCTCCGCCCATGGGCTGGCCAGCCGGGCGCAGGGTGCCGGGGCCGGGATGCCCGGTGGGGGTGCCGATGTCAGGCTCCCAGAAGAAGGCCAGCCAGACGAGCAGCACGCTCAGGCAGATGCCGGCGGCGATCCAGTAGCGCTGTCGTGACATGGTTCCCCCTTGCTGATTCGCCGAACCGGCTCAGCGCCCGGCGACCTCGAAAAGAAACGGGATAGCGATCCACTCCCCGCCAATGCTTGCCAGGACGGTGGCTTTCCAGGTCATGGTACCGGTGATGCAGACGGGCAGGATCGTCGTTCCGCTGAATTTCTCGCCCTGGAGGGCGAGTCGCGGTCGATTGTATCCCATGCTCATGTCGGCACCGTCGAAGTCGATCTCGACGAGGTCCGCGCGCGTGTCGCTGAACACGACGGACAGGTTGAGGGGCTGCAACGCGAGAATCGGCCGTGGCGTGATCGAGAGCGTCAGATGACCGCCGTCCGGCAGTGCGACCCGGCAGTCGCGTTCTGCCGGATTGCATGGCGGCACGGGCAGTGTTGTCGCCCTTGTCTGGCGCCATGCCGCCGACCATTTGTAGCCGGCGACGAGCAGACAGGCCAGCGCCAGCGCGATCACGAGGCTGATCGTCTGGCGCGGTTTCATTTTGCGAACAGCCTATTTGAGCAGTTTGCCGCTGCTGTTGATGATGTTGATGTCGACGAAACCGGTGCCGACATGATCGGTCGGCGAATAGCTGATCAGCAACTCGCCCAGGTCGTAGTTCCGCATCTGCTCCAGCGTGTCACGCAGTTTCTTGCGCGTGGCCCCCGGCCCGGCCCGGCGCAACCCCTCGACGAGCACCTTGGCGCCGACGTAACCCTCGATCAGCACATGATTGAGATGCACGCCTTCCGGCTTGAGCTTGGCGAAGTTGGCGGCTACCTCGCGCGAGAGCGGCACCGTGCGGTTTTCCGGGTGCGGCACGACCTGGGTGATGGCGACCCCGGCGGCAGTGGCTGCGCCCAGCGTTTCGACCAGTTGCGCGGCGTCCGTCGTCGAGATGGCGATGAACTGCGTTCGCATCCCGGCTTCCTTGGCTTTCTTGATGAAGGCGGCGCTGGCTGCGGTGTTGGCAACCATGATTACCGCGTGCGGCGTCGCTGCGGCGATGGCTTTGACGGCAGCGTCCACGTCCGTGGTGTTCTTCGGGTAGCCGCCCTTGGCGACAATCGTGCTGTTGTACTTTCCGGCGAGCGCGTCGGCACTGGCCAGGCCATCCTGCCCGAAGGGATCGTCCTGATAGAACACTGCGTAGTTGCGGTAGCCCGAGGAACCGTAGATCTTGAAGATCTTCTCGATTTCCTGGTGGTAGCCGGCGCGGGTGATGAACATCCACGGGTTGCCGCTCTTCGCCAGCGAGGAGGCGCCGGTGCGGATCATCACCAGAGGGATTTCGTTTTCCGAGAGGATTTTTTCCTTCAGGACCGCGCCGATATTGCCGGTACCCACGTAGCCGAACAGAGCAATTGGTTGTTCGGCTTCGATCAGCGCGCGTGTTTGCTTGATTGTTTCGGGAACCTTGTAGCCATCATCCTTGCTGACCAGCTTGATCTTCTGGCCGTGAATTCCGCCAGCGGCGTTGACCGCATCGAAATAGAGCTGCGCACCGGCGCGGACATGGTTGCCCGTCGGTGCGAGCAGGCCGGTCAGCGGTGCGACCTGGCCGACGACGATTTCCGTCGCCCACGATTGTCCAGCGCAGGAAAACGCTGCAAGCAGAAAAGCCCCCATTCTGAAAAACGACATCGAAAACCCTCCCTTTTGTGAGTGTGCAAAGGTGTCATTCGAACACGCGGACTGGAGCGCCAACCCCGCTTGTTTTTCTGATCGCCCGCGTACTTCATCGGGTGAAAACGGCGCGCCATGCGCGATACTACCGAATATGACTTTCGTTGTATGCCGATTATGGCATCTGTTTTTCGCAACCATGTTGTCGGAAAAATGCAGCAAATGATGTTTTTTTTCACTTCGGCAGTTTTTATGTGCGTTTTTCCGTTTGCCTTGCCGGACGGAAATACTATGCTTCGAACATTCGCGATGTATTTGCATTCCTTCCATGTCTGATAAAGCCTCCAGTCAATTTTTTGACGCCCGCCTCGACGCTCGCCTGCTGCAGGATTTTCAACAGAACTTCCCGATTTGCCCGGCGCCTTTCGCCGAGATGGCGGGGCGTCTGGGAGTGGCGGAAAGCGCGGTGTTGCGGATGCTTGAACAACTCCGCCGCGAAGGGCGGATTTCACGTGTCGGCGCCGTTTTTGCGCCCAAGCGCATCGGCGCCAGCACTTTGGCCGCGATGGCCGTGCCGCCGGAAAAACTCGAAGCGGTGGCCCGGGCGGTCAACCGTTTTCCGGAGGTTAACCACAACTACGCGCGCGATCACCGCTACAACCTCTGGTTCGTGGTCACTGCCGGATCGGAGGGGCGCCTGCAGGCGGCGCTTGGTGCCATCGAACAGGCTGCCGGCTATCCGGTCGTCGCACTGCCGATGTTGCGCGAGTTCCGGCGCGACCCGGCCGAGGGGCGGCAGTCGACAGTGCTCGACGAAATCGGTCGTCGCCTCGTGATGGCGTTGCAGGAAGGGCTGCCGTTGTTTATCCGCCCGTTCTCCATCCTGGCCAGCCGGGTTGGCTGCAACGAGGACGAACTGCTCGAGCGGATTCGCCGTTGGTGTGCCGAGGGGACGATCAAACGCTTCGGTGTCGTTGTCCCCAGTGATGGGCCGGATGAGGGCGTGAGTGCGATGCTGGTGCAGGATGTGCCGGACGCGCTGGTCGAACAGGTCGGCAACCAACTCGCCGGCGAGGAGGCGATCGCGTTGTGCTACGAGCGGGCGCGGGTGTTGCCGGACTGGCCGTACAACCTCTACAGCGTTCTCCGCGGACCGTCGCGCGAGGAGGTTTGCGGGCGGATCGAGGCCACGCGTCGGCGGCTTGGGCTGTCCGGTTTCGCCAGCGAGATTCTCTTCTCGCTGACACGTTTCAAGCGCGACGGTGTTCGCTACGCCTGATCAGTGTTGCCGGAGTCGCCGGAAGATTTCTGTTGGCTGTTTGTGAGCTCTGGCGTGGGTGGTTGCTGATGCGCTGGGTTCCGCGCCTGACGCGCGGGCGTACTTTTTCTTGTCTTGCCAAGAAAAAGTAGCCAAAAAGAAGGCGCGTCCGCCGCGTCGCCCGGCTGCGCCGGGTGCTCTGCGCTGCTCGTGCGCAACGGGGGGCTGCGGAACTCGGGCCTGCGGCCCTCAGACAGTCCTCGCCCCTTTTCCCGTTGCGCCCTGCGCTGCTCGACGACGCAGAGGACAACAGGAAAACCGAACGCAGCGGTGACCGGGCGGTGTTGAAATCCCCCTGCGAGGCGCCGACCGGGGGTCGCCTTTTCTTTGGCTCCTTTCTTTTGGCGACGCAAAAGAAAGGACGCCCGCGCGTCAGGCGCGGAACCCAGCGCATCAGCAACCCCAGACTTTCACAAACAGCCAAAAGAAATGGCGAACGGACGATCCGGGACAGATTACCTTGATGCCTCGGCGACTCTCTTGGCGATGTGTGCCAGCGCCTCGTCGACCTGGTCGACCAGGATCAGGCAGAGATCGCCGGTTTGCAGGTCGCCCAGCGCCGTGTCGATGGCCAGGAACTCGCCGCGGATCTCCTTGACGTCGCGGGTGCGCCGGGCGTCCTTCAGGCCGTCCCGCAGCAGCGCGAGCACCTCGCCGTCGGCGCGGCCGCGCTGGCACTGGTCCTGATAGAGAACCACAGTGTCGAAGGCGTCGCCGAGGATTTCTGTCTGCTCGCGGATGTCCTGGTCGCGCCGGTCGCCGGCACCGCTGATGACCACCGAGCGGCGTTTGCCTGATTTGTCGGGCATTGCGTCGATGGCCTGCACCAGTGCGCGGATCGCGTCGGGGTTGTGACCATAGTCGGCGATCAGCGTGGCGCCGCGGTAGTCGAACAGGTTGAAGCGGCCGGGCACCGAGGCGGCGTCGTTGACGAAGGATTTGAGTCCGGACCGGATTACATTCCAGTCGAGTCCCAGCGCCCAGCCGGCGCCGACGGCGGCCATGGCGTTCTCGATCTGGAAGCCGATGGCACCATTGACGGTAACAGGAACATCCTTAAGCGCGATGCGTTCTTCCACGCTGCCTTCCATGGCGACGATTTCCTTGTCGTCGAGGAAGACGATGCGCTTGCCCTGCGCACGGTGCATTGCCATCACCGGATGGTTGCGGTCGCAGGCGAAGTAGATGACCTTGCCCGGACACGAATCGCCCATGCGCGCGACCATCGGGTCGGCGGCGTTGAGCACCGCGTAGCCGGTGTCCGGTTTGACGTTCTGCACGATGACGCGCTTGACCACCGAGAGATCCTCGACGGTGCTGATGTAGGAGAGGCCGAGGTGGTCGCCCTTGCCGATGTTGGTGACCACGGCCACGTCGCAGCGGTCGAAGCCGAGCCCTTCGCGCAATACGCCGCCACGGGCGGTTTCGAGCACGGCGGCGTCGACATCGGGGTGCATCAGCACGTTGCGCGCGCTCTTCGGGCCGCTGCAGTCGCCGGTATCGATGCGCTTGCCCTGGATATAGACGCCGTCGGTGCTGGTCATGCCGACGCGCAAGCCCCGGCTGCCCAGGATGCTGGCGATCAGGCGCACGGTGGTTGTCTTGCCGTTGGTGCCGGCGACGGCGACCAGCGGGATGCGCGCGTCCTCGCCGTCGGCGAACATGTTGGCGATGATCGCTTCGCCGACCGCGCGGCCCTTGCCGTACGACGGCTGCAGGTGCATGCGCAGGCCGGGCGCGGCGTTGAGTTCGACGATGCCGCCGCCCTGTTCTTCCAGCGGACGGTGGACATTCTTGCAGACGATGTCGACGCCGGCGATGTCCAGGCCGACCATCTGCGCGGCGGCGATGGCGCGGGCGGCAAAGTCCGGATGCACGTCGTCGGTAACGTCGGTCGCGGAGCCGCCGGTCGACAGGTTGGCGTTGTTGCGCAGGATCACGCGTTGTCCTTTGGCCGGGACCGATTCAGCGTTCAGGCCGTCCTCGGCGAGGCGGGCCAGCGCAATGTCGTCGAAACGGATCTTGGTCAGCGAGGTGGCGTGGCCGGTGCCGCGGCGCGGGTCGGCGTTGACCTGTTCGACCAGTTCGCGGACCGTATGCACGCCGTCGCCCAACACCATTGGCGGCTCACGGCGCGCTGCTGCGACGAGCTTGTCGCCGACGACCAGGAAGCGGTGGTCCTGGCCGCTGATGTAGCGTTCGACCAGCACGTCGTCGCTGATCTTGAAGGCCACCGCGTAGGCAGCGAGCACTTGCTCCCGGCTGGTCAGGTTGACGGCGACGCCCTTGCCCTGGTTGCCGTCCTGCGGCTTGACGACGACGGCCACGCCGTTCTCGATGCCAATCTCGCAGGCGGCCGTCCAGGCATCGTCGGCGTCCTTGACCGGACGGCCGGTCGGCACGGGTACGCCGGCCGACTGCAGAAGGCGCTTGGTCAGTTCCTTGTCCTGCGCGATCGACTCGGCGACGGCGCTGGTCATGTCGGTTTCAGCGGCCTGGATGCGCCGCTGCTTGCTGCCCCAGCCGAACTGCACGAGACTGCCCTGGGTCAGCCGGCGGTAGGGGATTCCACGCGCAACGGCGGCATAGACGATCGAGCCGGTGCTCGGGCCGAGGCGCACGTCCTCGTCGAGTTCGCGCAGGCGGTGCAGTGCGTCGGCAAGATCGAACGGCGTGTCGTCGACGGCGGCCTGGCACAAGGCCTGTGCCAGTTCGAGGGCGAGCCGGCCGACTTCTTCCTCGCTGTATTCGACCACGACCTGATAGACGCCGGCTTCGATCGTCTGCGCGGTACGGCTGAAGGTGACCGGGCTGCCGGCCTGCGACTGCAGGCCGAGCGTGGCGAATTCAAGCATGTGCGCCATGCTGTTGATGTCGCCGTCGACGACCGGCTGGAGCAGGGCGATTTCCGGGAAGCGTGCGCGCAGACGGGCTTCGAATCCCGGGATGTTGGCGATGTCGCACTCGGCCTCGCTGCAGGAAACGATGGCTTCGATGGCGGTGTGCCGGCTCCACAGGTTGGGGCCGCGCAGCGCGCGGATGCGTGAAACGTCCATTGTTCGTATTCCTTCGCGTTATTGCTGTTCGATGAAGTAGGTCTCGATGCCGGTACGCATCACGTCCTGCGATACGCCGAGCGCCCAGGCCGCGGCGACGGCGGCCAGCACGTTCTCGGTCTGCGCGACGTCCTTGCCGCCGTCGGTGATCGGAACGTCCTTGAGCTTGGCGAGCGAAATCTCGCCCTCGGCGCAAGCCAGCATGATCTGGCCGTAGCGCACGATGACCGCGCGCCGGTCTTTTTCCAGGTGCTCGGTGATGACCGCCAGCGACGGATCGTAGGCGAAATAGATGACCTCGCCGTCGCACAGTTCGGCCATTTCAACCAGATCCGGCTCGCGGGCGTTGAGGACGGCCGCCCCGTTCTTGAGCACCAGGTCGACCTGGGTGCGCATGACGTTGTACACCTGCCCCGGCGTGTCGATGTAGTTGCGGCCGGTGTGGCGGGATGCCTCGATGTTGGTGATGATGCCGACCTGGCAGCGGTCGTAGGCGAGGCCTTCGGTGGCGATGGTGTCGGTGCCGTTCTCGAAGACCGCGGCCTCGATGGCCCGGTTCATCAGAATGCGGTTGGCGTATTCCCAGCGCGCGCAGTCGCCTTTCTCGGACTGGCGGCGGTCGAAAAACACGCCTTTGCTGCAGGCGAGGCCGGTGTGTTTGCCGGACAGCGTGAGCAGGCGGGCGAGGAGCTCACCGACGGTCGTCTTGCCGTAACTGCCGGTGATGCCGACGACCGGGATGCGTCCGCTGTTGTCGTTCGGGAAGAGGTGGTCGACGATCGCCTGGCCGACCGGGCGCGGTTTGCCGACACCGGGTTTCAGGTGCATCAGCAGGCCGGGGCCGGCGTTGACCTCGACGATGGCGCCGCCCTGTGCGGCCAGCGGCTTCGAGATGTCCTCGCAGACGAGATCGATGCCGGCGATGTCCAGGCCGACGATGCGCGCGGCCAGCGCGGCGATTTCGGCGGTTTCCGGATGCACCTCGTCGGTTACGTCGAACTCATGGTTGGCGTTGCGCTGGATCAGCACCTCGCGTCCGTCGGCGGGCACCGATTCGGCGTCGAGCTTCTGGCGCGAGAGTTCGATGCGCGCGGCGGAGTCGATGCGGATGTTGGACAGCGGGTGGCTCTCGCTTGGGCCGCGGCGCGGGTCGCTGTTGATCTGGATGTCGATCAGCTCGCGCACCGTGTGTTGACCGTCGCCGGTAACCTTGACCACGTCACCACGGTTGGCGGCCACCAGCTTGCCGCCGATGACCAGCAGACGGTGCTCGGAGCCGGGGATCGAACGCTCGACGAGCACGCCGCTGCCTTCATCGACGGCGACGCCGTAGGCCATCTCGACGTCCTCGCGGCTGTGGATGTCGATGAACACGCCGCGGCCGTGGTTGCCGTCGATGGGCTTGACGCACACCGGCAGGCCGATATCCTCGGCCGCGTCCCAGGCGTCTTCCGCGCTGTCGACCTCGCGGCCTTCGGGCACCGGCACGCCGCAGGATTGCAGCAGGCTCTTGGTCAGATCCTTGTCGCGCGAGATGCCCTCGGCGATGGCGCTGGTGCGGTCGGTTTCGGCCGTCCAGATGCGGCGCATCGCGGCGCCGTAGCCGAGCTGAACCAGGTTGCCGGTTTCCAGCAGGCGGATATAGGGAATGTCGCGGTCGTCGGCGGCGTCGACGATGCTCGCCGTCGACGGGCCGAGACAACGTGAATCGGCGAGGTCCGCGAGGCGTTCGACCGCGGCGTCGACGTCGAACGGACTGTCTTCCATCGCTGCCATGATCAGCTCGCGCGCTTCATGCAGCGCGGCGCGGGTTACCTGCTCTTCCCAGGCGCGGACGATGACCTTGTACACGCCGCGTTCGGAGGTCTCCCGCGCCTTGCCGAAGCCGCCGGGTAGTCCGGCGAGGTTCTGCAGTTCGAGCGTGACGTGTTCGAGGATATGCGCCGGCCAGGTGCCCTCCTCGACGCGGCGCAGGAAGCCGCCGGGTTCGCCGTAGCTGCAGCGGTGTTCGTAGAGCGACGGCAGCATTGCCTTCAGCCGCTCGTAATAACCGGGGATGGTGTTGGACGGGCAGTCCTCCAGGTCGCCGATGTCGACGATGGCTTCGAGGACCGGACGGTAGGTCCACATGCTCGGTCCGCGCAGATGGCGGATTTCCCGGAAGATGATGTCTTTGTTGGTCATGTGTTTTCCTGCGCGGGGCAGTCGGTTGCAAATTGTGAAAAAACAGAATCCACCGCAAAGACGCAAAGGTGCAAAGGTAACGCAAAGAATACACTCACTGATTCTCCGAGGTTTTCTTTGCGTGTCCTTGGTGTTCTTTGCGTCTTTGCGGTGGGTGTTCGCATTTGTTCCGCGGCCTCCTAGAGGAAGCGGTCCAGGATTTTACGACTGTGCGCGTCGAGCGCGCCGCGGTCGCGAATCAGGTACTGGATGCCGTTGCTGTCGGCGATCAGCAGGGCCTGTGCGGCGAGGCGGCGAATGTCTTCCTCGCCCTTCAGGATCAGTTTCGTTTCCCCGCGGTTGGTGACGATCGTCCAAGTGCTTGGCGTCGCGTAGCTGGAGACTTCGATGATGCGTTCGATGACCGGCATGAATTCGCGGCTGGCGAGTTCGCTTTCGACCAACTGGCGCCGCTCGGCATCAAGGTCGGCGAGCGCATCGATCCAGGCCAGTTCATGGCCGTGCGGATCGACCAGCGCGATGCCTTTGTCCGGCGCGCCGATCGGGAAGGCGCGTACCGGCAGGGCTTCGTGCGCCTCGCCATCGCTGCCGGTGAAGATCAGTTTTCCGAATGCGTCGCGGTGAAGCTGGAAATCATGCGTTGTGCTCATTCGCGGTCTCCCTTGTCGTCTTCGCCGCCCGCTTCGAGATCCGAGCCGCCTTCAGTGTCGACGTTGCGGGCCTGTGCCTGATACAGGCGGTAATAGTGGCCTTCCTGCGCCATCAGTTCTTCGTGATTGCCGACCTCGACGACGCTGCCGCGGTCGAGCACGACCAGCCGGTTGGCCTCGCGCAGCGTGGAAAGACGGTGGGCGATGGCGATCGTGGTGCGACCGCGCACCAGATTGTCGAGCGCCTTCTGGATTTCCTTTTCGGTCGTCGTATCCACCGAGGAGGTGGCCTCGTCGAGGATCAGGATCTTTGGGTCGATGAGTAACGCTCGAGCAATGGAGATGCGCTGGCGTTCGCCGCCTGAGAGGGCCTGTCCACGTTCGCCGACCAGCGAGTCGTAGCCGTGTGGCAGGCGCAGGATGAACTCGTGCGCATGAGCGGCGCGCGCCGCGGCGACGATCTCCTCGCGTGTCGCGTCGGGCTTGCCGTAGGCGATGTTCTCGGCGATCGTGCCGAAGAACAGGAAAGGTTCCTGCAGCACGAGGCCGATGTTCTTCCGGTACTCGGCGACCGGCACCGAACGGATGTCGACGCCATCGATCAGGATCGCGCCTTCGGAAACGTCGTAGAACCGGCAGATCAGGTTGACCATGGTGCTCTTGCCGGAGCCGCTGTGGCCGACCAGGCCGACCATCTCGCCCGGCTCGATGGTCAGGCTGATGTCGCGCGTGACGCTGCGCGTGCCGTAGCGGAAGCCGACGTTGCGCAGTTCGATGCGTCCGGCGACGGCGGGAAGATGCACCGGCGTGGCGGGCTCCGGCACGCTGGAGACGTGGTCGAGAATGTCGAAGATGCGCTTGGCCCCCGCGGCGGCTTTTTGCGTCACCGAAACGATGCGGCTCATCGAGTCGAGGCGGGTGTAGAAGCGGCCGATGTAGGCGAGGAAGGCGGTAAGTACGCCGACCGAGATGTCGTTGCGCGAGATTTGCCAGATGCCGAAGCCCCAGATGATCAGCAGGCCGACCTCGGTGAGCAGCGTGACCGTGGGGCCGAACAGCGACCAGACCTTGTTGACCTTGTCGTTGACTTCCAGGTTGTGCTGGTTGGCGGCGCGGAAGCGCGCGGCCTCGCGGCTCTCCTGGGCGAAAGCCTTGACCACGCGGATGCCGGGAATGGTGTCGGCGAGCACGTTGGTGACCTCGGCCCAGATGCGGTCGACCTTCTCGAAGCCGGTGCGCAGCCGCTCGCGCACGGTGTGGATCAGGAAGGCGATGATTGGCAGCGGCAGCAGCGTGACCAGCGCCAGCCAGGGGTTGATCGAGACGAGGATCAGCGTCGTCATGCTGATCATCAGCACATCGGTGGCGAAGTCGAGGAAGTGCAGCGAGATGAAGATGTTGATGCGGTCGGTTTCCGAACCGATTCGTGCCATCAGGTCGCCGGTGCGCTTGCCGCCGAAGTATTCCTGCGAGAGCTTCAGGAGATGCTCATAGGTCGTAGTGCGCAGGTCGCGGCCAATGCGCTCGGAAACGAGGGCGAGGATGTAGGTGCGCGCCCAGCCAAGCACCCAGGCCAGCAGCGCTGCGCCGAGCAGGCCGGAGAGGTAGAGCGTGACGAGGCCTGTGTCGATCGGTTTGCCGTTCTGGTACGGGATCAGTACCTTGTCCATCAGCGGCATGGTCATGTACGGCGGCACCAGCGTCGCCGCGGTAGTGGCCAGCGAAAGCAGGAAGCCGGCGAGAAGCTGCCAGCGGTACGGGCGGGCGAAGCGCCACAGGCGGAACAGGGTCCAGGTGGAAGGCGGCGTCAGTTCTTCCTTGCTGCAGACCGGGCATTCATCCTGTCCGGCGAGCAGCGGGGTTTCGCATTTCGGGCAAACGGCCTGCGCCGGCGGCGTCGGAGCGACCCCAGTGACGACGAAGTCCAGTTGGCGGTTGACGTGGTCGATCAGGCGCCCGGCGGCGACGTCCTGGCCGAGGGTGTAGCGCCAGTGCGCCAGCCGGCCGGTGGCGTCGAAAAGTTCGAGACTGCCGACGCCGGCATGGTCGCGACGCGTCAGGCGCAAGCCCTCGCGCAACGGCTGGCTTTGCCATTCCGGAGTGTCGCCGGTGCGCGCGAGCAGGCGACGGTCGGTCAGGACGATCAGCCCCTTGCCGAAATGCAGGCTGGTGTTGAGGTCGATTTCCAGCCAGGCCAGGACCTTTTCCTCTTTCACGAGTTGTGCCTCGACGACGGGCTGCCAGGCCTCTGGCAGCGGAATCTGTGAAGACGTCGGGAGTATGGGTTGGAGGGCTGGCGGCGTGGCAGGGCTCTGGGTCATGGTCCTTGATTCGTCAGGTTTTTTGTGACCGCTGGAGGCGGCAAGCGGAATTGCCGGAGTATAACGAGTCATGCAGGCTGTGTTTTGTTGAAATCTCGTAACGATTGAGAGGCAAATCCGATGACCTGCCGTGAAAAACACCCGGTCCGGGCGTCGATGTCGGCAAGAGGCTGGCGTTTCGGATTTGCGCAGTTCCCCGCTTTTTTCTTGTCATTGGAAAAAACGAGGCATAGAATCCCCTCCTGTTTTGGGTGCCCTGCTTTGCGACCGTGGAGCCGGGTGAAACGGGAAGCCGGTGATTCTGTACCTTGGTATTTATTACCCTTGGTGCAGCCATTCCGGCACAGCCCCCCGCTGCTGTAGGCCAGACGAATCCGGCAAATGCCACTGTGCGGCGTATCTTTATGCGCATGGGAAGGCGCCGGAGGAGGACGAAGGCGAGTCAGAAGACCGGCCCAGAATTGGTTAGGTGTTCCCCGGGGTGGGGTGAAGCCGGCCGTCTGGTGGCGAGCAGGGCAGTTCCAGTTCTTCATTCTCGCATTCCAGGCTACCAGCGCTCGCGCTATCGTTTGTCGCGCCAGCATTCTTCCCCGTCGAATCCGCAAGTCATTGCTGCATCGTCGTTTTGCGAGGGAGAAATAATGCACATCATGGAGGGCTTCCTGCCCGTCGAACACGCCATCGGCTGGAGCGTGGCTTCGTTGCCATTCGTCGCCTGGGGCGTTCATTCCATCAAGAAGCGCATTGCCGCGAATCCGGAGCAGCGCATCCTGCTCGGCGTCGCCGCCGCCTTCTCCTTCGTTCTCTCGGCCTTGAAGATTCCGTCGGTGACCGGCAGCTGCTCGCACCCGACCGGCACCGGCCTCGGCGCGCTGTTGTTCGGGCCGGCGGCGATGGCGCCGATCGGCGCGGTCGTCCTGCTCTTCCAGGCCCTGTTGCTGGCGCATGGCGGCTTGACCACGCTCGGCGCCAACATCTTTTCGATGGCTATCGTCGGCCCCTTCGTCGCCTACGGCGTGTTCAAGCTGGCGCGTTCGCTCGGCGCCTCGCTGGCCGTGGGCGTATTCCTCGCCGCGAGCCTTGCCGACCTGATGACCTACGTCACCACCTCGGTGCAGCTGGCGTGGGCGTTCCCCGACCCGGCCGGCGGCTTCATGGTGTCGCTGGCCAAGTTCGCCGGCATCTTCGCGGTTACGCAGATTCCGCTGGCGATCAGCGAAGGCCTGCTGACGGTGCTCGTCTTCAATGCGCTGGCCCGCTTCAACCCGAAGGAGTTGGAGGACATGAAACTGGCTGAACCGCGGGAGGTGCAGGCATGAAACGGACGCAGAACATTTTGCTGATCCTCGGCGTGATTTTTCTCGCACTGGTGCCGCTGTGGATCGTCGAGCGTCCGGTTGCAGGACCGGATGGTGAGGAGGTGGCGATTTTCGGCGGCGCCGATGACCAGGCCAAGAACCTGATCGGCGAGATTCGGCCGGATTACCAGCCGTGGTTCGAGCCTCTGATCGAACCGGCCAGCGGTGAGATCGCCTCGATGCTCTTTGCCTTGCAGGCGGCGCTGGGCGCCGGGTTCATCGGCTACTACATCGGCGGCGCGCGCATGCGCGAAAAGATGCGTCGCGAGATCGAGGAAGCAGCTTCGAAAAGGGATGCCGCTTGAGCGGTATGCCGTCGTTAGAAACGTATCAGCAGTAACGCAATTCCGCGACGTCCGCGCACTTTCGGCGAGGGCGATCGCGACAATGCAGCAGGTGCTCGTTCAGCGTCGCTGACGGGTTAAACGGGAACGGGGTGCGCGGCGAACGACGAATCCGCCGCAATGCCCCGGCTGCCCCCGCAACGGTAAGCGAGTCAAGGTGCTTCACGGCTTCTTCTCCCCGGAGGAGCCAGTCACTGGACCGCCACGTGGCGTCAGTCATGACGTGCGCGAACGGTCCGGGAAGGCGATGCACCGGAAGCCGGTTCTGGCATCCACCCGCGAGTCCGGAGACCGGCCTGATGCAGGTGCCGCCAGTGGTTCGGCGGCGTGTGCAATTGACCTTCCGTGGGGTGCGGGGGGCGGCCAGAATTCGACCGGGGCTTTGCGGCGACTTGCCTCCCGATCCTCTTCTCCGCCTGCCGGGCAGAAGGTCAGACGATAAGGTCTGAATGGGGTCCGATCATGCAGCGCAAGTCCTGCACGTTACGCAGCAGCCAGCATCACGACAGCCTCAGCGCTGTCTCCCGAAGTTCACGAATCCCGCACTTCGTCCGGCGCTCGCCGGAGAGTGCGTCTCCAATCAATGTCGCGGAAACCGCCAATGCTTCACTGGACATGACGGCGGCGGCGGTGGATGCGGCGCCCTTTCCGGCGGAGCGGCGAAGTTGCGGGCGTCGACTGCCCCTGCTGCTGTTCTGCCTGTTCCTCTCCGC
>Ga0302250_1001142_pt1 | contig 21293 bp, 22 predicted proteins | sample AAG_RA_Asp_MG_FD_193536 | JGI IMG/M metagenome (GOLD analysis project Ga0302250, IMG submission 193536) | Enriched activated sludge microbial communities from anaerobic digester in WTTP, New Holstein, Wisconsin, United States - AAG_RA_Asp | ecosystem: Engineered > Bioreactor > Anaerobic >... | reverse complement strand
CGCTTGGTGATCTTCTCTCCCTGCTTCTGCCACTCCTCCCGTGCGCGCCGGAGTTCCCTGTCCAGGTTGCGCGCCCGCTCCTCGGCCTCCCGGACCTGGGTTCGCGCCTCGGCGATGTCCGACGAGAGGCGTTTCTCCGCCTCCATCGACGCCTCGGCTGCCCTTGCCTCTGCCACGGCGATCTTCGCCCGCGCCTGCGCGCGGACCACCACGAAGGCAACGGCAATCCCGATTCCCAGGCCCAGGAGGACGCCGAGGACCATCGCCATCAACGGTTCCACGGTGTCACCTCCACTGCATGTGCCCAGTCACGCCCGTGTTCGTCGGGACCCTGGAGGGGGACGGATCGAAGATTCCTTGCCAGAAAAGCCCTGCGACCCCGCGTTTCTGGCCACAACACCGGGTTCCGGAGGAGTTTCGACCGGTGCCCGGCACCATGACAACCGGCTTCCTTCCCGAAGCCGGAAGAAGAACCCCTTTCCTGCCCCGACCTTCCCGAACCGAACGGTTCATCCCTCCACACGGAGGGCTGTTCCTTCCTTCATCGTCCCGGGACGCTCGACGGCCTCCCGGATCATTCTCGCACGCTGCCTCACGGATTCCCGAAATTCCCCCAGGGCCCTCCGCGCCGACAGGCAGTCCTCGCTGCACTGGAGCAAGGCCAGCAGCGCCGCCTTGTGGGGCGACAACCCGGGCAGCTGGGACTCCAGGTCCTTCAGGCGCATCTCCGCATCGGCGACGGCCTGGAGGAACAGTTCCGGGTCCGTCTCGGTGCGGAGCGTGAAGGACTTCCCCTGGAGGGTCACTTCCAGAAGATGCCGGGTCATCGACGCCGCTCCCCAACCGGTGGAATCCTGTTCAAGAAACCGGGATTTGTCAAGGGAAGTCCACAGAAAATCAGCGGGACGGCATCCCGCCGGAACCCTCGGGAGTCCAGGCTCCCCGGATGCGGGAATTCCGGGAGGGATCCCCGAGCAGATCCTCCAGTTCCACTGGACATCGCCAGGTCCAGTTCCAGGGACCGACGGTCCCCGGAAGGTTGATGCGATGGTCGGCCGGGCTTCCCGGGAGGAGCCCCTCCGGCCAGAGGATTTCCTGCATCAGCAGCACCAGGAACAGGGAGCGGCCCCGGGCGAGCCACCCCTGGATCTCCCGGTGGAGGTCCGGCGTCAGCCGCGCCGGAGCCTCCCCGGAATGCCCCAGGACCCCGTGCAGTTCCTGTCGCTCGGACGGATTCTCCTCCCACCACTGGGCCAGGATCTCGCTGTCGTGGGTCGAGAGGGTCGCCATCGACAGGAGGGGATACTCCGCAGGGGGGATGAACCGCCGATCCCCCTTCCACCGCTTCTCCCATCGCTGGACCTTGAACCCGCAGATCCCCATCCGGAGCAGCGTCTCCCGGCAGACGTCCGGGATGGTTCCCAGGTCCTCGGCCAGGGGCAGCATGCCGGTGGCGGACAGCATCATGCGCAGGATCCGGGATCCGTGGGAACCCCAGAGGGATTCGTCCTCGGGGACGAACCGCCCGGTCCGCCCGGTCTTCTCCCCGGACGGGATGGTCCAGATCCGGAAGAAGCCCACGACGTGGTCGATGCGGTAGAGGTCGTAGTAGCGCTCGGCCTGCCGCAGGCGGCCCCGCCACCAGCGATCCCCTTCGGCCTCCATCCGGTCCCACCGGTAGGTTGGGAAGCCCCAGTTCTGGCCGTCCTGGGAGTACATGTCGGGCGGCGCCCCGGCGGAGACGTCGAGGTGGAACAGGTCCGGCCGGGCCCAGACATCGGCGCTGTCCCGGCCCACCAGGATGGGGATGTCCCCCTCCAGGAGCACCCCTTGCCCCCGGAGCGACTCCCGGGCCTGCCGGAACTGCAGGTCCAGGACCCACTGGGCGAAGAGGTGGAGGAACCAGCGATCCGTTTCCCTCGCCTCCCGGGCCAGGACCTCCCGATTCCCAGTTCCCCACTCCTCCCAGGAGGCCTGACCGTGAAGATCCTTCTGCACCCGGAAGGGAAGATAGTCCTCCAGCCAGGGGTTCTCGTCCCGGAAGATTCGCAGGATCCCCCGGAGGACCGAGCCGTCGATCCGGCGGGCGGCATCGGCGATCAGGTCCTCCTTGACCGCCCGCACCCGTTCCCATTCGACCCGGGACCCCGAGGGAATGGCCCTTCTCGCCTCGTCCACCTTCGCCTGCCACTCCCGGTCCTCCTCCAGACCGGGAATCCGGTCCAGGGCGACGTAGGCGGGGTCCAGGGCGAAGGCCGACAGGGCGCTGTAGGGACAGGACCCCTTCCCCAGGTCGTTCAACGGCAGCAACTGGATGACCTCGGCCCCGATGGAACGGCACCATTCTCCCAGGATCGGCAGGTCCGCCAGGTCCCCGATCCCGCAGTCCCGCCCGCTCCGGAGGGACGAGAGGGGGACGCAGACGCCTCGTCGCGGCCGGGCTCCCACGCGCTCCCAGTGCAGGGAAGCGTCCGTCCGTCGCAGGTCCTCCGGCAGTTCTCCCATCCTGAAACTCCCCTCTCCGTGTCCCCGGATCTTCCCTTCCGGGGTCAGTTCACGACACCTTCCTTGGGAGGCTCGGTCGCCTCCCGGATCTCCCCGTAGGTTTCCTCGTAACGGCGCAGGTTGTCGGTCAAAGCCCGGACGATCCGCTTCAGGTGTCCCGGACTGGTGATCACCCGGGCGTTCAGGGTTCCCAGTTGGGGGGAGAGGTAGTAGAAGTCCAGCAGGAACTCCTCCCGGTTGTGGGCCACCACCATGTGGTTGGCATAGACCCCTCCGGCCACTTCGTCGCGGATCTTCACCGGAACCGGGGGCTTTGCAGGACCCGCCATCTCGATCCTCCTCGTGAGATCCCCCGGGGAACCTCCCGGGGCGTCGCGAGTATAGCACCCGCCGGGATCCGTACTCCCTCCCCGCGGTGCCCGCCTCGTGCTACGTTTCCCCGGTACGGGTACCCTTCCGGAGGTTCCATGTACTCCCTGCTGGTCCACACGCTTCCCGAGGAACGCCGGGTGGCCCTGGTCGAGGGGCGAACCCTCCGGGAGCTCCGATCGGAACGGCGCTTCGAGCGGGGCATCGTCGGGAACATCTACCTGGGACGCATCGTCCGGGTCATGCAGGGCCTGAACGCCGCCTTCGTCGAGATCGGGACCGGGCGGGCCGGCTTCCTGCAATGGGACGAGGCGGCCATCGACCGAGGAGAGGAGGATCCCGAGGAGACGCCCGAGGCGCTTCCCGGCGCGGGCACCGCCCAGCCCCGTCCCCCGGCTCTGGGGGAGGACGTCCTGGTCCAGGTGACGAGGGAGGCCTTCGGGGGCAAGGGGCCGCGCCTGTCCCGGCAGTTGTCCCTTCCGGGACGCACGCTGGTCTTCCTTCCCACGGATCCCCTGGTCGGGATCAGCCGTCGGATCCAGGACCCGGCGGAACGCCGTCGCCTGCGGGAGGCCGTCGCGCCGCTGCTGCCCGAGGGTGCCGGGGCGATCCTCCGGACCGCCGCCCAGGGGCGCCCCGTGGAGGAACTGGCCGAGGACCTCTCCTTCCTTCGTTCGCTATGGGAACGCATCGGGACCCGGGCCCGGGAATCCCAGGCCCCCGCCCTTCTCCACGAGGACCTCGACCTGCTGCTCCGGTCGGCCCGGGATCACCTGGGTCCCGAATGCGAAGAGATCCTCGTGGACACCGCCGAGGATCACGACCGGCTGCTGCAGTTTGTGGACACCTTCATGCCCCGCTACGACGACCGGGTACGGCGTTACGACGGACCCGTGCCGCTCTTCGACCACTTTGGAATCGAAGGACAGGTCTCCTCGCTGCTGGACCGGAAGCTCTGGCTGAAATCGGGCGGTTCCATCGTCTTCGACCACACCGAGGCCTTGACGGCCATCGACGTCAACACCGGAGGGGGTTCGGGACAGCGGGACGGGGACGAGACGATCCTGATGACCAACCTGGAGGCGGCCCGGGAAATCGCCGCGCAGTTGCGCCTGCGGGACATCGGGGGAATCATCGTCATCGACTTCGTGGACATGCGCGACCCGTCGCACCGCCAGCAGGTCCAGGAGGAACTCGCCCGGAGCCTGGCGAAGGACTCCTCCCAGTGGGACATGCTGCCGATGTCCCGCCTGGGCCTGGTCGAGATGACCCGGAAGCGTTCCCGGGAGACCTTCCGAGCCAGGATGATCGAGACCTGTCCCTGCTGCGGCGGCCAGGGGTTCATCCGGTCGGTCGAGGCCTCCTGCGGGGAGATCGTGCGGCGCCTTGCCCGGACCCTGGCGATCCCCTCGGTCCGGGGCGCCCGGGTGGATGCCCACCCGAGGGTCATCGAGGGCCTGGTGGATGCCTGGCGCCTCTCCCTGGCGGACCTGGAGACCCGCTGGCAGAAGCCGGTCCGCCTGGTTCGCCGGGAGGACTTGCCCCTGGACCAGTGGACCCTCCGCACCGAGGGATGACCAGGATCCTTTCCCGGGGCTTGCCCTGGAATCCATCTGGCCCCATGCTCTGCGTCATGCCTCGGTCTTCCGGATCCAGGACCGGTCCCTCGCCCATCCGCCAGCGGCTAGACGAGTGGCTTTCCCACCTGGAGAACGGCCGTGGCACGAGCCCTCACACCCGCAAGGCCTACCGGATCGACTGCGAGGAATGGCTGGAGCTGCTGGAGGGCCACGGGGACGACCCCTTCCAGCCAGCCCGTTCGACGATCCAGGCGTGGTTCGCCACGCTGCACCGGCGGGGCGATGCCCCTTCGACCGTTTCCCGGAAGATCTCCGCCGTCCGGGGCTTCTACCGTCATCTCCGAAAGGCGGGCGCCATCGGCCACAACCCCTGGGAAGGGATCCGAGGCCCCCGGCAGGAGAAGAACCTCCCGGACTTCCTCCCGGTGGACGAGATGTTCGCGCTGCTGGACGCCCGGAATTCCGGGACGGCCCTCGGGATCCGGGACCGGGCGATCCTGGAACTGCTCTATGCCGGGGGATTCCGGGTCTCGGAACTGACGGGTTTGCGATGGAAGGACCTGGACCTTCGGGATGGGCAGGCCCGGGTGCTGGGAAAGGGCAGCAAGGAGCGTATCGTTCCCATCGGGAGGCCCGCGCTGGAGGCCCTCCGGGCATGGATCGAGGTCCGCCCCTCCCTGTTGAAGGGAGGAATGGACCCCGGTTCGCTGTTCCTGAACGCCCGGGGCGGCCCCCTGACCCCCCGGAGCGTCGCCCGGATCCTGGAATCGGCCGCCCGGGACGCCGGGTTGTTGCGCCGCGTCCATCCCCATGCCTTCCGGCATTCCTTCGCGACCCACATGCTCGACGGGGGCGCGGACCTCCGGGACATCCAGGAACTCCTGGGACATTCCCGGCTGTCCACCACCCAGCGGTACACCCACGTGACCCTGCGCAGGCTCCAGGAGGTCTATCATTCGGCCCATCCCCGGGCGAACGGGGACGGGGGACCTGCAAGGGACCGCGAACCGGACAGGAAGCCCGGGGAACGGACCAGGAAGGGAGGAGGATCTTGAAAGAACAGCCAGCATCGCCCAGGGGAACCACGGTCATCGCCGTGCGGCGGAACGGCTCCGTCGTGATCGCCGGCGATGGGCAGGTCTCCTACGGAGACACGATCCTGAAGCATACCGCGGCCAAGGTCCGGCGGGTCCACGGCGGCAAGGTCCTGACGGGCTTCGCCGGATCGACCGCCGATGCCTTCACCCTCTTCGAGCGGTTCGAGGCCCGCCTGAAGGACTTCAACGGCAACCTCGCCCGGGCCGCCGTGGAACTGGCCAAGGACTGGAGGACCGACCGGCTGCTCCGGCGACTGGACGCCATGCTGCTCGTCGCGGACCGGGAACGGACCTTCCTGCTGACCGGCGCCGGCGACGTCATCGAGCCGGACGAGGGGGTCATCGCCATCGGTTCGGGAGGGCCCTATGCCCTGGCGGCGGCCCGGGCGCTGATGCAGCACACCGGCCTGTCGGCCTCCGAGGTGGCACGCACGGCCATGGAGATCGCCGCGGGGATCTGCATCTTCACCAACCAGAACATCACCCTGGAGGAACTTTCGTGAACGCTGCGGAACGGGACCTGACCCCCCGGGAGATCCTGGCGGAACTGGACCGCTACGTCGTGGGCCAGCAGGCGGCGAAGAAGGCCGTGGCCATCGCCCTCCGGAACCGCTGGCGCCGCCGGCAGGTGGAGGGGCCTCTCCGGGACGAAATCACCCCGAAGAACATCCTGATGATCGGCCCGACCGGCGTCGGGAAGACGGAAATCGCCCGCCGGCTGGCCCGGCTGGCCCGGGCGCCCTTCGTGAAGGTCGAGGCGTCCCGCTACACGGAGGTGGGGTACGTCGGGAGGGACGTCGAGGGCATGATCCGGGACCTGGTGGAGGTGTCGATGCACCAGGTGAAGGCCGAGGAGGGGGAGCGGGTCGCCCCGAGGGCCCGGAAACTGGCCGAGGAACGGGTCCTGGACCTCCTGGTCTCCCAGCGGGAGGAGTTCCGGGGCGAGACCCGGGAGGCCCTGGCCGCGAGACTCCATGCCGGGGAACTGGGGGAGGTTCCTCTTCGGTACGACGTCCCGGACCAGTCCTTCCCCCTGATGTCGATCTTCAGCAACGCGGGGATGGAGGAGGTCGGGATCCAGTTCCAGGACCTGCTGGGCAACGCGATGCCGAAGAAGACCCGGACGCGGCAGACGACGGTCCGGGAGGCGATGCCCTGGTTCGAGTCCCAGGAGAGGGACCGGCTTCTGGACCCGGAACGGGTCGCCCGGGAGGCCCTCGACCGGGCCCAGCATCGGGGGATCGTCTTCCTGGACGAACTGGACAAGGTCGCCGGGAGGGAATCGGGCCAGGGACCTGACGTCTCCCGGGAGGGAGTCCAGCGGGACCTCCTCCCCATCGTGGAGGGCACCTCCGTCACCACGAAGCACGGCGTGGTCCGGACCGATCACATCCTGTTCATCGGCGCGGGGGCCTTCCACGTGTCGAAGGTGACCGACCTGATCCCTGAACTCCAGGGGCGTTTCCCGATCCGGGTGGAACTCGACGCGCTGACGAGGGAGGACTTCCTGCGGATCCTCCGGGAGCCCGACAACAGCCTGATCGGGCAGTACCGGGCCCTGCTGGAAACCGAGGGGGTCCTGCTCCGCTTCGAGGACGACGGGATCCAGGCCATCGCCGAGGTCGCTGCCGAACTGAACAGCCGCTTCCAGAACATCGGGGCGCGACGGCTCCACACGGTGATGGAGAAGGTGCTGGAGGAGGTCTCCTTCCACGCCCCCGACATCGGCGGCCAGGAGATCCCCATCACGGCGACCTACGTGCGGCAGCGCCTGGAGGACATCCTCCGGGACGAGGACCTGAGTCGCTACATCCTGTAGGGTCGTTCAGCGCTGGGCCACCGCGCTGAGGTGCCGGGCATCGATCCGGAGGGCCACCTTCCCCACCAGCACCCGGGCCTGGCCGCGGGCGTCCACCTCGGCCACGATGGCGTCCCGCCCCGCGAGGATGCCCGCCTCGATGCGCACCCGGTCCCCCACCCCGAAATCGACCGAACCCCCGCCGACCGAGACCCTCGGGATGTCCCGACCCGCCGTTCCCGGAGACGAGGCCGCCGAGGGGACCTGGGAATCGGGAAGCAGCCAGTTGGAGGACGGCCTCCAGGCCCAGAAGTCCCAGATCGGAAGCAGCCTGGTCAGGGTCTCCAACGCCTGGGATCGCAGGTTCGGAGCCATCACCTCCGGACTTCCCGGGGCGAAGACGCGCCCGACCAGGATCCGGAAGGACTCGTTCAACACCGATTGCTCCAGGCGGGCCAGGTGGGACTCCTCGAAGCCCGGCCCATCGACCCAGGTGTCCGGACCGATCCGGAACCGGTAGTCCGGGGGCAGAGTCCGGATCCGGTGGACCAGATCCAGCGCTTCGGAGGGCTGGCGGCAGCGGTTCAACAGGTTCATCACGTCCAGCCAGGCCCGCGAATGGGCCATCAGGCCCACCTCGACGCCCTCCTGGGAGAGTCGGACTCCGAGGTGGAGGTGCTGCTGGTGCACCGCAAGACCGGCCACCTGCTCCGGCAGCGAGAAGCGGGAGTCGATCAGGGGCCCCACGGCCTTTCGCTGGTCCTCCGTCCGGGTGAAGAAGAGGACCATCTCGTCGACCCGGTGCTGGTTGAACAGGCAGGGGACGTGGGGACTGATCTCCCAGGAGAAGGATCGCTCCCTGGTCAGCGGAACCGCAGCAGCCTCGCCCAGGTCCCGGAGCGCCTCCCGGAGCGCCATGCGATCCCGGTTGAACTGGTTCGACGACTGTTTCCTTTGTTCGAAGACCGACAGGGCCTCGGCATCGAACCCGGCGAAGGGACCCCCGAAGACCAATTCCAGCCCTCCTGTCGCAGCGCCGCCATCGCGGCCGCCGAAGTGTATCCGAAGGGTTTGCGGTTGCCAAGCCGCCCGGCTCGCCCCGGCGCATTCCGCGGCCGCGACCGTCCGCCGGGGGACGGCTTGACGAGGGCGGTTTTCCTGGGAGACTTGAAATCCAGGTGCGGCGCGGAGGAACCGAAGATGGCGAGGGAGGCGTTGGCGCTGCGGCCCGACATGTCCGTCGCGGTTCTGACCGGAGCCGGCATCTCGGCCGAGTCCGGGATCGCCACCTTCCGGGATTCGGGGGGCCTCTGGGAACGGTACGACGTCTCCCAGGTGGCGACCCCAGAAGGTTTCCGCCGGGACCCCGACCTGGTCTGGCGCTTCTACAGCGAACGGCGGCGGCAGGCCCTGGCCGCAATCCCGAACGCGGCCCACCGGGCACTGGCAGAGATGGAACGGTTCCTGGAGTCCCGGGGCCGTTTCACGCTGGTCACCCAGAACGTGGACGGACTCCACCAGCGGGGTGGGGCCCGGAACGTCCTGGAGGTCCACGGATCCCTCTTCCGCACCCGCTGCAGCAACCCGGGCTGTCCCCAGGCCGCGACGGAATGGCCGGATCGGGAACTCCACCTGGACGGCGCTCCCAGGTGCGCCGAGTGCGGGCAGGTCCTCCGTCCGGCGGTGGTCTGGTTCGGCGAGGCCCTGGACCCCCGGATCCTCTTCCAGGCCGAACAGGCCGTGAAGCACTGCGATCTGTTCCTGGTCGTCGGGACGTCGGGGGTCGTCTGGCCCGTCGCCGGCCTGGTCCACGTCGCCCGGGATCAGGGCGTCCGATCGGTGCTGGTGAACCTGGAACCCCCGGAGAACCACCGGTATTTCGACGAAATGCACCTGGGGAAGGCCGCCGAGATCCTCCCCTCCCTCCTCCGCCTGGAATAGGAGGCCGGGGATCAATCCTTCCCGGCCAGGGCCTCCCGGACCCCCTCCAGGAGTCCTCCGCCCGGGCGAAGCATCCGCTGGAGCCGGTCGGCATCGGGCCCCACGGGGCGATCCCCATCCAGGGGAGGAATCGCCTGCCGGATCAGGTGGTGGGCGACCCGGACTCCCCTTCCGGGCCGCCTCGGCCCCCGCTGGTCGATCCCGGCCGCGGCGCACAGCGCCTCGAGGGCGAGCACCCAGCGGACGTTCTCCACCACCTGCCGGGCCTTCAGGGCCGAGGTCATGCCCATGCTGACGTGGTCCTCCCGGTTGGCCGAGGAGGGGATGCTGTCCACCGACGCCGGGTGGGCCAGGACCTTGTTTTCGCTGACCAGCGAGGCGGCCGAGACCTGGGCCATCATGTACCCGCTGCAGAGGCCCGAGTGGGTGGCCAGGAATGGGGTCAGTCCCTCGGAAAGCGCCGGGTTCAACAGGTGCTCGACCCGCCGTTCCGAAATGGAACCGAGTTCGGACGCGGCGATCGCCAGGAAATCCAGCGCCAGGGCCACCGGCTCACCGTGGAAGTTGCCGCCCGAACGGATCGACCCGTCCGGGAAGACCAGGGGATTGTCCGTCGCCGAGTTCATCTCGATCTCGACGGTCCGCCGGACGAAGCCCAGGGCGTCCCGGACCGCCCCGTGGACCTGGGGCATGCACCGCAGGGAATAGGGATCCTGGACCCGGTGGGAACTGGACCGGTGGGACTCCCGGATTTCGCTGTCCTGGAGCATGGCCTGGAGCCGGCGCCCCGATTCGATCTGCCCGGGATGGGGCCGAGCCTGAAGGATCCTCGGATCGAAGGCGTCGGGAGTGCCCAGGGCCGCCTCCAACGTCATCGCCCCGATGAGGTCGGCCACTTCCACCAGATGCAGGGCCTCCCGCAACGCGACCGCGCCCACCGCCGTCAGGACCTGGGTCCCGTTGACCAGGGCAAGGCCCTCCTTCGGCTCCAGGCGCAGCGGGACGAGTCCGGCCCGGGACAGGGCCTCGGCCCCTCCCATCTCCTCGCCGCCGACTCGCGCCCTCCCCTCCCCGACCATCACCAGGGCCATGTGTGCCAGGGGAGCCAGGTCGCCCGAGGCGCCGACGGACCCCCGGGAGGGAACCACCGGGTGGACGCCCCGGTTCAGCATCTCGATGAGCAGGAGGACGACCTCCGGGCGCACCCCGGCCAGTCCCGTCGCCAGCACCTGGGCCCGCAGCAGCATCGCCGCCCGGACCTCCTCCTCCCCCAGGGGCTCCCGGACGCCCGCCGCGTGGCTTCGGACCAGATTCCATTGTAATTGCGCCAGGTCCCCGGAGGGGATGGGGACCTCTGCCAGGGCACCGAACCCGGTGTTGATCCCGTAATGGGGAAGACCGTCCCCGAGGCGCCCCTCGACCACGGCCCTCCCCGCCCGGACCCGGGCCTCGGCCTCGGGGTGCAGCGTCACCTGCTCCCGCCGATGCACGACCGCGTCCAGTTCCTCCAACCCGATGGCCTGCCCGATCCGGATCATCCCTCCTCCCGCATTCCGATCCCGGGCGCATTGTATTCCCATCTGCCTTTCCGGGACCTCGGGTTGACCGGAGGACACGGTCTGATACCCTTGCCGGGGTTTTCTACGGGGCGATTCCCATCATGGAAACGAACGGCAACGACACCCTCCAGGCGACTCCCGAGGAACACCGGGCCGCGATCCAGTCCATCCTGGACCAGATCCGCCCCGCCCTGGTGAACGACGGGGGCGACTGCGAACTGGTGGACGTGTCCGAGGACGGCAAGACCGTGTACCTGAGGCTCCAGGGAGCCTGCGCCCACTGCCCCTCCTCGATCTACACCCTGAAGTACGGCATCGAGCAGGTGCTCCGGGAACTGGTCCCCGGCGTCGAGACCGTCGAGCCGGTGCCCTGAGTCCACCGGGTTCCGAAGCACGGACCGGCGGGGAAGCGCGGAGTCAGAAACAGGCGTTGAAGACGCGCCAGGCGTTGCCTCGGGCCGGATCCCGGCGGAGGCCGCACGGCGTCGCCATGTCGCTCTGGCTGTTCTGGACGAAGACCTTCAGGTTCTGCCCCTCGGTCCGCTTCTCCATCACGACGTAGGTCAGCGCCGACGGGTCCTTCAGGAGGTATCGGGCCTTCCTGCGGATCGCAGGAAAGCGCATCGTCTCCCATTCGTTCATGGCCGCCGGGGATGCGACCTCGTCGGAGTGGAGCAGTTCGGCGAAGGCGATCCAGGACTCCTGCTCGTCGGGCATCATGGCCGCCTTCAGCACGTCCTGGACGACCTTCTCGGGCGTGCCCGCGTCGGGATTGGAGACCGTCACTCCGATGCCCAGGCGGTTCTTCAGCGCCTGGCATCCCGATTCCAGGGACACCACCATCGCCAAGGCCAGCCACGGCGCCACCTTCCTCATCGGGATCCTCCTGGCGGTTCGTGGGGCGAGTCTATCGGGAATCGCGGGATGGGACAAGGGCGGGCCGAGCACTGCAGGCGAGCGGAATCAGGCCTTCACGATGGCGTCCACGCCGCAGGTCGGCACGCACTTCGAGGTGCCGCCGGCGCTGGCGCACTCGTCGCACTTCGCGGGGTCGATCACGTAGGCGGGATCCCCGGGGGAAATGGCGTGGTTGATGTCGCACGCCTCCTCGCAGGCACCGCAGGAAACGCAGAGATCCGGGTCGATCTTCATGGCCATGGCGCAACCTCCCAAAGAGAGTCCCGGGGCGGCCCCTCGCCGTCCGACGGGCGAATGCTCTGCAAAGACGGGTCTCCTGTCAAGCGATCCCTTCGACATCGTGGATTTCCGTCCCCTTTTGGATCGACAATGGCCCCATGATCGAGTCCTTCCCGGCGGACCTCGTGGTGCCCGGCCTCCTGGTCGGCCCCGCTCCGACCTCCCTGAACCACTTCCAGGCCATCCGGGAACGGGGGGTGGAGGCCCTGCTGTCCCTCCAGACCGAGGCCGAGGCGGCACGGCACGGCCTTCTTCCCGAGGTGGCGGCCCGGGTGGCCTCCTCCCTGGGGATGTCCCTGGACCGGGTTCCCATCCCGGACCTCGATCCGGGAGCCCTGCGGAGGCTTCTGGGTGCCGCGGTGATGCGTTTGGACGACCTCCTGGGCAGCGGGCGCCAGGTGTACCTGCACTGCGCGGCAGGGCTGAACCGTTCGCCGACGGTGGCCGCCGCCTGGATCGGCTGGCGACGGTCCCTCGACTCCCTCTCGGCCTGTACGCTGGTGCGCCGGGCCCGGCCATCGGCGCCGGACGTCGAGGCCGTCCGAGAATTCCTGTCGAAGATCCGTGCTTCCTAGCGCTTCAGGGTGCGTGCCGAAGGGGACTTCCTGCGGGGACCGGCGGGGGCCTTCCGGGGTGCGCCCTCGGGACCGCCGTCGGTGACAGCGTCTCTGCGACGGATCCCCACCTGGATCCGGATGTCGAAGACCAGGTCCGTCAGCAGCCGCTGCAGTTCCTTCGCGGGATCCACGTGTTCCAGGAACCGGTTCAGTTCCCGGACCGAGGCCGCCAGGAAGTCCCGGCGCAGTTCGGACAGTTCCGCCCGGACGGCCTGGCCGACCTCCTTCGGGATCACCGCCCCGAGGATCTGCCGGAGTCCCTCTTCGGAATTCAGCAGGGACTTCACGGAGGTCCCCACGGCCTTCCGGGCCAGGTCCAGCACCCCGTCCACCGCCCGCCTTCCCGACGTCTCCTCCGCCGGCCCGCTGTCGGGTCCATCGGCCATGGAAGCCTCCTGGAATCATACGGAGGGCATCCTAGCACGACCCTCCGGCTTGTTCCTAGGGCAGAGGGTGTCCATGATAGACTCCGACGCCCTCGGAACCCGCCGGGTCCCGGGCAGAATCGGAGGACTCGATGGACTGGCTCAAGAAGATCTTCGGCACCAAGAACGAGCGGGAACTCAAGCGGATGCGACCCATCGTCGCCCGGATCAACGAACTGGAGCCGCGGTTCCAGCAGATGTCCGACGAGGAGATGCGCGGTCTCAAGCAGGTCTTCCGGCAGCGCCTCCGGGACGGGGAGACGCTCGAGGACATCCTCCCGGAGGTTTTCGCCGCGGTCCGGGAGGCCTCCCGCCGAACCACCGGCATGCGGCACTACGACGTGCAGTTGATCGGAGGCATCGCGCTGCACCGGGGGATGATCGCCGAAATGAAGACCGGCGAAGGCAAGACGCTGGTCGCGACCACGGCTCTGGTGCTGAACGCCCTGGAACCCGACCCCGACGTTCCCGATCGGGGCATGGGGGCCCACCTGGTCACCGTGAACGACTACCTTGCCCGGCGGGACGCCGAGTGGATGGGGCCGATCTACCGCGCCCTGGGCCTGACCGTGGGGGTGATCGTCCACGGGATGACCGACGAGGAGCGCCAGCAGGCCTACCTGGCCGACATCACCTACGGCCAGAACAACGAGTTCGGGTTCGACTACCTCCGGGACAACATGAAGTTCAGCCTGGACTCCATGGTGCACCGGTACTTCCAGTTCGGGACGGTCAACGGCCAGGTGAAGACCTTCCACTACGCCATCGTGGATGAGGTGGACAGCATCCTCATCGACGAGGCCCGGACGCCCCTGATCATCAGCGGTCCCGCCGAGGAATCGTCGGAGATCTACTACACGGTGAACGCCATCGTGCCGTCGCTGCGGCGGGACGAGGACTACACGGTGGACGAGAAGGCTCACTCCGTGGCCCTGACCGAGTCGGGCGTGGACAAGGTGGAGCGGCGCCTGGGGGTCCGGAACCTCTACGACGGCGACAATGTCGAACTGGTCCACCACGTGTACCAGGCCCTGAAGGCCCATGCCCTCTTCAAGCGGGACGTCCATTACGTCGTCGAGAACAGCGAGGTGATCATCGTTGACGAGTTCACCGGGCGGAAGATGCCCGGCCGCCGCTGGTCCGACGGGCTGCACCAGGCCGTCGAGGCCAAGGAGGGCCTCCGGATCAAGGAGGAGAACCAGACCCTGGCGACGATCACCTTCCAGAACTACTTCCGGATGTACCGGAAACTCGCGGGCATGACCGGAACGGCGGACACCGAGGCCGAGGAGTTCGCTCGGATCTACAACCTGGACGTGCTGGTCGTGCCGACCAACCGGGCGATGATCCGCCGGGACCACGAGGACCTGGTGTACAAGAACGAACGGGCCAAGTTCCTGGCCGTGCTCCAGCAGATCAAGGAATGCCATGCCAAGGGGCAGCCCGTCCTGGTGGGCACCACCTCGGTGGAGAAATCCGAACTGGTCAGCCGCCTGCTGAAGAAGGAGAACATCCCCCACCATGTCCTGAACGCGAAGAACCACGCCCGGGAAGCCGACATCATCGCCCAGGCGGGGCGCAAGTTCTCTGTGACCATCTCGACCAACATGGCCGGGCGGGGGACCGACATCCTGCTGGGTGGCAACCCGGAGGCCCTGGCCAGGACCCAGGCCGAGAGCGTCGAGAGCGAGAAGTTCCAGGAGGTCCTCCAGCAGTTCCGGCGGGTCTGCGCCGCCGAGCGGGAGGAGGTCCTCCAGGCCGGCGGGCTGATGATCATCGGCACCGAGCGCCACGAGTCCCGGCGGGTGGACAACCAGTTGCGGGGACGGGCTGGCCGACAGGGGGACCCGGGGGAGTCCATCTTCTTCCTGTCCCTGGACGACGACCTGATGCGCATCTTCGGAGGCGACCAGATCAAGAAGATCATGGAAAGCCTCAACGTCCCCGACGACGAGCCGATCGTGCACCGGTGGGTCACCAAGGCCATCGAAAGCGCCCAGAAGCGCGTGGAGGGACGCAACTTCGACATCCGCAAGAACCTGCTGGAATACGACGACGTGATGAACCAGCAGCGGCAGACCATCTACAGCCTACGGCGCCGGGTGCTGGACCCGAAGGAGGACATCGGCGCGCTGGTCCGGACCACGATCGAGCAGTACGCGTACCGCCTGCTGGACCAGTACTGCCCCGAGGGGGTCAACCCCGAGCAATGGGACTTCGTCGGGCTCGCGTCGGAACTGGCCTCGAACCTGCGCATCAAGGTGCCGCCGGAAGCCCTGTCCGAATCCCCCGAAACCCTGACCTCCCGCCTGGTCCAGATGCTGCTGGACGCCTTCCAGCAGAAGGAGCAGGCGACGGTGGAACGGGCCGTGGACTCGAACCTCCCGCCTCCGGCGGCCGGGACGCTGGATTTCGATGCGGAGGCCTGGGAGCGGGACCGGGCCGCCCTGCGGGAGAGGATGCGGGAGGCCTGGTGGCAGTACGAACGGGAACGCTACCTGCGGGCCATCGACCAGCTCTGGAAGAACCACCTCTACGCGATGGACCACCTGAAGGAGGGGATCTACCTGGAGGCGTACGCCCAGAAGGATCCCAAGGTCCTGTACAAGAAGGAGGGGTACGAACTGTTCAAGCAGTTGCTGGACCTGATCAACACCCAGGTGGTGGAGACCCTCTTCCGGGTCGAGATCCAGGGCGAGCGGGACGTGGAGCGCCTTCGGCGTCTGCGGAGCCGGGTCTCGATGACCTACGGCCGCGGGGTGATGCCGGACCTTGCCGCGTCGGGAAATTCCGGCGAGGCCCGGGAGGTGGCGTCCCAGGCCGCCGCCGCCTCGGGCGGGCGGGCCGGGCCCGTGATCCGGGCCTTCCCGAAGGTCGGCCGGAACGACCCCTGCCCCTGCGGATCCGGGAAGAAGTACAAGAAATGCCACGGTTCCCACCTGGGCGAGGGGGACCAGCCGGGATGAGGGCTTCCAGGACACCGGTCGCGGCCGCGCTTCTGGCGGGGTGTCTGCTGGTGGCGAAGTTTCCCGTGCGGTCCCTGGAGGCGGCTCCCGCGGATCCCTGGAACGGCCGGGACAAGGCCTTGCACTTCACCGGAACCTTCGTGCTGTCGGCCTCCGGGTACGCCCTGGGAACCGGGCTGATCCGTTCCAGGGACGCCGGCGCCATTCTGGGGTCCTCGGTCGGCCTGGGAGCCGGTGCCCTGAAGGAGATCGTGGACCTGGCCGGCGCGGGACACCCCTCGGCCCGGGATTTCGCCTGGAGCGCTGCCGGGACCGCGTTCGGCCTGCTGTTCGGCTTCCTGATCGACCTGGCCGTGAACGGGTGGGCCCGGCCGTCTCCCCGGCGTTGATCTTCCGGGCATCGCCGGTACAATGAGCCACCCTTTTCCGCCGGAGCCCCCCATGTCGTCCACCGTGCTTCGAACCGACTTCCCCGGCGTTCCTTGCATGTCCCGCGGCAAGGTGCGGGACATCTACGACCTGGGGGAACACCTCCTGATCGTGGTCACCGATCGCATTTCCGCCTTCGATCACGTGCTCCCCAACGGGATTCCCGACAAGGGCCGGGTGCTGAACCTCCTGTCGGCCTTCTGGATGGAGCGGACCAGGAACCTCGTCCAGAACCACCTCGTGAGCGTTCGCGTCGAGGACCTTCCCGAGTCCCTGCGGGCCCACCGGGAGATCCTGGAAGGCCGCTTCACCCTGGCGCGCAAGGCCCGGATGCTTCCGGTGGAATGCATCGTCCGCGGGTACCTGGTCGGCAGCGGCTGGAACGACTACCGGAGGACCGGTTCCGTGTGCGGCATCCCGCTGCCGGAGGGACTGTTGGAAAGCGCCCGCCTTCCCGAGCCGATCTTCACGCCGTCCACCAAGGCCGAGACCGGGCACGACGAAAACATCCCCTTCGAGGAGGTGGTCCGCCGGATCGGGCCCGACCTGGCCGAGGAGGTCCGCCGGACCTCCATCGATCTCTACCGTCACGCCGAGGAGTACGGCCGGAGCCGCGGCATCCTGATCGCCGACACGAAGTTCGAGTTCGGCATCGTGGACGGGCGCCTGACGCTCTGCGACGAGGTCCTGACTCCGGATTCCAGCCGGTTCTGGCCCGCGGACGGCTACCAGCCCGGGAGATCCCAGCCCTCCTTCGACAAGCAGTACGTCCGTGACTACCTGTTGTCGATCCACTGGAACAAGGAGCCGCCGATTCCGGTGCTTCCGGACGAGGTCGTCCAGCAGACTGCGAACCGGTACCGGGAGGCCTATCGCCGTCTCGTGGGCCAGGAGATCTGACCTCCAGGAAAGCCGTTCCTTCCTTCGCCTCGGCATCCGGCCCTGGCGAGCCTCCCGGGGCTTGCAACCCATCGAGACTTGCTGTAAAAACAGCCCGCCTTGCGCAGGGGAGTCTACGGTGTACGAGACCTCGGACATCCGGAAGGGCCTGAAGATCAAGATGGACGGCGATCCCTGGATCGTCGTGGACTTCCAGTTCGTGAAGCCCGGCAAGGGGACGGCGTTCACCCGGGTCCGGCTGAAGAACCTGCGTACCGGCCAGGTGCTGGAACGGACCTTCAAGACCGGCGAACGCCTGGAGGAGGCCAACCTCGAGGAGCACCAGGCCCAGTATCTGTACAACGATGGCGAAGAGTTCCATTTCATGGACCAGGAGTCCTACGAGCAGATCAGCATCCCCCGGAAGGTACTGGGGGACGCCGCCCTGTTCCTGATGGAGAACATGGTCGTCGAGATCCTGTTCTACGAAGGGACTCCGATGAACGTCGAACTGCCCACGTTCATCGAGGCCGAGATCACCTACACCGAGCCGGGGATGCGGGGCGACACGGCCACGGGCGCCACCAAGTCCGCCACGATCAACACCGGCGCGACCCTCCAGGTCCCCCTGTTCCTGAACCAGGGCGACTGGATCCGCATCGACACCCGCGACGGTTCCTACGTCGAGCGCGTGAAGAAGTAGCCTCCGGGCATCGGAGGCCTCCGATGGATCCTTCGATCTCCCGCACCTCTCGACAGGACGTGCTGCTTCGCAACCTTCCCCTCCGGGGCAGGCTGCTGAGGTCCCTGCGGGAGTTCTTCTGGAACGCGGGATTCCTGGAGGTCGAAACGCCCATCGCCTGCGCCTCCCCCGGGGTCGAGGTCCACCTCTCCCCCTTCCGCCTGGAGGGGGCGGGCCTGCGCCACGAGTCCCGGTGGCTCACCACCAGCCCCGAGTTCCACATGAAGCGCCTCGTCGGGATGGGGTTCGACCGCATCTTCCAGGTCACCCGGGCCTTCCGGGCCGGCGAGCGGGGGGAACGGCACAACCCCGAGTTCACCATCGTCGAGTGGTACCGCGTCGGGGTGGACTACCGGGCCATCCAGGAGGACTGCGAGGCATTGCTGCAGCACCTGGGGAGATCCATCGGGATTGCGGTGACCCCTTCGGTCCCCTCCGGCCGCGAATCCCTGGACCTTTGTTCCCCCTGGCCGCGGACGTCCTTCGAGGAGGCCTTCCGGCGGGCCGCGGCGGTCGATCCCTTCTCCCTGGAACCGGAGGCCCGGGACCTGCTGCTGGTGGACGCCGTCGAACCCACCCTGGGCCGCGGAAGACCGGAATTCCTGGTGGAATACCCGGCCGACCAGGCATCCCTGGCCCGCCTGTCGGACCGGGACCCCCGGGTCGCCGAGAGGTTCGAACTGTACGCCGCGGGCCTGGAACTGGCCAACGGGTTCACCGAGGTCTCGGACGCCGACGAGTACCTCCGGCGGTGCCGGGCGGACCTTCAGGCCCGCCGGGCCCTGGGCCTCGTGGAGCCCCCCGTCGATTCCCGGTACGTGGAGGCCCTCCGCCGGGGGCTTCCGCCATGCGCGGGGGTCGCCCTGGGCTTCGATCGCGTGGCGATGCTGCTCCTGGGATCGGCGCGGATCGAGGAGGTGCTGGCCTTCCCCTTCGAGGACGCCTGATTTCTCTTGACAGGTTCCCGCTCCTGTCGTACAAAGCACCCGCATTTGGCCCCGGGCGAATAGCTCAGCCGGAAGAGCAGCAGCCTTACACGCTGCGGGTCACAGGTTCGAGCCCTGTTTCGCCCACAGGGCCGCTCTTTGATCGTCGGGGTGGTAGTTAAGTCGGTTATAACGCTGGCCTGTCAAGCCAGAGGCCGCGGGTTCGAGTCCCGTCCACCCCGCTGAACGAAACGAATCCCCCGTTCCTCCAGGTGCTGCCGCAGCCTTTCGACCCCCGTGAAGCAAAATCCTTGGATGCCATGCTCGCGGGCGCCGTTCACGTTCCGTTCCAGGTCGTCCACGAAGAGGATCCGTTCCGGCGGTACTTCCAGGGCCTCGACCAGGGCGCGGTAGAGCCGCGGATCGGGTTTCATCGCCCCCACCTCGTAGGACACCACCCAGGCGGGAATCCGGCGGACCGCAGGGAAATGGCGCTGGCACCAAGGGAAATGCAGCGGGTCGGTGTCCGAAAGACCGCCCAGGCGGATGCCAGCCGTCGCCAGGTCCTCCACCAGGTCCTCCATGCCGGGCATCGGACTGAAGACGTCACACCAGCGCGAGGCGAACTCGACGAACCCCATCCGGATCCCGGTGCGGTCCTGGAAGGCCTGGTGGAACTGCAACGGGTCCAGGTGCCCGCAGTCGAAGGCGACCAGGAGGTCGTTTTCCCGCAGGCGGGAAATGTCCGAAGGATCTCCGCCTCCGGCCTGGATGAGTGCCGGCCACAACCCTGCGTCCAGGTGCACCCGGACCAGCACCTGTCCCAGGTCGAAGGCCACCGCCTCGATGCCCCCCTCCATGTCTCGCCCCGGAACGGCCACGGGTCATTCTAACGGGGATTCCGGCTTTCCGTTATACTGGCCGCCGTGGCATTCGACCTACATCGCGCCCTGCTGGAGGGCCTCGGCAGCCGGATCCCGTTCCTGGATCGGCTGCTTTCCTACTGCTATTTCGCCGATATGTCCGTCCTGGAGGTGGCTTCCTGCGACTCCGGCGGTCGGGGAGTGTCCCTGGTGGGCCGGATGGGCGCCGAGGGGGCCGAGGAGGTCGTGCTGGTCTCCCCGCTGCCTTCTCAGGCCTCCCGCCGGGGGCTCCTGGAAGACCCGTTGGACCGGCGGCGGGCTCTCCGGCTGCTGGCGGCGACCTGGGCCCTTGCCTCCCTCCAGGATCCCCAGCGGCCCTCCCCGGGAGCCGGACTGATCGCCGTCCATCCCGATCCCGACGGGGACGCCCTGTCGGGTCTTGCCCGGGAGCGCGACCTGCTGAGACCCAGACGATTCCTTCTTCTGGACGACGCCCCTCGTCCCGGAAAGGTTCCGGTCGCCATGGACGGGATGATCGTCCGTGTCGCGGCCCCGCTGCCGGTGCAGTCGATCCCCCGCCCGCTCCGAGACATCCAGGTCTGGCGCTGGCACCCCGGTCCAGGCCTGTTCCGGGCCCTCGAGGAAATCTGTTCCCTCCACCGAGAAGGACGCATCGTGCCCCTGCTGGTGCACCCCCGGAGCGGGATCCTGCTGGAGGAGCCTCCGGACGCCGAGGTCACCGTGGGCCTCCTCGATTCGGGGGTCGTTCCGCCCCCGGCGTGGCGCCATGTGGACAGCCCGATGCGCATCGGGACCCAGGGTTCCTGGGGAGGGCGGGTCCGGGCCTTCGCCGAGGGCTTTTCCATCCTTTCCGAGGCGGCACGTCGTGCCTGGGGCGGATCCCTTCCCGACGGGGCGATCCGGGTCGTCGGGACCGTCGCCCGAAACCCGGTGGGCATCGACCTGGTGATCTGGGTCCCGGCGGGTTCCCTGGAGAAGACCCGGGAGTTCCTGGAACAGTCCCCTCCGAAGGAAGGATCCGAAATCTCCCTGGGCCCCGGGCGTTCGATCCGGACCGTGTCGCCGGCATCCCTGCCGGACCTCCGATTCCCTCCCGGCATGGCCCTCTGCATCCCCGAGGGAGTCCCGACCGAGGCCCTTGGCTCCCGGCGGGACGAGGAAGGGGACCCGGTCCGGGAGGCCGTTACGCTGGCGATGGACCTGAAGGAGTTGCTGAGGGGCCTGCTGCGCCCCGGACAGGAAGGACGATGACACGACCGGGAGCCAGCCGTTTTCTGGAGGAGGCCGACCGACGGATCGGCGGCCGTCGATGGGCCCTGCTGTGCCACGCCGCATCGGTGGATCATACCGGACGGTCGATCCTGGAACCCCTGTGCAGC
>Ga0302250_1001138_pt1 | contig 21340 bp, 14 predicted proteins | sample AAG_RA_Asp_MG_FD_193536 | JGI IMG/M metagenome (GOLD analysis project Ga0302250, IMG submission 193536) | Enriched activated sludge microbial communities from anaerobic digester in WTTP, New Holstein, Wisconsin, United States - AAG_RA_Asp | ecosystem: Engineered > Bioreactor > Anaerobic >... | reverse complement strand
GCGGCCAAGGGCCAGATCCACGCTGGTGCAGGGGGGAAGTATGATCTCGGCTTCCTTTCCTTTGAAGGCTATCATGCCGATCTTGTCTCTCTTCTGGTAGGAGTCCATTAAGAGGGAGAGAACTGCACCCTTGGCGCTCTCCATCCTCTGATTGGCCCCCATGGATCCGCTGGCATCTACCACGAAGAGGACTACGGCGGAGGTCTTGCCCACTCTCTCCTTCTCCCGTATATCCTCGCCCTTCACGATGATGGCGTTGGGGCCGGATCTGATCCTTTGATAGGGGGCAGCGGCACGAATGGTGGCATCAATGGCAATATCTTTTCCTTCCTGGGGCATTTTCTGGCGCAGATACCGGCCGCGGTTGCGCAGAGCCAGTGTATTCATCCTCCTGCCGCTGGTCTTGCGGCGGGCGATTCGGTCCCTCTTGCGGGGCATCGTTATGGCACGCACATCGATAGGCGTGCCGATCTCGAATATCCTCTCTTGGGGCTTAGCGGCCTGTTTTTGATCCGTGTCCTTTTGTTCCGACGGCTCCTGTGGTTGTTGCTCATTCTTCTTCTGCTGCTCGGGCTTTTGATCCTGATGCTGGTGTTCATGCTGCTTCTGAGACATGGACTTCTCCAGCCGTTCCTTGTTCAGTGTGGGCGGCTCAAATGGCCTGCTCCTCATCCTATGGGCCAGGGCTAGCTCCATGGCTTTCTTGACATCCTCCTGGTTGACTTCGGTCCTGCCATCGAAGGCGGCGATGGTCTTGGCGGTTCTGGTGATGACTATCTCCGCTCGGTGTGTCTTGACTCCAAGATCGATGCAGGTGGAAGCGATTAAACGGAGGAAGTCATCGCTCATGCTCACCTGACTGAGAAGCTGGCGAGCCCTGGATATCTTCTGTTTCATATCCACCTGTTCTTGTTGCCATTCTTTGGCAAATCCCTTTGGATCAAGGTCAAAAGCTTCTGCGATCTTGGCGATCTGCATTCTCTGCTCCACGTCCTCAATTCCAGCAACGCTCACCTGTAAGCCGAATCGGTCCAGAAGCTGGGGCCGGATCTCTCCCTCCTCAGGATTCATCGTCCCCACCAGGATGAATTTGGATGGATGAGCAACGGATACGCCCTCCCGTTCCACAATGTTGACGCCCATGGCAGCAGCATCCAGCAGCACATCAGCCACATGATCGTCCAGAAGATTAACCTCGTCAATGTAGAGGATGCCGCGATTAGCGGCTGCGAGAATGCCGGGCTCCAGCGCTTTTATTCCTTCTTTTATGGCCCGTTCCACGTTCAGCGATCCTACCACCCGATCTTCGGTTGCTCCCAGCGGCAGATCGACTACAGGGGTCTTTTTCTCTACTGCTGTGATCTGATTTGATTGGCTCTTCTGGTAGCACAGGTCGCACATATCCTCTGGATTCTCCGGATTGCAGTTGAATGGGCAGTCAGATGCCACCTGAATGGTCTCCAACAGATCTGCCAAGGACCTTACTGCTGTGGATTTGGCAGTTCCCTTGTCACCCCGGATCAGGACGCCGCCGATGCGGGGATTGATGGCATTCAGAATCAGGGCAAATCTCATGTCGTCCTGCCCTACTATGGATGTAAATGGTATGGTCCTTCTCTTCAAATGGTGCATGTAATCGCCTTTTTTATTTAGCGTATCTCTGACGTATATAAGGCTTATGTCATATTAAAAAGTAAGAAATTTCAAATAATTTTTTAATTAATTGTTACATATAGATCTAAATTTAGTCTTATACTATGCGCGAATCTCGAATTAGATCTGATTTCTTATATGAATTCTTCTATGTGATATGCAATGCGCTTGTCAGGGACCAAGGATTTTCGGCTCAAATTCCAGTCTGATGAGATGATATCGATGAATGCACATATAGAAAAGAGCTTTCTGCTATTTAGAGAATTTCTAGCATACTAATAATTTGCAGTGATATTTGATGCCTTCAGCGGATGAACTGGGAGAACAATTGTGATATAGTAATACAATTACCAAAAGACTTATTAATATTGGTATAAACCAGCAAGATGATATCGATGATCGAATCAGGAGAGAGTAAGGCTGCCCCTGAAGGCGCAAACCACGATGAGATCAGCCCTGCTGTGGGGCTGCCCAGCAGAAAGAATGAGCCCGATAGAGATTTTCCGCCGGCAACGATCATCAAGGGCAATGATTTTGGCCAATCACATCTGAACGGCTATGGTTTGCTCCCGGAATCCAGGGTTGATGCTATAAATAGAGCCTTCATCTCTTATTCTGAGGCATGAGGCTGATGTCCGAATCACAAATGAAAGAGAAGCTGGGCGCGGGCCAGAAGACTCAGCCCAGGACGACTGCTGCTCAGGAGCTGAGGGCGGAGTACCAGAAGTTCATCGGAAGGAAGATGCTCTTTCTCGCTGCTCTTGTCTTAGGCATTGTATTGCTGGCGGGCTATGCTGCCACCCGGGGATCGGCGGATATCAGCGTGATGGATGTCTACTCCACTATCCTGGCAAAGTTCTTTCCCCAGTATTTCCAGACCACCTGGTTCTCAGATACCATCGTCTGGGGACTGAGGCTGCATAGAATCCTTATGGGGATAGTGGGAGGAATCGGCCTGGCCATCGCCGGAGCGGTCATGCAGGGCATCCTTAAAAATCCCCTGGCCAGCCCCTTCACCCTGGGCATCTCATCAGCTGCTTCCTTTGGTGCGGCCATGGCCATAATCATGGGGGCGGGGTTCATGGGCGGAGAATGGCTGATCATCGGCAATGCCTTTGTTTTCACTCTTCTCGCTGCGGGGGCGGTCTATGGACTGGCAAAATATAAAGGAGTCACACCAGAGACCATGATCCTGGCGGGAATTGCCATCTCATACCTTTTCAGTGCCATGACCTCATTTCTGCAGTATATCGGCCATGCAGAGCAGGTTCAGGAGGTGGTCTTCTGGTCGATGGGCTCGCTGGGCCGCTCTTCTTGGGATAAGGTCTGGATAGTCACCGCGGTCATAGCCATCTGCCTTCCCTATCTTATCATCAAATCCTGGGACATAAATGCCATGGGGGCAGGTGACGAGACCGCCAAGAGCCTGGGGGTGAATGTGGAGAGGACCCGGGTGATCAGCATGATGCTGGTCTCGTTCATAACCGCCTCGGTGATATGCTTTACTGGCACCATAGGCTTCATCGGTCTGGTCGCTCCTCATATAACCCGGATGGCAATTGGTGGGGATCACAGGTTCCTGCTTCCCGCCTCTGCTCTGGTGGGGGCGCTGCTTCTCTTAGGAGCTGATACCCTGGCCAGGACCATTCTCGCTCCAGTGATTCTGCCCGTGGGAATAATGACCGCCTTTTTAGGGGTGCCATTCTTCGTCTACCTCTTCATGCGCAGGAAGAGGGAGTTCTGGTAGGCATGCCTGTCCGAAGGATGAAGGATCCAATCGATTATGGGTGCCTCATCTTCCTTTTTTTCGCCATCGCCTCCTGATCCAGATCGTCAACCGCACCGTCCAGGTTAGCATCAGTCATTGGAATTTCTATCATCCAATCCAATTTGGCGATAGTCCTAAATTCCTATCTAAGTTACTTATATCATGAATAACTAATAGCATATGGCTTAAAGGGTGGTCATAATGAAGAAAGAGGAATTCCTAAAACAGATTGAAGGATATGCATTCCCTGAAATGTTCAATCAGGACCTTCTCGATCGTGCAGCAGAGATGTTCGGAAAGTGGGGGAAGACCGCTCATCTGGATGAAAAGGAGCATTTATTCGAGAGCTTTGGACTGAATCCCCTGCCGGAGGACAGCGATGAGATCAAGGAGCAGAAGGCTGCCATCAGACATATCTGTTCCAGGATGATGGATGCAAGCATCAACCGCAGGGATGCTGCCGATCTCATCCGAAACTTCAATCGAATAAAAGATCCAGGCTACAAGTGGCTGGATTGAACTTCAATTTTTTTAATGCTTCCCTCACCACCTACCACCAGTGATGCCAATCCGGCGGCACGAGGCCGACAAGCTATAAATAGCCCTCATATTCAAGGCCGATAGTTCATTGCCTGTGAGATCAAAGGGATGTCCAGATCAAATAGCGCTTCTGAGTTTATGAAATATAACTATGGTGAAGATAGGTTATGCCTGGAGAGAGAGGAGCTGGCCTTCTGGGAGCGACAAAGGAGATGCGGCGACGACTGCGATCTCAAGATGGCCCGCGATCTACCCGATGATACTCCCCAGTTCATATTACGCCTGCAAAGGGAGTTTGAGGAGAGGGCAACAGCCTTCTCTTTTGCCGGATCAGGTGGCATGGTCCTGGATGCAGGGTGCGGCAATGGGGAGCTGCTAATTGCAGCCCTTGAGATGGGGATGGCAAAGGAAAATGGGCCCAGGTTCATCGGCATGGACTTCTCTGCCAACATGCTTGGTCGGGCCAGATTCCGCACATCCGGTGATCCGAGGGCAGCATTTCTTCAGGGAAGCATAACCTCGCTTCCCTTTGTTGATCAGTCATTCGACTGGGTAGTGAGCAGCGGCGTTCTTACCTGTCTTGCCTCTCCACAGTCGATGGCAGAGGCCCTGCAGGAGTTCAATCGGGTTCTCCGCCCAGGCGGAGGACTGGTGGTGGATTTCTTCAACCGCCTATCCCATTACACCCTGGCGAGAAAATATCTATTCGGAGAACGGATAGTTCCGCCGGAGTATCTCTCCTTTTCAGAATTCCAGAATCAATTGGAGAATGCCGGCTTTCAGATCGAAGAGCATCTCGGTTTCGACTTCAAGCTCTGCCAAGGCTACTTATTTATGAGCCGCTACAGGCCGGTCGTCGATCCGGCTTATCTGCAGGAGCGCATCTCCCAATTACTGGAGAAACGGATTGTGCCACTATGGCCCAAGCTAAGTCTTTTCGGATACAGGATATATGTAAGGTGCAAAAAGATATAGAGTTTTAGCAGTCAGTTCTGCCCTCCGCCCCTCGACCAGCTGCCAATTCCATCGTTTTTGCCAATCGCACTGACATCAGATCTCAAGATCGCTCTCAACTCTTCCAGGTTCACCGGCTTGCTGATGTAGCCGTCCATTCCCGAATCGATGCATTTCTCCTTGTCACCCTCCATGGCAAATGCGGTGATAGCGATGATCTTTGGCAATGTCGGCCGGGTTTCTCTGATCTTTCTGGCGGCATCCAGCCCATCCATCTCTGGCATTTGAATGTCCATGAGGATCACATCGTAATCCTGGCGATCCAGGGCGACAAGGACCTCCAGGCCATTAGCAGCTACATCAGCGCGATAGCCGAGCTTATGGAGCATCTTTTTAATAACCTTCTGATTGATTATGTTGTCCTCCGCCACCAGTATACGTAGAGGACGCTGGGGGCCCATAGAGATGCTGCTCTTCGACCCTTTTGCCAGCTCTCCGGGCGGTGGCGATAACGCTTCCATTGCCTTTATAGTGAAATGGAATGTTGATCCCTTGCCCTCCTCTGACTCCGCCCAAATCGAGCCATCCATGAGCTCCACGAGCCTCTTGCTTATTGCCAGGCCCAGGCCCGCGCCACCATACCTGCGAGTGGTACAGGGCTCAACCTGGCAGAAGGACTGAAAGAGGCAGTTCATCTTCTCTGCTGGTATTCCGATGCCCGTATCCATAACAGCGAAGTGGATCTCATGCTCTCTACCCCCCAAATCTCTGCCCGAAACCAGGATCCTGACCTCTCCAGAGCTGGTGAACTTCACCGCATTGCCCAATATGTTGACCAGTATCTGGCGCAGCCTGGTGGGATCGCTGACAATGGTCTTTGGAATGCTCTCTTCGATATCATATCCCAAGGTCAGGCCCTTTTCCTGGGCAACTGGAGCCATCAGATCAACAGCATCCTCAATGCTCTTTTTGACATCAAAAGGCTGGACTTCCAGCTCCATCTTGCCGCTATCGATCTTCGAGAAGTCCAGGATATCATTGATGATTGCTAAAAGTGCATCTCCACTGCTTCTGATGATCTCCATATGGTCGCGTTGCTCTCTATTCAGGTCCGTGCCCAGGAGAATTCCAGTGAGGCCGATGACGGCATTCAGAGGGGTTCTGATCTCATGGCTCATATTGGCTAAAAATTCGGATTTTGCGTTGGTTGCCGCCTCTGCCGCCTCCTTGGATCTTCTCAGATCCTCTTCGATCTTCTTTCGCTCTAAAATATCCTCCTCTAGCTTTCGGTTTGCCGCTTTCAGCATAGCCGTCCTATCCATAACCCTGCTCTCTAGATGCTGGTTAAGCCTTCGTACCTCTTCCTCTGCTCTTTTGGATGTCTGGAATAATCTCTCGTTCTCCTTCAGAGCGACGATCTGGCGAATGACTATCAGACCTATTATCCCCCCCACAGAATAAGATAGATGAGGCGTGCTTATGGCAAGAGGACGGTCAAAGCTCCAGATAAGGATGATGTATGCGCCAGCAACGAAGATGTAAGGGATGTAGTGAGCACCAGGAAACCGCACCATGCCGGAATCAAGAGCATAAGGAGACGCAGAGGATGCAACGGTGCGGGCATAAGCAGGCTCTTCGGAGGGAACCTTCTGGAATGGAGGTGCATCGCGGGGTGAGGTGCTGGCCTGCAGTATTCCCGCCAGGCCGATCATCGAGTAGGCCATTATCCAGCCCACGTCCCAAATGCCGCCGGAATCATATATGTTGTTTAATGATTGGTATGCCAGGATGAGATCAGCGATGATCATCACTATCGTTCCCATTACCAGAAGAAGCACTGGACCCATCTGCTGAAATCGGATCCGCCGAAGGAGGAGTTCAACCAGCGCTAAGAGAAGCATCAAACCCAAGACGGGATATGCCACGGATAATGCCTGTGTGCGGAAGATTGCTCCTGCGCTGGACTCGATCGTGGGTGCGATTAAAACCACCCAGAATATTATAACGGAGGCGATGATCACGATCCCTTCATCCAGCATGACCTTCAGCCGTTCACTGGAGGTCAGGGATTGGGTAGGCAAGAGGAGAATGCCCGCGATTAATAGGGGGTAATGAATCAGAAATAGCCAGTCTGCCACGGATGGGAAGGGTGGCTGATCCAGCACTATCTCAGTATAAGCCCAGGCGATATCACCCAAAGTATGGGCCACCAGGGCAAGGGCAAGAACCGTCCAAGCTAAACGGACCTGTCTCCCATAGACAGAAGACCTCCTGGCGGCATAAAAAAGGGCTAGTGTGGCCAGAGAATCGACCAGGATCGCCAGCATATCGCTCGCCGTGAACTGCAGCTCATCTTTTAAGTGGATGCTAAATGAGATTGAGCAGAGGGCAACTATGAAGGCCAGCATCAAGGCCATGTTAAACGGTATGATCGACTTTATGCATTGATCAGAGGTCATGGGCAAACCTTCATCTTGCGGCTTATCTGTGCATCTCTATTATTGGCCTATCATAATTGTCTTCAGAACCCCTGGTGAAGATGTATCAATTATTAGCCTTCCTTTTTTCGCAGCCTTTTTCGGCATAATATTGTCTCTGAATGCAGATCAGGTTCTCTAATACTGATAGAAAAAGCTTTGCATCATTGCCCAGATCAGCACCTATGGCCTTGAGCGGAAATAATAGAAAAATTTAACTATAATGATATGAATTATGGATTGAGCATAAGGGGGATTAATTGTGAATTATTCGAAGGAGAGAACTCATTGCAGGGCTTTTTTGATATCTGCTCTGCTAATCGCTTTGATTTTCAGTTCGGCTCAAGCCATTACCACTAAGGACCTCATATTTGCAAAGAGCCCGCAAACAACACAGCCCATTTCGACAGTGGTGGCGGATGCCATGAACCAGGCCCCTGTGGCCAAAGGCTTGACTCCCGATCAGGAAGGGCCGTTGACAGCAGGCTCACCGGTTGTCTGGACAGGCGATGCCTTTGACTCCGAAGAGGATGAGCTATACTATCAGTTCTGGTTGAACGGGCCGATGACGGGAAACACCTGGATGCCCATGAACACTTGGAGCAAGAACAATACCTGGACCTGGGAGACCAGCGCCATAGACATTGGCAATAATGTCATCGATATGCGTATCAGGGATGGACGCCATGCTCCCCCTTGGGGTCATGATGCCCATGTCAGCGCAGAATATATCATCAGCGAGAGTGCTGGCATTGCCGGCAGCTCGAAATCGAACTCCAAGCCGACTCTGACCAGCATGAAATCTGATAAGCAAACCCCGCAGGATAAGGGCGCCACTATTACCTGGACGGCTAAGGCGACAGACCCGGACATGGATACGGTTCTATACCGCTATGTCCTTAAGGGGCCTTCAACAGATGAACAGTGGGTGCCCATGACCGACTGGAGCACGAACGGTGTCTGGTCCTGGGAAACGAGCACGGGAAAAGCCGGCATATACATGATTGAGGTCTGGATTAGAGACGGATACCATGCAGATGTCGATAATTGGGATGACTCCAAGAGAACGCCATTTGTCCTGATGCAAAAGGGAATAATCAAGTAATGAATCAAGAATGCTCATTGGACGCCTGCAGATCCAGCTCTGTCTGACTGCTTCTGCATGCGCCCCTTTTTTATCTGATTTCTGGCAATTGGGTCGTGATCCTAAAATAGGTTGAAGTTTCTAAAACTCGATTAACGATTGCGGTCTCTCGGACGCGCTCGAGAGAGGACATTCTGGGCAAATCGGCATTCAATAATGCCTAATTCTGCTGCAGGCCTAAATACCAACCCATAATTGATTCACGACCGGCAATTGCTCTCAGGCCATAATTGTGTATCAGATTTGATAGGGAGAGAGATGAATTTGAGAAATGCAGTCGTCTCCTGGACGGGAGGAAAGGATGGATGCTTATCCTGCTATAAAGTGATGCAAGAGGGATGGCGGGTCAATTATCTTCTCAGCTTCAGGAATATATCACGGATCGGATCTCATGATATAAATCCAGAGCTGATTCTGGCCCAGTCAGAGGCAATTGGAATTCCCCTCATTCATAGGGAATTCACCTCCTATGAGCAGGAGTTCAAGAGGACCATTCTGGATCTTCGCGCCAATGGGGAGAAGATCGATGGAGCTGTTTTCGGCCATATCCAGACCCACAAAAAATTGGTGGACAGGATCTGTACTAGTTTAAATCTAGATCTACTGCTGCCCCTATGGCAACAGGATTCGAGGAAGATCTTAAAGGAGATCACAGGTTTGGGCTTTGAGGTGATAGTGATAAGCGTCAAGGATGGCCTCATGGGCAGAGAATGGCTGGGCAGGAGGATTGATGAAGAATTTTCTGAGGATCTGAAGGATCTGGACCAATCCATTGACCCCTGCGGAGAGAATGGGGAGTTTCACACCATCGTCACAGACGGCCCGATCTTCAAGAAGAGGATTATATTGTCCGGAAGCGAGGCGGTATTGAGGGAAGGCTACTGGTTCCTCAACATAAAGGAGTTTTCAATTGAGGAAAAGTTATGACGAAGCCCTCATTGAAAGCGTCCCCTCGCATGGGCCCCAGACATGCTTGTTTTATGGGGAACGCCCCTGGCAGCAAATCTCAAGCGATTTTGCCTGCACAATCTGTTGGATGGAAGAAAAAATCTGCCAAGCAAAATATTTTTAATACTTGCGTGCTACAACACATAATATGCCTGGACTCGCTCATACAAAGAAAAGGCTAAATATGAATAAACATAACTGCCTTCGCAGACATGTGAGAATAAAGGAGGGTTTCGTATAAAGAAAGTATTGGTTAAAATAGGATTAGTATTAATTTTTCTGCTGCTAATCACAGGAATTACCTGGGCAGGAAAATATGATATGAATCCTGGAAGAGAAGCGATCAAGTATAAGCATGAGATGACCGATGATGTAACCGGACAAGGCTTTGCTGTGGAGTATAAGAGTATAAATACAAATAACCTCTCCCTGCTGGAGTACTACCACGGCAGCGGATCCGTGGACATGGCCGATATACTCAACTCCGAGCAGAAGACCACCAGCGGCTCCTACTACTACCTGGATTACGATGGACTGATGAAGAAAGCCTCAAAGGGTGCTAACAGCGTCGTCAGCTACACCAGGCAGTATGATAATGTCCAGTCGCCAACTACATTTGCCTATGGAACCGGCTGGTATGCCGCGAATCCCATTGAGTACAATTCCCTTATCAAGGATAAGACCGAGGCCAGGAGCTATCAAGAGTCTGCGTCAATGCACCGCCAGGTGGAGTACGCTCATGCTCTCAAAGGGGACATTGCCGTGGACATCAACTGTACTGGCCCCACAGACAAGACAGATGGCGTGGGCATTCTCAGCATGAAGATCGATGACGATGTTTTTCAGGGTACTCTTCACATAGGTGAGCTGCTGTTGAGCCCCAAGGAAAAGACTCAGCCAAAGACATATGATCCTATAATCGAGGTTCAAAATGACTACATCGGCAACTTCCAGGTTCAAAAGACGATGAAGCTGGAGATAGTCAAGGACAGAGAGACCTCTCAGAAGGACTGGCTCCCCTGCTGCATGGGCGGCTTTTTCGACCTTCCATCCTATAACTTCAATGTACAGTACGCAAGCTGGAAGGGAATATTCGACTGCTCCTGCCGGGAGGAATCAATCTCCACCATGAAACCAGCGTGGAACACGACAAAGGCACAGTTCCCCACCCAGGAGTATCAGTTTAAGCCCTGAAGGGGGCTTAAGCTTTTTTTTATAATTGAAGTAAAGAAACATACAGTCAAAGCCCAAAATCGATCTATTGGAGGCAATAGCTAGCTATAGCCCTCTGCCTGCGGCCAGTACTGGAGGCTGAATGTCCTCGCTTTGGGCGATGAGGAGGCCCGATCCGTGGGCATGATCCGGAGAGATACAAGATCATTTTAATCGTAGCAGCATCTCTTGTCGCATCTTCTGCTGTTGCCGTGGCCTGAATCATCGGCCTAGTGGGCCGGTGGTTCCCCATATGTTGCGCATGATCTTCGGCTGCATCAGGACGCTGAATCCCTATCCCTGACATTTGGCACCTCCTTGCGGCAAGACCACTCGATTGAAGATCATCAATGGGCTCCTCGTGCTGATTCTGGAAAGTTCTATGTGGACGGAAATGATATCCCTCGGATGGGGCAGACCGATTTGGCCCGGCTATTATTGGAAAGCTCTTTTTTTGCTGCAGCCAACATGCCCGATCGCCACAAAGGATATGCCTACTGGTGGTAGGCAAAAATCCAAGGCTCTCATGCCACCCTATACGGCCAATTGTCTCCCTGGCCGCAGTTCTCAATGAGAAACACTATCTCGTCCAGCCTCCCAGGAGCCACAGGATCTCCATCGGCGCTGATTGAATCAGGGCAGATCTCAGACTCCATCTTTATATTGATAGAGCTTGGATCCATTAAAGCATCCTTGACTTTTGCCAGACCGTCACTCAACGGCGACCACTGGATATCCTCCGGCTGCAGATCGGGATTGTTCAGAGCAGTCCTTGCCTCCTCCAGATAATCATCTTTGAAGTCCTGCTCTCTTTTGATTCCCGTCCAGCTCTCCGGTCCTTTCCTTGCCTCGGCGGGGTTGGCAGGAAGCCTCGGCGGCTTCATAACTATCTCTGCTGTAGTCTTGCCATTGGTATTGACCGGCTTTATCTGGACAGTGGAATTCCACCAGGGATCTGGTATCAGGAATGAACTGTCAGAGCTTGCGGCATTCTTGAAGGCATCAAAGAACAGCCTTCCCCAACCGCCATTCCCTTCAGAAAAGTCGATATGCTCCGGCCAGGCGATATCCGGAAAGAGGACTCTCCACAGCCTGCGGTAGTGCTTTATAACCAGGTCGTCATCAAGGACTGCGCAATCAAGCTCAGTGTCGCAGGTAAAGGATCTGCGGTTCAGATTTGCAGAACCGCAGACCAGCAGGCTGAGATCATACATCTGAACCTTGGCATGACAGTAAATGCCTCCTGGAACTCGATTGGGGTGCCACAGGTCGTACACAGCCACCCGCTCGAATATGCTCTGACTCTGATCCTTCGAGAGGCCCTCAATCAGGTCGTCGAGGGCCAGCTTTCTTGCATGGTGCTCCTCAAGCGTATGCTCATCGGCATAGGGCGGAAGAATCAGAATTACGCAGAGTTTTTTTTCTTTATCGCTCTTGATCCTGTGGTTGAGCAACCTGGCCAGCGGTCCGCTGAAGAAGTATTGATCAAAGATCAAGATCAACTCCTCTGCAGCTTGGCAGGCATTGGATATTCCAGCCATTATGGTAAACTCCCCTCTTAAAAACGGTGGCTTATTGCGCTCCGGGCGGAGGGGAATGGTACGCCACATCTGCACTATAGATGAGCCCGCATATTGCTGTTTTTGATCGGACTCCGAGGACACGGGCAGAGGCAATATCTTTCCGTCCTTGATGGCAGTGTTTGAGCTGAAGATGACCTGACTGTTTAGCAGATGCAAACTGCCCCAAAAACCCGTCTCATAGACTCTTCCTCCGTCCTGCCATCTCTCAGAAAACTGCTCTTCCAGAGTTTTGACGATCGGCCCCTCGAGCTTCAGTAGCTGATCATGCCAGATTTGATATTCACTCCCGTAGACCTCATTCGGTAGATCCGTTTCCGGAACGGTGGTTCCAGTTGCATCTTTCAGTGCATCATAGATAGCGTCCGGTCCCCTCGGCCATTGATAAGCACCGTTTCTGACGGCAATTGCCTCTGACAGCATTTCTCCTGATTGCCAGTCCCCTCCCAGGAACTGAGGCGGATTTAATCCTGCAAGATCGACCAGATCATCCAGCGAAGCCTTTGGATCGAATTTGTAGAGATGCAATGGGTCTGGCGCGTCCATCCTGGTGAATGCCAGATCCATGCCCCCGCAATATGCCACGTTTATGTTGCCCACCCGAATTACTATCATCTTCTGGTGATGAGTAGAGGATACTGGTGGTGCCACCCTCATATCCAGAGCCACAATGCCACGATCTATTGCACTGGGGTCGTCTCGGCTCAGCCTTTTGCATTCGTTGCTGACAGCATCGGATATGTAATTGTGGTCGCTCATATGCGGGCCGAGCCCCGCAATTATCGATGCCTTCATCGGCATCCATAACAGTATCCTGACAGTGATGCCGGATTGCATGAGACGGAGGATCAATCCGATTATGGTCTGATCCTTCACTGCAGAATCGCTCTCATTCCAGGGCCGGTTCTGGACGATCCAGGGATTGTCTTCCGATAGATCTCTCAAGGGATTAAGCCGCCAGTTTGCGATATAGACGTGCCCTTTCTTGCCCTGCCGGGCCTGGTCAATTGCTGCCTCCAGGGATTCTCTTATTGATGACATCCCCTCGTATCCGCCAATCAATGGAATTACACGGCAGTTTTCGTCCCAGGGCTCTCTCTCGCCCTGCCGCATGGCCATGCAGGTTCCGTCTCCCCAGGGGCGGCCACCTCCCTTATCAGAAAATTCTAAAAGCCACTTGCTCGGATCAGCCACCATAATATGCCACACTCCTGAATGCCAGATGCATTATGCGTTTAATACGATAAATATCTGTGCCGACTATGCCTTCCCCATGGATGCATAACGAGATGCAGATGCATACAGATTTTCTGCAAATGAATTATCAGTCTCCGTTACGGCTTCCGTTGCTTACCCCTTTATCGGAGCAATATCAGGCCGCATAATAATATTTTTTCAACTAAAATCCACCGCTGTTTGATGCTCTCAACAGCAAATTCTGCGGTATTATGGTTTTCTCCCGGCAATAACTAACAAACCATTTTTTAAGGCTCTTCGCTATTCAGTATGGGTGAGCTTGAATCGAAAATTCTCTGCATCTTTTGTGCTTCTGTGGTGAACCGCTATGCATTGACCCAAACACCGAGACACAGAGGAATAGAAGCCATATTCTCTGCCTGAACTCACCAACAAAATTCAGCGAAGAGCCCCCAAGTCCTGCCTGAAGAAATCTTCTCTCTATCCATTAGGGATCGATCCACGTCCCCGCCTTCCCTCCCAACGCCCTCTCCAGTAGCTCGATATTGGTAATCAATGCGGATAGATCGGTGCGCTCGGCGAAGATCGCCGCTGCTTCCACCTTCGGGCCCATAGAGCCAGGGGGAAACTCTCCCTGAGCCAATAGCCTTCGGGCTCGAGAGGCCTTCATCCTGCCGATTCGCCTCTCGGATGTGCTGCCAAAACCGGTCGAGACATGGGGCACATCGGTGAGGATGACAAATCTCTCCGCCCTGGTGGCCATTGCCAGCTTGCACGCGGTAAGGTCCTTATCGATCACCGCCTCGATTCCATGAAGCCCACCGCATTCGTCTCTTATCACCGGTATCCCACCGCCTCCCCCGGCGATAATCAAATGGCCATGGCCCACAGCATCCATTATGGTGTGCAGCTCGATTATCTCCTGCGGCCGGGGCGAAGGAACCACCCTTCTCCATCCCTTGCCCGCGGTCTCCAACATTCTCCACCCCTGAGACTTGACAAGCCCTTCCGCCTCCTCCATGGCATAGTAGGGGCCGACGGGCTTGAAAGGGCTGGCAAAGCCTGGATCATCGGGATCCACCAGGACCTGAGTCAGCAATGCTGCTATCTCCCTCTCAGGAATCTCGTTTCTCATAGATCGGCAAAGAAGGTAACCAATGCTCCCCTGGGTCTCGGCAACCATGATATCAAGAGTCTCGGGCGGTATGCAGTCTTTCGTGGCCTCAATCCGCAGCAGTATCATGCCCACCTGAGGGCCGTTGCCATGAACAAGCACCATTCCCTCTCCTCGGTCCATAAGCATCCTGACCGCCCGGGCAAATGCTGCTGCGGTTCTCTCTTGAGTTGCGGGATTGTGAGGATCGAGGAGCAGGGCATTTCCGCCAAAGGCGAGAACTGTCGGTCCTGCCAATTTCAATCCCCCTTTGATGCGGAGTCTCGCATTGATTTGGATATGGATTTGGATATGAACTCCTCGATCTTCTCCCTCAAATATGGCCGATCCATGTCCACCAGGTCGTAAAGAATATAGGTGGATGGTTTGTTGATCTGGATGAGCCGGCGCAGGTCTATGGGCGAGGCGATGATCACCGAATCGCATTCAGCTTTATTTATAGTCTCTTCCAATTCCTTGATCTGCTGGGGGTAGTAGCCCATGGCCGGAAGAACCCTTCCGATATGTCTGAACTTCGAGAAGATCTCCTTTAAGGATCCGACGGCATAAGGCCGGGGATCTATGATCTCTGCTGCGTTGTACCTCCTGGCTGCCACCTGGCCGGCACCATAGGCCATCTCCCCGTGGGTTATGGTCGGACCGTCCTCAACTACTAGCACTCTCTTGCCGGATATTGCTTTAGGATCTTCTGCCGTGACTTCTGATCCGGCCACCACCACTCCTGCTTTTGGATTCAGCCTTGACGCATTGGCCTGTATAGTTATGATGTCCTCCTCTGCAGCGGAGTTGGCTTTGTTTATCACAATTAGATCTGCAGCCAGAAAATTCGTCTCTCCGGGGTAATAGGATATCTCATGCCCTGGTCGGAGAGCATCGGCAACGGTGATCCACAGATCGGGCTTGAAAAATGGGGTGTCGTTGTTTCCCCCATCCCAGAGAATAACATCCGCTTCCCTCTCCGCCTGATCAAGAATAGTCTGGTAGTCCACTCCTGCATAGACCACTGTGCCCTTGTCTATATGCCTCTCATACTCCTCCCTTTCCTCGATGGTCAGATCAGCGGCGTTCAGATCCGCCAGAGAGGAGAACCTCTGCACCGCCTGTCGAGCCAAATCTCCATAGGGCATGGGATGCCTCACCACAACTGCCTTCAGCCCGGCCTGGGGAATGATGTCTGCAATGTATCTAACAACCTGGCTTTTGCCGGCTCCGGTTCTCACTGCGCAGACCGCTATCATCAGCTTCTTTGACTTGAGCATAGTATTCCGTCCGCCCAGGAATCCGAAGTCTGTGCCCGTGGCCAGTATCCTCTCTGCCAGGTGCATCACATCCTCATGGCTCAGGTCGCTGTAGGATAGAATGCATCTGTCCACCCGGCATTTGATGATTATTTCCTCAAGAGCATCCTCCGGCCAGATGGGAAGGCCAGCCGGATAGAGCTCGCCGCTGAGCTCTGGCGGATAGAGGCGGCAGGCAATATCCGGTATCTGAGCGGCAGTGAATCCCACCACCTCGAACTGGGGCCTGCTGCGAAAGAATACATTGAAGTTATGGAAGTCTCTGCCTGCCGCCCCGAGGATTAAAATTCGCTCCCTCTTCTTATCTGCTGTATACATGATCGCTCCTCCATCGATATCTGGTCCAATTTGGCAATACGCGGGCATTATACTGGCATGTTAACAGTAGTAGACGCCTCTTATAAAATATAGGTTTTTGCTGGCAGCATATGCAATGGCTGGGAAAAGCAGCAGTCCTTAAATTCCCTTTTGGGTGCAGCTGTGTTATGTATATATACCGATTCGCCTTTACTATATACGACTTTATAGCTCTGCATAGCTCAGAGGATAGCAGATAAGCAGAGAGAGAAGAATTTCGATTAGATTAGGAGGTAGGAAAGATGACTGAAAAGAAGCCTAAACCGATCATATTTGCAGAGGCACTGGACGAAGGCGTCAATTCCGCTTTTGCATCCTTGAGAAATGAGATCATGAAGGACGGTGCGCTATCATCCAAAGATAAGGCGATCGTCGGACTGGCATGTGCTGTGGCCATTCGATGCGACACCTGTGTCGAGTTTCATAAGAAAGTGGCCAAAATGGCAGGAGTAAGCAAAGAGGAGATGCTGGAAGCAGCGGCCATTGGGGGACTGGTCCGCCTGGGCTCAGGCTTTGCCACTGCATCCATCATCCTGGATGATTAGGAACCTGATGTCTCTGATCCCGTACAATAGCCTGGACCCCTTCTGCAGGACGGCGATATCATCGGCTGTCTCAATGTTGTGGGTAACTGACTGTCCCGGGAATGCCGATGACCGTTTCCCCGTCAGATGGGCGATGGCCCAGAGGGCCCGGAAGGCTCTTTCATCACCAGGCAGGCCAAGATCGCTTTTCAGGAGAGCAGGGAACGATAAAGCGGCATGAATATCGCCAAATCATCTCCTGGACTCAATTCTGCAGGCGGCCATCTTGTATTCCGGGATCCTGGATACGGGATCAAGGGCGTCGGATGTCAAGAGGTTGGTCCCGTGATAATGGAAGGGCATGAAGGCCATCCCCGACATGACCCTATCCGAAATTTTTGCCCGGGCCTCCGCCTCTCCCCTGCGGGTTTTCACTGCTACCATTTCGCCCTCAGCGATCTTGAGATTTGAGGCATCAAGCGGGTTGACCTCCACATACAGCTCTGACTCCCGCTCCTGCAGTGACGGGCTGCGCATGGTCATCGAGCCGCCATTGTAATGAAGCACTATCCTTCCCGTGCTGAGCAGAATGGGATACTCCGGGCTGGTGACCTCTCCGGGAGGAGTGTTTTGCAGGTCGAAGATCCTCGCCCTGCCGTCTGAGGTGGAGAACCTCTGCAGGTGCAGTATCTCCGTTCCGGGATGCTGCTCATCCGGGCAGGGCCAGAGAACCCCACCTACCCTCGATATCCTTTCCTGGCTCATGCCCTTGTATTGGGGCACCAGGCTGCGGATCTCCTCTAACACCTGGGAGGGATTATCATAAGCCATCACTTCTCCCAGTCCCAGCCGCCTGGCGATCTCGCAGATGATCCAGACTCCCTCTTTTGCCTCCCCCGGAGGCTCTATGGCCCTGTCGATCCATTGCACTCTTCTCTCCATGGAGGTATAGCTGCCGCTCTTCTCCGCCCAGGCGGCAGCAGGCAGGATGACGTCCGCCATCTTCGCTGTGGGAGTCATGAATATCTCCTGCACCACCAGGAAATCCAGGCTCTCCAGAGCGCGGCGGGTCTTATTGACATTGGCGTCGCATACTATCGGATCCTCTCCGGTGATGTAAAGGGCCTTGAGGCGTCCGTCTATTGCTGCATCGTTCATGTCGGTCGAGGTCAGGCCTGGGCCGAGGGGCAGGTCAGTGGCATTCCAGGCCGCCCGGAAAAACTCAATCGTCTTGGGATCCACCGATCTCCTGTAGCCAGGATAGAATTCCGGCATTCCCCCCACATCGCAGTTCCCCTGGACATTGTTCTGGCCGCGCATGGGCCAGACTCCGGCTCCAGGCCTTCCTATCTGGCCGCAGATGAGGGCAATGGTGGCGCAGGTCATAACGTTATCAGTTCCAGAGACGTGCTGGGTGATGCCCATGGAATAGAGTAGAGCTGAGGCGGAAGACTTTGCATAGACCCTGGCTGCCTTTACGATCTCGGCAACGTCCAGGCCCGTCTTCTCTGCCGCCTCTTCTATTGAGAAAACCGACAGGCTCTCTTTGAGCTCTTGGAAGCCGGTGGTGCGGGAGCTAATAAAATCAGCATCTTCCAGACCTTCATCGACGATGACCTTCATCATCCCCCGGAGAAGATCTATGTCCGATCCAGGATTCAGGCGAAGGTGAATGTCCGCCATCCAGGTGGTGGAGGTGATCCGGGGATCGGCCACAATCACCACTGCCCCATTGTCCTTTGCCTTCTCTACCCAGCGGGAGACGATTGGATGGGCCTCGGTGAAGTTGGTGCCGATGGCGAAAATGCATTTGGAGTTCTCCAGGTCGAGAAGGTTGTTGGTCATGGCGCCGGCGCCAAAGGAGGCGCCCAGACCCATCACAGTGGGTGAATGGCAGAGCCTGGCGCAGTTGTCCACGTTGGGCGATCCCAGGAGCCGGGCCATCTTCTGCATCAGGTAGTTCTCCTCGTTATTGCAGCGGGAGGAGACGAGAAAGCCCAGGGACTTCGGGCCATACCGTTCCAGGTTCCTTGCCAGACCCTGAGCCACCAGCTCCAGGGCCTCGTCCCAGCTTATGGGAATGAAATCGCTTCCAGACCTTTTCAGGGGATACACGAGGCGTTCCTGGTTATTCAAAAGCTCCAGAACGGAGTTTCCCTTGGGGCAGAGAGCGCCAAGGCAGGTTGGGTGGTCGGTCATGTATTTGATGCCCGTGGCTTTGCCCTTCTCGACCTGGATGAATAGGCCGCAACCCACAGCACAATAGGGGCACAGGGATGCGATCAGCTTGGTCGACATAATAGTGGCACCTCATCCAGAACTCCATTCTTGCGAGCGTCATTCACAATGGTCAGCATATTCACCATCAGTAGCACCTGCCAGCATATACGTTCCGGGTATCTAATATATGAATATATTGCATCAACGCATCAACGCTGACTGCTATATCTCAGCTCGAACTCTGCATGTTGCGGGCATTGTAGAACCTGGAAGGTAGTATGGATATGGATGGTTTAGTAGTTCGGGCCTTCGGCCGGATCTATTTATCTACTTTATCTTATTTAAGAGTCGATTAATCTTATCCTTATCGAATTTTCATATGCAAATCCTCTATCGGCAGGCTTCATCCTATTCTTGGAGCAATTCTAATCGAGCAAATTCGATAAAATCCTGTTTATGATTGCCAATAGATCCAATCTCGGGATCGTCATAGAAATTACCGCTTCCGATCAACCAGAACACCTTATCGACGGCATAAGGGGTAACATCGGCATTGCTAGCCAAACGAATTATTGCTTTGAATAACTGGTAATCATCAACTTCAGCCTGGCATAGCTCAAGGGCTTCGAAGATATCGTGCAAGTGAATATCTGGTTTGGGGAAATTAACATATCCGAGTTCCTTTAGGAAGTCACAGGAAAGAGCAAATCCGAATCCCTCTATTTCACGATCCAGAAGCAGCGGCAGACTTGGGCGTGCTCTTGCATCCTGATCAAAAAAGTCAACCCATTCAAAGAACTGATTGGCTGAATCGAACTGCTCAATGAATCTGGCAGCCGAAATAATTGTCTGGCAATAGAGTGGCCAAAGGCTTCGTGATGTTTTACGAATCTTACCTCGTGGTTTTAGCTCTTTGATTATTCGATCCAAAACCGCCTCCCAATCATCCTCATAATTCGCCAATACCAATTTTGGACTGAAGTCATATAAAACCGAGGACAATTTATCCACGCCACCTATTGAGTCACCGATAACAGATGACTTCATACCTGCATTTTGAGCAGATCGAAGAAGGCGTTCATAGAGCTCATTCCTCGATGTGGGTTTTGGTCTAAGAGATGATAGATTCTGGTATTTTTCGATGAGGGCTTGCGTCACTCCAGTTATCTTCTGACTGGGCAAATAGGATTTAGCTAATTCATAAGCCTTCCGATCGACCTCGGGAATTGCTTTCATTTTTTTATGACCTCCGTTCTCCATCCATGACTACATTATCGCTATGACCAATGCGTTCCCATTTTTCACGAAAATCATCCTTATCGTATGCAGAAGGTTGAAGCCAGTAGGAAACCCTGCCGTCCTTCTCTCCTCTATGAACTGACTCCGTTACCTCCGAAGGTAGCATAATAAATGCACATGGCTCTTGGGAGACATTTATCACAATGACCCAAAAATCGCCCATAATATTATTCAATTTGGCTCCAAGGGGAACGGGATTACGCTTGCTCAACGCTTTGACCTGGACCTTCACAAAGCGCGGACTATCAGTGCTATATGCGATAATGTCGATACCACGCGCATTGCGTGAGGTAGGCATCACATTCCAACCCAAGCGTGACAGCTGATAGCATGTGTAATATAGGCCGATATTGCCCGTTATTTGTGGTTTAGGCATATCGTTTTCATTAACTGTTTCGTATTTGTATCCTCTGATGCCTACTTTTTTAGTGATTTTTTATAGACATTTTGATGCTTACTCAAGGAGTTTTCCATGTTAATCAGCTCATGACCATCCTGGATGAGGACCGCCACTCGCTGATACTGGTGGAGCATGACCCCATGCTGTACGAGGACGCAAGCGAGATGACTGAGAACGTCTCTGAGGCGCTGCAGCAGGCGGCCCAGGAGGCTGCAGTGCTGCTGTTCCTCTGGGGTTCACTCCAGAGTATTGCGGCCCCAGGTCGTTTTGAGAACGATCTTGGGTACTCTGCGAAATGTTAAAGGAATATCCATTCCCGAACGAATCAAGATGGTACTGGCAACATGGGGACAAAGAGGGCTGGACTGCTTTGCATGCCAACGCTGAGGCTTGCCAGCTAAACACATAAATCTATTTAAATAATGGGAGTCAAAACTACATTCCCACAGTCACTTTTAAGCATGCAATGGAGAGGATTTAAAAGATGGCCTTTGAGATTGAAGGATTAAATTCAATCCCCCTCAGGCCTGCAAGAAAAGGCAAGAATAAGAGCGAGAAGGAGATCAGCGATTTTGCTCAGATCAAGTGCCTCTCC
>Ga0302250_1001136_pt1 | contig 21352 bp, 15 predicted proteins | sample AAG_RA_Asp_MG_FD_193536 | JGI IMG/M metagenome (GOLD analysis project Ga0302250, IMG submission 193536) | Enriched activated sludge microbial communities from anaerobic digester in WTTP, New Holstein, Wisconsin, United States - AAG_RA_Asp | ecosystem: Engineered > Bioreactor > Anaerobic >... | reverse complement strand
GAATCCGGGCCTCGGCCTGGAGGCGGCGGGTTTCCAGCAGGTCCCGGAAGACGTTGAACATGCTGATGGGCGTCACGGTCAGGTACACGAGGGGCGTCGGACTCCTGGCGGCGTACCGCCGGACCACCGACTCCACGTCCTCGCCGGTGACCATCGGGACGCAGGTGTTGCTGAAGAAGGTGATCTTGTCCGGCATGGGATGGGCCACCACGTAGTCCAGCACCCTGCGCACCTTGTCGGGGTTGCCCAGGATGACGTCCGACTCGCCGAGGTCCGTAGTGACCATTCCCTCGACGCTGGGATCCACCCGGCTCGCCTGGCCCGGGAGGTCGAAGGACCGCCGGCGGTTCTCCCAGGGATACTCCACGGCCGAGAGCAGCGGGGCGACGCCGTGGGGCGTCACGGTCATGCACTCGTTGTCGCAGTGTTGGACGAACCGGAAGGATCCCGAGAGGTCCATGCTGTCCAGCTGGCTCCGGGCGATCTCTCCCACGGCGAAGAACTCGGCGAAGGCATCGTCCCCGGCCCAGGAGGTCAGCAGGTTGGTGACCTGGTCCTCGGAGTCCGTCGAGACGACCGGGAGCGGGCGGGTGCCCGGATCGTTGCGGGCGATGGCCAGGAGGTCCTCCAGGGTGGCATCGCCCAGGCGGGGTGGGGCGTGGGTCCGCACCCGCCGGTCGATGTCCTCGGGAATCCAGGTCTGGCCCCGGTAGGACACCGCCAGGCGGGAGGACAGCACCCAGGCCTTCTCCCGGCGCTGCCGGTCTTCCAGCACCAGCACCATCCGCGGGGTGCCCTGGGGACCCAGCAGCACCTCGAAGTGGTCGTCGTAGAAGACCACCCACCGGACCTGCCAGTCCTCCGGCGCGGTTTCGAGGCCCAGGCGATAGGCCAGCAGGTCCCGGGTGGGATCGCCGACCCGGATCCGGTTGCCTCCCGCGTCGCCTTCCTGCGAGACCTGGCCGTGCATGACCCCTAGCCCCCGTCGCTCCGGAGGAACTCGAAGAACTCCTCCTCCCCCATCGGCGTGGGGAGGGCGACCCGGGACGGGTCGATCTCCAGCAGGGTCCGCCCGAGGCGGTCGAGGGCCCGGGAGGCCGGGGCGTCGGGCGCGTACTCGAGGATCGTCCGCTGCTGCTTCTCCGCCTCCTGGATCCGGGGGTCCCGCTCGATCACCTCCAGGATGCGGGTGTTCAGGCGCTGGGCGAACCGTTCCACCAGGCCGGTCTCCGCTGCGTTGGACCGCAGGTTCAGCACCAGGCCCCCGAGGCAGACCCCGTTGTTCCGGTAGATGTGGATGGCCCGGGCGATGTTGTTCGCCGCGAAGATCGCCATCGGCTCCTCGGAGAGGACGATCAGGACCTTCCGGGCGAAACCGTCCCGGAGGGGAGCCGCGAACCCGCCGCAGACCACGTCCCCCAGCACGTCGAAGACCCCGACGTCGAAGCGGCCGGACTGGAGCAGTTGCATCTCGTCCAGCGTCTCGATCATCCGGGCGACGCCCCGGCCGGCACACCCGACCCCGGGTTCCGGTCCGCCGGCCTCGCAGCAGGTGATCCCGTGCCGTCCCCGGGTCAGGATCTCGTCCGTTCCGGCCGCCTCGGGGTCGTCCCGGAGGACCTCCAGCACGGTCCGGATCCGGGTCCGCTGCTCCAGCAGCCGGAGGGCCGAATCGTGCTTCGGGTCGCACCCCACGTGGAGCACCCGCTGGCCGTTCATCGCGTAGAAGGCGCTCAGGCCCGTGGCGACGACGGACTTGCCGATGCCCCCCTTCCCGTAGACCGCGATGGTCTCCATGACGCTCCTTGCCAGGCCCGCCAATCGAGGGCGCCTCAAGATAGCGGGTTCCCGCCGAGGGGTCAAACCGCGGCACCGCAAGGCGCGCGAGGGATTCGACAAACGGCGGACTTGCCTTCCTGGGGGGCCTGGGAGACCATGGAAGGGTCTTCCGGATGGGGGGTGGGGATGAAACGCCTGCGACGGGCCTGGACGATCGCGGTGGCGGGCCTGGCGGCCTGCCAGATCCAGGTGGCGGCCCCGGACCTTTCCGGCCTGTTGGGGGATTCGGGGTCCGGCCTGGACTTTGGAGCGGACGTTCCCCCGATCCCGGAACTGCCCGCCGAGGATCGGATCGGGGATCCCGGAGGTCGGGATCCGGGGCCCGAGGCGGCGCCGGAGGACCGCCTGGAAGACCCCTCCCGGGACCCGGGAAATCCCGAGGATTCGGGGGGCGATGTCGCCGAGGACCTGTACGAGGAGCCCCGGATCGGCAACGTCCGCTGCCGCACCGGCGGAGGCTGCGTGTCGGGGATCTGCAAGGAGGGGTTCTGTCGGTGCGACGAGACCTGGCACTGCGAGGCGGGAGACTGGTGCGACGGGGGATCCACGGCGGTCCGGGACTCGGGCCTGTGCCTGCCCCGGCGGGGACTCACGGCCGGCTGCCGGTTCCACGAGCAGTGCCAGACCGGGGCCTGCGACCCGACGGGGTACTGTGCCTGGTGCGCCCCTGGGGGTGCCGGTTGCGAGGAAGCCAAGGTCTGCTGCTTCGGCGTCTGCCGGGAGGGCTGCCTGGGGTGCGCGGTGGCGCCGCCCCCGGCCCCGGTCTACACGGCCTGCGCCACCGGGTGCTATGAAGCCGAGAAGGAGTTCTGCGGTCCCAACGGGGGCGAACCGAAGCGCCCGAACGGGAGCGACTGCCAGTTCAACGACTCCTGGTGCCAGAGCGGAGTCTGTTTCAGCGAGGACCTCCGGGAGAGCGCCTGCGCGGACTGCCATGACGACGCCGATTGCGTCGCGATGCACGGGGGCGGGGTCTGCCTGGGGGGATACTGCGCGATTCCCTGACTCCGGGACCTTCGGGACCCCCTGGGGATTCCGTGCCGGGCGTGTATCATCGATGCCGTCCGGAGGGCCGCGGGGAGATCGGGTGGAGGAGGTCCGGGACGTCCTGGTGGTGGGTGCCGGTCTCTCCGGCTCCGTGGTCGCCCGCCGGCTGGCCGAGCGGGGGCTCCGGGTGCTGGTCGCCGAACGACGGCCCTTCGTGGCCGGGCTGTGCCACGATGCGCCAGGGGCCGAGGGCGTTCCCCTGCCCGATTTCGGGCCCCACTACTTCCGGGCCCATCGGCCGGAGGCGGTCGAATTCCTGGGAAGGTTCACCGGGTGGAGGCCGACGGTCTTCCGGGTGCTGGCCCGGCGGGACGGGGTCCTCTGGCCCTTCCCCATCCAGCTCGCGACCTTCGAGCAGTGGATCGGCAGGCCCTCCACGCCGGACGAGATGGAGCGCACGCTGGAGCAGTGGCGGGTTCCCTGCGACGATCCCGGGGACTCGGAGGCCCTGGTGCTGTCCCGGGTGGGCCGGCCGTTCTTCCGGTTCTTCTACGAGGAGTACACCCGGAAACAGTGGGGGATGGAGGCCCGGGACCTCCTTCCCGCGGCGTGCGGCCGGGTTCCCATCCGGACCACCCGGGACGACCGGTATCTCGACGCCCCCTTTCAGGCCATGCCACAGGACGGGTACACGGCCATGGTGGAACGGATGCTCGCCCACCCGGGAATCGAGGTCCGTCTCTCGGTCGAGGGACAGCAGGTCCTCCGGGAGGTGCCCCACCGGCACCTGGTCTGGACCGGCACGCCGGAGGAATTCTTCGGGGAACGCCCGGACCGGCTGCCCCGGAGGTCCCTCCGATGGGAGCGGGAGGAGTTCGAGGGACGCCGGGTGCTCGAGGCGCCCCAGATCAACTTCCCCGGTCCCGAGCCCTGGACCCGATGGCTGGAGACCTCCCAGCTCTTCGGGTCCCCGGGGCCGGTGACGACGGTGATCCGGGAATTCCCCAGGGACTACCTCCCGGGACGGGAGCCCCTCTACGCGATCCCTTCCCGGGAGGCGGAGCGCCGCTTCGACGAATGGAGGCATCGCATGGACGCGGTCCCGGGGGTCACCTTCCTGGGACGGCAGGCCCTCTACCGGAACCTCGACATGGACCAGGCGGTGGAGATGGCCCTCCAGGCAGCCCCGGCCATCGAGGCCGCCGTCCGGGGCGGGGCAGGGAGGCCCGGGTCATGACGGACCCCTGGCGTCGGCGTCGGGACCCCCTGGAACCTCCTCCGGCCTGCCGGGTGGAACTGGTGGTCGCCCGGTACCGGGAGCCGGTGCGCTGGGTGCGCAACGTCCCGTCCTCCGTGCAGGTCACGATCTACGACAAGGGGGGCGACCTGGACCCGGCGCTGCTGCCCTGGGCCCGGGTAGAGACCCTTCCGAACGTGGGTCATGAGGGCCACACCTACCTCCATCACCTGGCGACCCGCTACGACGAACTGGCCCCGGTGACGGTCTTCTGCCAGGGCCATCCCTTCGACCACGCCTGGGATTTCCATCCCTGGCTCCGGGACCTGGTCGCCGGAAGGCGGAAGGTCGGGGACTTCCAGTGGCTGGGGTTCATCATCGACACCGACGACTCCCGCGGCCGCCGCCTGTTCGTGCCCTGGGGACGCAACGCCGACGGCCGGGAACTGGCGGTGGACCGGTTCCACGAGGCCCTGCTGGGGACCCCGTGTCCCCCGTGGCTGCATTTCCACCTGGGCGCGCAGTTCGCCGTGACCGCGGGGTGCGTCCGCGAACGCCCGCGATCGTTCTACCGCCGGGCCTGCGACCTCGCCGCCTCCTTTCCCGATGCGGCCCATTGCCTGGAGCGGATCTGGGACCGGATCTTCGGGGTGACCGGCGTGGACCCGGCGCTGCTTTTGAACGGGCGGACGTGCCACCTCCGGTCCACTCGGCGGTCGCGGGAAGGGGACGGGGGGTTGGCGGGGAGGGGTCAACCGGAATAGGATCCCGTTCCACGGGAGGTGCCGCGATGGATTCGAACCGCACGGTGATCGTGGATCTCCGGGACCCGGTGACCCTGGAACGGGTGCTCGAGGAATACCTGCGGTTCGGTGCCTGTCCCGTGGACCGGTCGCCGTTTCCGGGGCTCCTGAAGATGGTGACGATGGTGCTGCAGCTTCCCGACGGATCGGAACAGGTCTTCGAAGCCCAGGTGGTCCTCCCGATGCACGAGGATCGCTATGTCGTGCAGTTGCAGGAGCCCGTGGACGTCGCCCGCCTGAGGGCCCTGGTCCAGCTGGCCCGCCGGGCGGCCCGGGCACGGGGCGTTCCGGTGGGAGCCCCCGACCGGCCCTTCGAGGGGGCGCCGCCTCCCCGGAGACGGGATCGACACCTGCCGAAGGCCGACCGGAGCGGGGTGACCCCCCTGAAGGCCCCCGTCCTGCCGCCAAACCCCCCTCCACGGGTCGTGCGGACCACGAAGCGGTGATCGGGAAGAGGGCCGGGTCCGGGGCCGCGACCTCCGGGTGGAGCGTGCCTACCGCGGAGACTGGAGAAGGATTCCTCCCGCCAGGAACCGATTCCCGCCTCGGAAATGCAGAAGTTGTTGCGATTCCAGCGATTTTCCGTGAAGGCGCGGACCTTGCATGGTCGGCGACTGGCACGGTGAGAGGAGCGCCATGCGTTCGGGCATCCGTGGGTGGCTGGGTCGGTGGATGTGTCTGGCGGCACTGGGCTTTCCTTCGACGGTCCTGGCGGAACCGGGTCCCTCCCCGGAGGTGCCGGAGGAACCCTCCAAGGTCGAGACTCCCGAGACGCCTTCCTCCGGTCCGGAGACGACCTGGTGGCTGGGAACCGCCGTCGGAGTCGCCGCCGGATCGGGGATGCCCCGGGCCTTCCTGGCCGGGGGCGCCGGGGTCGAGTGGGGCGTCTGGTGGAGGTTCGCGCCATGGTATCGCCTGGGCCTGCGCAACGACTTCTTCGTGATGCAGTTGCCCTGGTCTGACCGGGAAGAACCGGCGCTGGTCGGTGCCTCCGACGACCCGGACGATCCGCCGGGAGTGCATCCCGAACTCTCCCTGTCCTCGGGGCTCTTGATGACCCACGGCTTCCGGCTGGGCGGTCCAGCCTGGCTCGAACTGGCCCTGGGACCGGCATTCCTGGCCTCGGGCTCCATGGGATGGTCCTCGATCCTGCCCCTGCCGGCCGGGGGCGCCGGGATCCAGTTCGAGGGGGGGCGGATCGGGAGTGCCAGGATCCATGTGGGGGTCCGTTGCGACTTCCAGGTGCTGCCCCACCGGGACTCCGAGGGGGACCGGGTGCTCTGGATGCCCCGGGCCTCGGTATCGTTCGCCTTCTGACCGTGCCCGGGACAGGCGGGTCTTGTGCCGGTCACGCTTCCTTGCCAGAATCGGTTCGAATCAAATGGGAGGGGGAGGGGCATGAGCCGTTCTGTGGTTCGAGGGATCTTCCTGCTCTTCGTGGTCCTGCTGTCGTCGGTCGCCGGATCCGCCGCTGCCCAGAGTGCCAAGGAACGAAGGGCGAGGACCGACTACGAGATGGGCTACCGGCTCTACCTGGACCAGGACTGGAGCGGATCGGCCTTCTACTTCGAGAGGGCCCTGGAAAACTCCGACCGGGCCTCGGTTCGCCTGATGCTGGCTTCGGCCCTGGCACACAAGGGGACGTGCGACCGGGTGAAGGGGCTGCTGGACGGAATCGTCTGGTCCCAGATCCCCCAGGGGTCGGTCCGGGACGAGGCCCGGAGGCTGGCCGGGGAGGCCCGGAATCTGTGCTTCGGGAGGAAGAAGCCCTCCCCGTGATCCCCTGCCGGCGGGGATTTCCGGGCGGCCTTTCCCGGAGTTTCGGATCCCTTTCTGTTCCTGGCAGGTTGCTGCAACACGATTCCGTTCGGCATCGGGTGAGGGGGATTCCCGCGGGGACGATCTCCGGGATCGATCCCGCGGTCAGAAGGGGATGATCACCCGGGGCGCCGACCTGCCTCGTTCCGGAGGCTTCTGGACCGGACGGGTCGCAGGGGCCGTTCCAGGGGACGATCTCGGCTCGGCAGCAGGGTCCGTCCTGTGCGGGGCGGGTTCCGTGGAGGCCTTGTCGGGCTCCCGAACGTCCGGTTCCGGCTCCCGGGCCGCGGGAACCTCCCGTGTCTCCGCTCCCGGGGAGGCGGCCTGGGAGGCGGGATCCTCCGGCGCGATGTCCCGGTGGATCCCGGTGTCCGGCCCGGCCTCCGGCTGGCTGGTTCCTGCCGGTAGGTCCGTTGTGACCGGTCCCTCCGAGGAGGGCCATGGCGCCTGCTGCCACCACGCGATTCCCCCGCCCACCAACAGAATACCCCCCAGGAGGGCGAGACTCTTGCGGAGGATCGAGGCCCGAACTGACCGCTTCCCGGACTCTCCCGGGGGAGCCTCCGGGAGCCGAACCGGCCTCCCGGTGGATTCCGGGCGATCCTCGGGAACCCGTGCGGAACCTGGAGGCTCCCCGCTTGGCGTCACCGGGAATCCCGGAAGGGTCTCCGCGATGGTCGCCGCCCTTTCGGGCCTCGGGGGCTCGTCGGCCGGGCCCGGCTTCCGGGCCTCCTGGAGGTGCCGCCTCTCCTCCTCGATCCGAAGCCGGTCCTTTTCCAGGCGGATCCTCTCTTCCTCCAGGCGCCTCCTCTCCTCCTGGAGGCGGGCTAGGTCCGAGGAGTCCATCAGGGAACTCAGATCCACGGAGATCCGGCTCTGGCGGTGGGACTCCCGCAGTTTCTCGACCACCTGGGCCAGGGCCTTCCGGAACTGGGAGGCCGAGGCGAACCGGTCCTCGACGTTCCGTGCCATCGCCACTTGGAAGAACTGCTGCAGGAAGGGCGGGACGTCCAGGTCCGTGATGCGGCTGTTGACGTCGTAGGCAGGGTCCAGTTTCTTGCCGAGGATCTCCTGGGTGGTCCGCCCGGCGAAGGGACGCCTCCCGGTGATCAGTTCGAAGGCCAGCACTCCGACCGAGTACAAATCCGTCCAGGGGCCGATGTTCTTCCGGGCGATCTGTTCCGGCGCCATGTACTGGGGGGTGCCGATCATCATCGTCGTGTCGCGGCTGCCCTCCAGGAATTTCGCCAGGCCGAAGTCGAGCACCTTGACGTGCCACCGGTCCCCGGGGATTTCCTGGATCATCAGGTTCTCCGGCTTGATGTCCCGGTGGACGAGCCCGATGGAGTGGGCGGCCTCCAGGGCGTTCAAGACCTGTTCCAGGATGTGGAACACCGCGTCGTCCTCGATCTCCTCCCCGACCAGGATCATGTCGTTGATGATGGCCTTGAGGCTCCTTCCGGGGACGTATTCCATCACGAGGTAGGGCAGATCCCCCTGGTGCCCGTACTTCAGCAGCCGCACGATGTTCGGATGGCTCAGGGAGGCGAGGGCCTGGGCCTCCATCAGGAACTTGTTCCTCAGGGACCCGATTGCGGAGGACTGGACGTTGTCCCGATGCATGATCTTGAGGGCCGCCTTCATCTGGATCGGCTGCTGGAGCACCATGTACACCCGGCCGAACCCGCCGCATCCGATCACGGCCACGACCAGGTAGTCCCCGATCATCCGGCCGATCCACGGGTCCCGATCAGCCGGGGGGACGGCCAGGAGGCGATCGAACCATTCCCGGGGAATCCGGTGGTACTCCCGCAGGGAACAGGCCTTTTCGGGGCAGGGAGTGCCGACGGCCCCTCCGGTCTCGCAGGACGGACAGAACCCCTCGGTGGTGTTCATGGCGTGACTCCCTGATCCCGGTCCAATTCTGAAGCAACCGGCAGGAACTGCAAGGACCATCCGGTCAGGGGGTCGGGGGGGCGATGTCCAGCAGGGTGCCGGAGGAAAATGCCTGGAATTCGGGGGCATACATGGACTGGAGGGTGGCCGGACCGACCCGGAAGGATCCGGCCATCGCGGCCCGCAGGCGGTATTTCAGGCGGTATTCGCCGGCGGGCATCCATTCCAGGAAGAAGTTCTGGCCGCTGTCCCGCACCTCCTCGTAGTACCCGAGCCCCCCCTGCCACCGGTAGCGGGAGGTCTGGTCGACGGGTTCGAGGCCCGCGCCCCGGGGGTCCCGGAGGTGCACGTATTCCATGGCGTGCTTCGCCCGGATGGAGAGGTGCACCTCGACCTCGTCGCCCACGGCCACCGTGTCCCCCGGGCCCAGGGGCCTCAGGACGACCTCGCCGCCGGAGATGTCCCGCCGGAAGTAGGACCGTTCCACCGCCAGGAGGTCGCCGCGTCCCTCCTCGGGCAGGCGATCGGTGGCGTAATGCCAGGTGGCCGAGGCGAACTTGAAGCCGGGGGTCGTCGAGGAGACCCGGATCACCCCGTCCCGCTTCGGGACCACCGCGTCCCCGGGCAGCACCACCTGCTGCCTCCGGCCCGTGTAGCGATCGGGGTCGAACCGGAAGGTGGTGACCCGGCCCCCCAGGTCGATCGCCAGGTCCTCGGGAACCCCCAGGCGCCCCGTCGTCCGCAGGAAGTGGGCCAGGGCGTACAGGACCTCGGCGGTGGCCCGGGTGGACTTCCAGTGGTTCAGTTTCCGGTTCAGGAACAGCCACTGGACCATCCCCTCGATCCGCCGGTCCCCGGGGGCCAGTTCCATCGTGGTCCGCAGCGCGAAGGCATGGGTCTCGATCGTGTCGTTGTACCAGAGCCAGGCCCGGTCCTCGGGGGCCCAGTAGGTTCCCAGGTCCTCGGAGGTCCGGGCGCTGTCGAGCACGCTGTCCCAGACCTTCCGGGCGTCCGCCGTGCGGCCGGCGCGATGGAGCGCCAGGGCCAGGTAGCCCTTCAGGTAGGGGGAGTGCTCCTTCCAGTGCCGGAAGCCGAAGTCCAGCATGGCCGCCCGTTCCTCGGGGGGGAAGGCGCCCCCGGTCCAGGAGTCGTCCGGGAAGCTGGAGAGAACGAAGCGGAGGAAGGTCACGAACTCCCAGCCGACGTCGTGGGCCCGCATCTCCCGGGCCGCCTCGTCCAGGTAGTGGCGCTGGAGGTAGGCGAAGGCCCTCTGGACCAGGTCCCGGGGGACCTCGACGCCGAACTCGACGGCCCGGGAGAGGCCGTGGACGATGTAGAGGGTCAGGTAGGGAGAAGGCGGTCCCCCGGGGAACCAGGGGAAGCCGCCCGAGGCGGTCTGGATCTTCCGGAGGCGCGCCAGGGAGGCCTCCCGCTGGGCCCGGGACACCTCCGGGTCCAGCACCGGGATCAGGTCGTCGGGGTCCTCTTCCCCTCCCCGGGACTCCCGGACCCAGGGGGTCTCCTCCAGGGCCATGACCCGGTTGGGATCCGTCGCGTCGAAGGCCTCGAGGCGCGTCTTCCGGGCGGCGAGGCCCGCGGCCACCCGGGCCACCTCGGGGTAGCGATCGAACAGGGAGGCGAGGATCCCGGTGGAGACGAAGCGGTTGAGGGTCTGCTCGCTGCACTCGTAGGGATAGCGGACCAGGTAGGGCAGCGCCGAGATCACCGAGTAGAACAGCTGGGCATCGCCGGTCACCACCACCTGCTCCGTGGTCCGGGTGGGGTCGTCGTCCCGCAGGAGGTCCTCGAAGGTCATGGTCCGGGACGAGGCGTCCCTCAGCGTGACGAAGCGGGACTGGGCCAGGTGGAGGCGCCCCGGCAGCACCGGGAGGGATCGGATCTCGCCGTCGGAGAGGTCCCCGGCCGAGGCGGTCACCCGGACCGCGACCTCCCCGGGGCGGCGGGGCACCCGCACCGGGAACGAGAGGTCCGTGCCTTTCCCCGGCGCCACTTCGAAGGACCGCCGGGCCTGTCCCGGGGCCAGGCCGAACTCCGAGGCCCGGGAGGCCCCGGTGTCCGGGTCCAGGATCTCGAGGTCCAGGGAGCCGGTCAGAGGGCGATCCGAGGCGTTGTTCACCAGCACCTTCAGCACGGCCTGGTCCCCCTCCCGGAAGAAGCGGGGCAGGTAGGGGCGGACCATCAGGTCCTTCACGGACCGGGTCTCTGCCGAGGTCGAACCGGCCTTCAGGTCCCGGGTCAGGGCATGGACGAAGACCTTCCAGGAGGTCACCGAGTCGGGGACCTGGAAGGTCAGCGACACGGTCCCGTCCCCGCCGGTCCGCAGGTGGGGCTGGAAGAAGGCCGTCTCCCGGAAGTCGCTCCGGACGGAGGAGGGTTCGGACCGGGGGGATTCGGCGGTCACGGCCGCCCGTTCCGGCGCCTCGGCCATGGAGTCCTCCTCGTCGCGCATGGAGGCGGTCTCCGCGACGCGCTTCGCCCCGGGGGCCGGCGGAGCCATCATCATCACCATGCCCCGGCCGCCCCCCATGCCCCGGTGCCGGCGGACTCCTGGTCCGCCGATGCCCCAGTCGTCCAGGAATCGCAGCCGGTCCTCCTGGAATCCCACCAGCCCGATTTCTTCCCGGGCCGGATTCCAAGGGAGCCCGATGGCCGGGGCCTCCCGGAGGAACCAGAAGACCGCCGGGACCCCCGTCCGGCGGGGATAGAGGGCCAGGGGGTCCGGCGGGGCGTGGGGGGCGAAGAGGTCCAGGCTCCGGTCGTACATGTAGGCCAGCACCTCGGCGGCGGCCACCGCCGCGTCCCCCTGGGCCGTCGAGACCCGGACCGTGAAGGTTTCGAGGCTCCCGGGGCGCAGCCGGTCCCGGAAGGTGGCCAGGCGCACCTGGAGCCTCCGGTCCTCCCAGGGCACGAAGACGTCCCGGGTGATCTCGATGCGCTGGTGGTCCCGGACCATCGTCAGCGTGACCGAGAAGCCGCCCCGGTCCTCTTTCCGGACGGGGATCTCCACGATCCGGGGGGAGGGGCCCGCGGTCCATTCCAGCCGGTCCACCCGCCGCCCGGCACGCCATCGCTCCATCACCAGGCGCTGGCCGGGAAAGCCGCTGTGAACCAGCAGCCGGGCATTCCGCCCCGGGAGGATGGACGGGGACTCGGCCACCAGCGTGGCGGCCACCGGGAGTGGCGAGACCTCCGTTCCGGCGACGACCAGGTCGGCGAAGGTCTCCACGGGGGTGCCCTGGGGGTCGTGCGTCCGGTAGAACAGGCGCCAGGCGCCGCCCTCGAGGGGAGGCAGCGTCGTCCGGGCCTGCCCACGGAGGTCGTGCCGGACCGTTCCCCGGGCCACCTCCTCCCCGGGTTCCCACCGGGCGATCACCTGGGCGGGGTCGTAGGCGGTTTCCCACCGGGGGCGGGTCCGGTCCCCGTCCGTGACCACGGCCGACGGCTGGTCCGGGAGATCCCGGGGCAGGTCGGCGGGCAGCAGCGGCCGGTCCGGGGGCCGGAGCCGGACCAGGCGCCAGGTCCCCTCTCCCGGCGCCGGGGCCCCGTCCAGGTCCTGGCGGAAGACCTGGACCTCCGTGGCCGTCCGGGCCTCCAGGAACCCCGAGGGCACCTCGATCCGGGCCTCCACCGAGCAGAATCCCAGGCGGAAGTCCCGGCTCGCGGACCGGGTCTCCCCACCGTCGTCGGTGACGTCCACCGTCAGGCGGTACCGCCAGGTCGGCGCCCCGGGCCCCTTCCCCAGGCGCTCGTCCGCAGCCGGGGTGAAGGCCACCCGGAAGGACCCCTCGTCATCGAGGGGGGCGGTCCCTGCGGCGATGGTCTGGGGCCGGTCCGGGCCCGCCGGGCGCCACCACCACCAGCCCCAGGAGGGCCATTGGGGCTCCCGGGTCACCCGCCAGGCGACCCGGCCGCTGGTGACCGGGAGGCCGAAGTAGTAGCGGACATCCCCCCGGATCTCGGCGGGACGGTTCAGCCGGAGGGGGGAGTCGGGGTCCCGGACCTGGACCTCGAAGGTCGGGCGCTTGTATTCCTCGACCTGGATCCGGGCCTGGCCTCCCAGGTCGGTTTCCAGCGACCAGGAGCCCAGCATGCGTCCCGGAGGGAGGCGGATCCGGCCCGATGCGCTCCCGTGGCGGTTGGTCTTCAGGGCCAGCGTCTCCACGACCTGCCGGTTGGCGTCCCGCAGGCGCACCGAGAGGGACCGGTCGGGAAGGGTGCGGAAGGTCCCGTCGCGCCCGTGCCAGGCGACCACCTGGAAGAGGACCTCCTGTCCGGGGCGGTAGGCGCTCCGGTCGGTGTAGATCAGCGCCGAGGTCCTGGCCGGTTCCTCCTCCCGGCGGGGGAACCATCCCTGCATGGGCCCCAGGGTCCGGTCCTCTCCCTTGCGGACCATCACCAGCCGGTACCGGTCGGCCGGGGAGGCCACCGGGAAGGCGGCGACGCCGTCGGCCCCGGTGATGCCCGTCTGTTCCAGCCGGGGCGGAGACCGCCAGTCCATCCGGTAGAGTCGCACCTCCGCCCCGGCCACGGCCGTTCCGTCGGTGCCCGCCAGGACCTCGACCTCCAGGGCCCCGGCCACGGGCCGGTACCGGACCACCAGGTTGCTGACCGTGAAGACCAGCGCCGCCCGGAGGTTCGAGGGACCGAAGGACGGGTCCGAGGAGGCGACCACCAGCCAGGTTCCCGGGCGGTCCATCGGGGGAATCACGTCCGTCCCGTGTTCCCGGAGGTCGGGGGTCGGGGGCAGGTCCACGGTCCACTGGTGGCTCGGAGGCCTGGAGGCGATCCAGGTTTCGACCTCCCGGGAATCCGGGATCCAGGAGAAATCGTCCATCGACTGGAAGGCCTGGTCGATGTCCAGGGGCCAGGCCCGGAAGTGGACCCGGGACAGGTTGCGGTGGGTGACCTTCAGGGACCGGCGCCCCGGGCCATCCACCGCCATGCCGGCCAGGGACAGGGAGGGCTGCTCCAGGTGCCCCACCCACCAGGCGCACCGCTGTCCCCCGGGGGTGTCGGGCCACCGGGCGGCGCAGGCACGGGCCAGGTCCCGGGCCTGAGCGAGGGCCATGGGGTCCTCCTGGCGCCACTCCACCTGGAGGGCCAGGGCGCTGGCCTGCCACGGGAGGCCCTCGGCGGTCCGGAGGCGCCGATCCAGGGCCCCGTCGATCCGCGCCCGGTCCTCGGCCTGGTCGAAGTGCGCCCGGAGGGTTCGCAGCCGTTCCAGGGCCGCCTCCAGGGCCGCCTGGGGACGGCCTTCCCGGAGGTGCCAGGACTCCAGGTCCGCCAGCACCGACGCCATCCGGGCCAGGGGATGGGCGTCCTCCCGGGGGACGGGTACCTTCGCGGCGTCCCCGGACAGGGCGTCCAGGTCCAGCAGGAAGACCTCGTTGGACTGCCTCGGGGTCCACGACGAGGAGTCGGCCAGGGCCGACGCGAACAGGTAGGACACCGCATCCCGCAGAGTCGGACGGATGTCCGCCGGGTAGGTGTTGACCTCCAGGAACTCCGACCAGGTCCGGGTCGGCAGCCGTCCGAGGGTGGCCCGCTGCTGCCAGGCCTCCCCGTACCCTTCCATCATCGCCTGGTGGACCCGGTCGATGGACCAGGCCTTCAGTTCCAGGGGATCCGGGGACTCCACCCGCTCCCGCTGGCGGATCTCCCACCCGTAGGCGTCGACCCAGCGGCCCAGGACCCAGGCCTTGTAGAGACCCAGCACCGCCCGGCCGACGGGATCCTCGGGCCAGGGGCTCTCGAGCAGGAACCGGACGGCGGTCTCGAACTCGTGCAGCGCCACCCGGACCGCCGTGGCCCGGACCAGGGCCCGGGTCCACTCGGGGACCTTCCCCGCCTTCCGGGCATCGGCCAGGATCGCGTCGGCCACCTCCCGGGCCTCCTGGAACTTCTGGTCCTGGATCCGGTCCTCGTAGTCCTTCCAGCGGGGATCCTTCGGTTCCGTCCACATCCTGGCCATCTCGGTCCCTCCGGGCGCCAGGGGCGCCTGCGGCGGGCGGGGCCGCCCGTCGGCACAACTGGGAAATCCGATCCCTCCGATCCAGCCGAGGACTAGCAGCAGGGTGGGGCATCGCCGGGACCGAAGGAAGGTTCGGGAGGGTGCGTGCATGGGGAGGGACCTCCTGGATTCCAGCCGCTTGCCGACGATACCATGAACCGGCAGGTTCCATTTCCAGCGCTCGAAGGCAGCAGAAACCGGGTGCGGCGGGCGGCCCGAGGCCCAATCCCGGGCTGCCAGGTCCGGGGGGAATCGCCCGGGGGAGGGGAGCGGGGGAACGGGCCGAGCACTGCGTTCGAGGGGTCAGTGGCGGGAATCCCGCTGCCAGCGTTCCTGCATCCGGTAGAGTGTCCGGCGGTTGATGCCCAGCACGCGGGCGGCCTTCTCCTTGTTCCCGTGGACCTGCTCCATCACGTGTTGGACGTAGGCCTTCTCCAGTTCCCGGAGTTCCGGCAGGCGACCGCCCGACCATCCCGGGAAGAGGGACCGGTCCGAGGAGGCCGCCGGCAGGTCCTGGACGTCGATCACCTCCCCGGGGGTCAGCACGACCAGGCGCTCGATGATGTTTTCCAGTTCCCGGACGTTGCCCTCCCAGGGGCGCTGCTGGAGCGCGTCCAGGGCCCGGGGAGTCAGGCGCTTCACCGGGGTCCCGGCCCGGGCCGCGAAGGCGTGGAGGAAGTGATCGACCAGCAGTGGGATGTCCTCCCGCCGCTCGGCGAGGGAGGGGAGGCGGATCGGGATCACGCTGAGCCGATAGAAGAGGTCCTCCCGGAAGGTGCCCTCGCGGATCGCCGTCCGAAGGTCCCGGTGGGTCGCCGTGATCACCCGGCAGTCCACGGTGACGGGCCTCGAGGATCCCACCGGGCGGACCTCCCGGTCCTGGAGCACCCGGAGGAGTTTCGCCTGGAGCGCCAGTCCCATGTCCCCGATCTCGTCCAGGAAGAGGGTGCCCCCGGAGGCCTCGACGAAGAGTCCCCGGTGGGAGGTGTAGGCCCCCGTGAAGGCCCCCCGCGCGTGGCCGAAGAGCTCGCTTTCCAGCAGTCCTTCGGGGATGGCGCTGCAGTTGACCGGCACGAAGGGCCCGCTGGACCGCTGCCCGCTGAAGTGGATCGCCCGGGCCACCAGTTCCTTGCCGGTTCCCGAGTCCCCGAGGATCAGGACGTTGGAGGTGCTGTCGGCGACCCGTTCCACCAGGCGGAACACCTCTTTCATGGCCTTCGAACGCCCGATGAGCTGCTGCAGCCCGTACCGGTCCCCGACCTCCCGCCGCAGGCGCCGGTTCTCCACCACCAGGCGCCGCTGCTCGACGGCCTTGGCGATCAGGGCCTCCATCTCCCGCATCTTGAAGGGCTTGGTGACGAAGTAGAACGCCCCGGCCTTCATCGCCTCGATGGCCCGGTCGATGGACCCGAAGGCGGTGACGATGATCACCGGGACGTCGGGCCGTTCCCGCCGGACCGTGGCCAGCACGTCCATGCCGTCCACGTCCCGCATCCGCAGGTCCGTGACCACGACGTCGAAATCCCCGGACCGGACCTTGTCCAGGGCCTCGGCGCCTCCCCGAGCGCACTCCGCCTGGTACCCGGCGCGTCCCAGGTAGTCCATCAGCAGATCGCCCATCTCGGGCTCGTCGTCCACCACCAGCACCGAGGCCATCCGTTCCATGGGACCTCCCGTCGGGCGCGACAAATTACCACAATCTGTGTCGCGTTGACACGCCTGCCGTCGGGGAGGTCCCGTGGTAGATTGGGGGCCGCGAGGGAGGGAACATGGGGGAAAGGCCGCAGGGGGAAGGGGAGGACCTGCTCGAAGCGCTGGTCGAGGCGGAAACGCCCGAGGCGGCGGCCGCCGCAGCCGTCGAGTGGCTGCGGCGACACGGGAGTCCCCGGGCCGCGGTGCTGCTGTGCACCCGGGGGGAAGGTCCCGCGGCGCTGGTCGATGTCCCCTGCCGGGCCATGGTCATCGCCTCCGGGGGAGAATGGCCCGAGGGCGACCTGGATCGCCTGGGGGACTCGTTTCCCTGCCAGGCCGATGCCCCGGGACACGGGGAGTCGGCGGTCCTCCCGAACCGGGCCCTCCTGGGGGATCCCAGTGCTCACATCGGCTGGCTGGTCGCCGATCCGCCCCCGGGGGACCGGGAGGAACGCCACCGGGAACGCCTGGAGGCGACCGCTCGCCGGCTCGCCAAGGCGTTGCGGAGGGCCCTGGCCTACCGGCGCCTCCAGCAGTCCATCGAGGATGCCCACCAGGTCCAGGGCCGCCTGATCCAGGCCGAGAAGCACGCGGCCATCGGGCGCCTCGCCGCGGGCCTCGCCCACGAGATCGGCACGCCGCTGAACATCATCTCGGGCCGCGCGGAACTGATGCTGGAGGAGGTGGGGGGCGACCATCCCAGGGCCCGCCAGGCCGTCAAGACCATCGCGGGGCAGATCGAGCGCATCAGCAGCCTGGTCCGGCAACTGCTGGATTTCGCGCGGGAGCATGCGCCGGTCCAGGAGGTCGTGGACCTGGAGGCCGTGGCCCGGGACGTCGCGGACCTGATGCAGCCGACGCTGCTGAAGCACGGCATCTCGCTGGCCGTGGAATGGGAGGCCGGTCTTCCCCGGGTCCGGGCCAACGGGCACCAGTTGCAGCAGGTGCTGCTGAACCTGCTGCTGAACAGCCAGGATGCCATCCAGGGGGATCCCGACCGGGATCGGAAGGGGCGGGGCGAGATCCGCATCCTGGGGGAGTGGGCGGACCGGGGCTGGGTCCGGGTGCGGGTCCGGGACAACGGCCAGGGCATCCTGCCGTCCCACCTGCACAAGGTCTGCGACCCGTTCTTCACCACGAAGCCCGTGGGAACCGGGACGGGGCTCGGACTGGCGGTGGTCTACGGCATCGTCACCGAGCACGGGGGATCGCTGGACATCCAGAGCCGGTGGGGCGAGGAGACGACGGTGTCCTTCACGCTCCGGGCCGCGTCCGACGAGGAGGTCAAAGACTCGGGGTTCCCACGGTGAACAGCAGGCCCCGGATGTCGTCGTCCCGGAACCGGAACCCCGCGCCCAGGAAGTAGTCCCGGCCCCGGCGGTTGAAGACGTCGTCGAAGCCGGCCGTGACGTAGAAGACGTCCCAGAACGTGTAGAGCAGGGATCCCTTCAGCCGGGGCCACCGATCGGCCGAGAAGTCGAAGAGGTCCATCCCGATCTTCAGGCGGTCCTGGAAGAACTCGAAGTCCATGCCCACCCCGCCGGTGCTCTCGATCAGGCCGAACCGGCCGGTCCAGAAGCCGAAGCGCCGGGCGAACTCCAGGCTGAACTTGACCCCGCCCCGGCTGGTCTCGGTGATGCGCTCCGAGACGGCCCCGGGGACCCGGGGGTCGTTGGTGACGGTCAGTCGTTCTACGGTGGAGGTCTTGCCCCGGGGGTCGAAGACCAGTTCCACCAGGTAGTACTTGGACCGATCGGGCTGGAGGCGCAGCGTGAAGTAGTTCTTCAGGGCCCGCTGGTAGAACAGGAACTCGCTCCGGAACCCGATGTCGGTCCGGAGGCGGGTGACGGATCGGACGACCCCGCCGATGTCGTCCACCACCCCTTCGACCTTCTGCATCAACTGGTCGTCCGTGACCAGTTTCCCCAGCGTCCCCTGGCCCTCGTTGACCTTCCGGGCGATGTCCGCCACCGACCGGGTCGCGGCCTCGAGATTCCGGAGGGAGGCGTCCAGGCGATCCACCATCCCCTCCAGGCGCTCGGGCTCGCCCGCGCCCTGGCGCACCAGGGCCTCCCGGAGGGCCTGGGTGATGGCCTCCACGTTGCGGACGCTGGCCTCCAGGGACGCGGCGCTGGCCAGGGAGACCCGGGCCGCCTCCCGGGACACGACCTCGATGTTCCGGACGATGTGGTCGATGCGTCCCCCCTGGGCCCCGCCGATCTGGGCGTCCACGAACCGGCGGATCTCGGCCGCGGTCCGGGCGATGTCCTCGGCCGACCGCAGCAGGCTCTCGGCGATCTGCTCCACCCGCGGCTGTCCCTGGGGGCCCCCCACGGCCGACGACAGGGACCCGGTGATCACCTTGATGTCGTCGGCGATTTCCTGGATCCGGGGCAGGATGTCCGAGGATCGCTCCATCCGGTTGGCGATGGCCATCAGGCCCGCCTCGCCGACCACGATGGGAATGGCATCCCCCTCCTTCAGGGGTTCCCCCGCGGCGCCCGGGGTCAGTTCCAGGTAGTAGTCCCCCAGCATCGTCGCGGCCCGGCGGGTGATGGTGGCGGCGTGGATTCGCTGGCCCCCGGGCCCCGGAAGGCCCTGGTAGAGGACGATGTCCGGACGCAGGCGGAGGTGGACGCGGGCCTTGGTCTGCCCGGCCTCCCCCTGGACCAGTTCGATGCGATCGATGGCCCCCACGGGAATGCCCGAGACGGTGACCCGGCTGTAGGAGGCCAGGCCCGACACGTCGTCGAAATCGGCGTGGACCACCATGCCTTCGCCCTTCCGGACCACCGGGCGCTGCACGGCCCCGAAGAGCAGCACGAAGGACACCACCGCGCCGAGTCCCACGAGCCCCACCAGCAGCGGGGGCCGAACGTTCTTCCACCTCATGATGCCCCCGCCAGTTCCTTGGGCCCCGTGCCCGAGAGCCAGATGAAGCGGCGGACCACGTCGTTCCGGCTCCGGCGCACCTCCTCGGGGGTGCCCTCCACGGCGATGCGGCCGTCGAAGAGCATCGCGATGCGGTCGGCCATCCGGAAGGTGCTCGCCATGTCATGGCTGATCACCAGGGAGGTGATCCCCAGGTTCTCCCGGGCGGTCCGGATCATGTCCTCCACGTTCTCGCACATGATCGGGTCCAGCCCGGTCATCGGCTCGTCGTAGATCACGATCCGGGGGTCCAGGATCGTTGCCCGGGCCAGCCCCACCCGCTTCCTCATGCCTCCGGACAACTCGGCGGGGTACTTTTCCTCGACCCCGAACAGCCCCAGCTGGTTCAGGCGCGACACCGCCAGTTCCTCCATCCGCCGCCGGGGCATGCGGGCGTGTTCCTGGAGCGGGAAGACGACGTTCTCCAGCACCGTCAGGCTGTCGAAGAGGGCCGAGTGCTGGAACAGCATCCCGAACTTCTTCCGCACCTCGGTCATCTCGCGTTGCGAGAGGGCCGTGATCTCCTGCCCGTCCACCCGGATGGACCCCTCGTCGGGACGCAGCAGCCCGATGACGTGCTTGATCAGGACGGACTTCCCGCAGCCGGAGGGCCCGATGACGACCGTGATGGACCCCTCGGGGACGTCCAGGTCCACTCCCCGGAGCACCGGGTTGTCCCCGAAGGATTTGGCGAGCCCGCGGATCGAGATCAGGGGTTCGGCCATGGACTCCTCCATCCGGTCGCCATTGTATCCCCCCGGGGAAATCGGGAAAGGGATCTCCCGGGACGGAAGAACCTGGGGGCGCCTGCAGGTCCGCAAGGACCGTCCGGGGAACGCGGGAAGAGGGAGGATGGGGACCGGGGGCGGATCAGCGCTTGGAGTACTGGAAGCGCTTCCGGGCACCGGGGCGGCCGTACTTCTTGCGTTCCTTGGCCCGGGGATCCCGGGTCAGCAGGCCCGCCTTCTTGACCGGCACCCGCCACTCCTCGGGGTTCATGTCGGCCAGGGCCCGGGCGACTCCGTGCCGCACGGCGCCCGCCTGGCCCGTCTCGCCTCCTCCCCGGACCGTCGCGATCACGTCGAAGGCCTCCGCCTTCTCCAGCAGGATCAGGGGCTGGCGGACCATCGCGACCAGGCCCGGCCGGTGGAAGTACTGGTCCACCTCCCGCCCGTTGACCGTGATGCGGCCGGTCCCCGGGACCAGCTGGACCCGGGCGGCGGCCTCCTTGCGACGACCGGTATAGAGCGTGTTGCCTTCCGCCATCCGTCTTTCTCCCTCGTCAGACCTTCTTGATGTCCAGCGGCTCGGGCTGCTGGGCGGCATGGGGATGCTCCGGACCGGCGTAGACCTTCAGTTTCCGCAGCATCGCCCGCCCCAGGGGGCCCTTGGGGAGCATCCCCCGCACGGCCTTCCAGACCATGAACTCGGGCTTCGTTTCCATCATCTGCTGGACCGTCCGCTCCCGGAGGTTGCCGAACCAGCCGGTGTGCCAGCGCCAGAGCGCCTGGGACTTCTTGCCGGTCCAGACGGCCTTGGCGGCGTTGATGACGATCACGAAGTCGCCGGTGTCGGCATGGGGAGTGTAGGTCGGCTTCGTCTTGCCCCGGAGGATCGACGCGATCCGGGCCGCCGCGCGACCCACGTGCACGCCGTCCATGTCCACGGTGTACCACCGCTTCGGGACGTCGGTGGTGCGAAAACTGGTCGTTGCCATGGGAACCTCGTTCCAAACAACAGGCGCGCCTATTTACCTGAAAGGTTCGCTGCCGTCAAGTCTGCCGAAACCGGCCGGTGGGACCCGCTGCCTCGCCGGCGACCGTCGGGGCGGGGGGTTCCTCGAACTTCAGAGAACGGAGGCGGTGCCCAGGGGCGGAATTGAACCACCGACACGCGGATTTTCAGTCCGCTGCTCTACCGACTGAGCTACCTGGGCCTGTCGGCATCACCCGCAAAGCGGGGCGAGAGTAGGCGAGTCCGGGCGATCCTGTCAAGAGAGCCGATCGCTGAGTGATCCCCTCAAACCGTTTTGGGGTCATTGGAAGCCTCGGAATGGCGCCGGAAGCCTTTCTCGGGCACATTTCGATGTGTAGCGACGGGTTTCATGCGGCACCTCCG
>Ga0302250_1001130_pt1 | contig 21445 bp, 15 predicted proteins | sample AAG_RA_Asp_MG_FD_193536 | JGI IMG/M metagenome (GOLD analysis project Ga0302250, IMG submission 193536) | Enriched activated sludge microbial communities from anaerobic digester in WTTP, New Holstein, Wisconsin, United States - AAG_RA_Asp | ecosystem: Engineered > Bioreactor > Anaerobic >... | reverse complement strand
AGCACGGCCGGTACTATTATCTGACTGTCGCCGAAGGCGGAACAGCTGGCCCGGCCACGGGGCATATGATCATCTCTGCGCGCTCCCAATCCCCCTTGGGGCCATGGGAAAACTCTCCCTTTAACCCCATCCTGAGGACAAATTCGCCTGCTGAAAAATGGTGGTCCGTCGGACACGGGACTCCTTTTGCGGATGCCAGGGGCGACTGGTGGATGATTTTCCATGGCTATGAGAACGGACATCACAATATGGGCCGCCAAACCTTGCTGATGCCGGTTGAATGGACAGAAGATGGCTGGTACAGAATTCCGGCCGGAATCAGAGTTGATGAACCCGTTAAAAGACCCGCTCTGGAGCCCTCATCTTCAGGATTCGTATTGAGCGACCGCTTTGAGGGCAGCTCGTTGAAGCCGCACTGGAAATTCTATGCGGAATATGATACCAGCCGGTTCCACCTGCAGGAGAACAGCCTGGTCATCCAGGCAAAAGGAAATTCAGTCGCCGAGTGCTCCCCCCTGCTTTGCATACCAGCCGATCATTCCTGGATCGCCCGGGTAGAGCTGTTCATGGAAGGAGATGCCACCGGTGGATTGGTGCTCTTTTATAATGAAAGGGCCTACTCCGGCATCCTGGCGGACAGGGAAAACATCCTCGCCAATCTGCGGGGGTGGCAGTTCCCGACCGAAAAGAATGTGATTCAGGGCCATGTATTCCTGCAGCTGATCAATCGAAAGAATCTGGTTGATCAATACTACAGCCGGGATGGCATCAACTGGACGAAGATAGAAAATTCCATCGAGGTTTCCGCCTTGCATCACAATGTTCTGGGCGGATTTCAGAGTCTGCGCATCGGCCTGTGTGCCGTTGGCAATGGTAAAGTCAGATTCAAAAATTTCAGTTATGAACCTTTGGAATAGCAGCCGGCCGGCGAGATTGGTACAAAAAGATCTTTGCGATATTCTGGACACCAGAAAGCCTTACTGTGAGATCGACAGCGCTATTTTTTATTGCCTGGAATCCTGGGTATTTCTCAACTCCTTACGCAGTTGCCGCCAGAGTATTAGACTGAAGGACAAATGAAAATAGGCTGGAATCGAGTCAGTACGCAGCAAGTTCCTAACAGGAGTTGAAAGGCCGAATGAGGAAATGACTATTTGGAGGATTTCTTGAGCCTGGTGAGATATTTCAGGTCATCGAGATCCTTGGGCCGCCCGGCCGCAGTTTTCATCTTGATCAGTGCATCGAGGCTGCTGAAATACGCTGGTGTTATGCCGTAGAGCCCCTCTACCCGGCTTGCCCATACCTCCTCGAAGCTGACCCCGGCAACAAAAGGATGAATATCGGTTTCCACAATGTATTGCCGGATTAATATTTTCTTTTGTAACAGATCCTCCAGAGACAAGTCACCAAGGTCATAGCCGAATTCGCGCAGTGCAGCCATCACATTACGTGCATTTTCTGGCTCGGGGGCGATGAAAAGATCGATATCCAGGGTTGCACGTACATAACCGTGGATCGGAAACGAAGCAGCACCGATGATCACATAACGAACTTTATGTTCGTTTAATAATTTCAAAAGACTTTCGGTGTCCATAGCGGATCAGTTGCTCCAGGAATGCCTTCTTGCGTTCTTCCAACATGAAAAATCTTTGCTGGATGGTCATTTTGCCCTGTGATTCGAGAGTAAAATCAATCTCGCGATCTTCATCAGAATCCGACAGCTTGAGAATCGCCATCCTGATTCTCCCTCCTTTCTATCCTATTAAAAACTCATTGTCTCCAAAATTTCGTAAAAATTACATCAGGAAGCAAGCCAAATCGGCGGAATGAACCTCTGCGCTGACGGGTATTATGATGTCTATCGTCTATCAACTGACCACAATCACTAATAGATTCGAGCTGAGCCATATGCACATGGAGAGAAAAGGCCTAACAGCTTTTTTCCCGGTTGAGGTTGCCATCGAGACCCAATGAGAAGCCTAATCCCAGCAGGAAATGTTTCAGCGGCTGCATCTCGGCCTGCAAGCCCGGATACGGCTTTTAACGGATCGTGCATCGGCGATGGAAAAAGTATTGACGTTGCTGAGGGAAATGGTCAGACTGAAAATAGAGATAAAACGGTTGGCGGCTGGAAGTCAAGTAAATTATAGAGTCAGACAATTCGCGCTATCACAATCCGAGAACCGTTGATTCTCTCGGCAGAAATTGGCGCACCAAATTCCCGACCCAGTGTGGTGAATGGTGAACCGGCTTACATAGAATCAGGAGCTGCAGCAGGCACCACCCTGCTTTTTTCCATGAATTGCAGCAACTCGACCGGCGCGCCCGACTCGATGATAAAGGCAACCATCACACCCGCCGAAGGGCTGTTTGGTGCGATCAGCACCTCTCGCCCAGCCATCTCGGCCTCGAGATCATCCACCTCAAAGGCAACATGGGCTACAGTTTTCACCAGCTCGGGCAAGGTGCACCGCGGACCGTAGCGCATCCACTGAATGCCGAAGGGATTGCTGGCATCGTCGGTGCAGTGCAGATCAAACTTTTCGAGGTAGGTTTCACCGGGCTGCGGAATTTTCGTCGGAATGCCAATATGATGATATGTCCTCAAATGATACTCCTTACAGGATATGGCAGCCAGTCCAGCATCGCAGCCACCGAATTGGCGAAACCGCTGCAGTGAAATGTACACATCAACCGTACTTTTTCAAAGTGTTTTTTACAAAAAAGCTCGCCTGCCTCAAGCGCTCTCTATTTTCCTTGCATTTTATCTGCCGGATCGTTATGCTCAATTATAAGCAAGAGGCACTGCAAGAATACCAGGGAGAATGGTGCCATGCAGAATAAATGGGGAATATCGGCCATGATCATGATTATGTTCAGCATGATGTGCCATAAGGCGCCAAGCCGGGAGGAACTGGCCTCACAAATCCAGATGGCTGGCATTTTGGTGCAGCAGCAGGAGTATGAAAAAACCTTGCAGAAACACATCGATCCTCTGATCGCGCATTTTGAAAAAAGCTATGGGCATGAGAACGGTCTCATCTATTGTGCAAATGGCCAGATCGAGACCCTGCTCTATCTGGCGCAGGCGGCAAATCTGAAGCAGAAAGCTGTCGCTCTGGACAAGTCCTATGCCTATGCCTATTATCTCAAGGGGTACGTGCTGATCGAGATGGGCCAGCATGCAGAGGCACGTCCCTTTCTTGAAAAGGCCGTGACCCTTTCGCCCAGCGATCCGCAGTTTCTCTGCGAACTCGGCAACTGGCATCAGAATGGTCAGGAATGGCAGCAGGCTCTGAGCTTATATGAACGTGCGGAAGAGGGAGCCAGGCTCCTGGAACCGGAAGGCACGACTGAAGCCCGGCGGCGTGCTTTGCGGGGTAAAGGCTTCGTCTATACAGAACTGGGGCGGTTCGACGAGGCCGAAGAAATGTATCGCTCCTGCCTGCAACTTGATCCCGGCGATGAAGTGGCCGCGGGTGAACTGGAATATGTCATCAACAGCCGCCAGGATGCCCAGCCCTCCCTCTGAGAAGACACCCCATCCTCCCTTTTCCCGCATTGGGATTGCGTTCAATGAAAACCAGAGCTGGAGGCCGCTACAACGGTCGCGCCGGCATCCCCTGATGCGGCCTCAGGCGGCAGGCCCCGGATCTTTTTCCCCGGCATGAGTCGCATGGCCGGAGGACTTTGTGCATCGATGGTCCAGCCGGGCCTGATGCCGCTGGTTCACGACCAGCCGGGTCCCTGCCGTTAGTGACTTGAAAAACTATGGCAGATTAGTGTAAAATCAAACCCGGCCTCCGCCGGTTGCAGGCGAGGGAAGAACAAAACAGCTTTAAATTCTCAAGTAACTTTTTCCCGGGCATTGCATAGTATATCTAAAACAGGCTGCCCATGACCGATTTCCACAAGCTTTACACCCTCTATGCGGATGATATTTACCGTTTTTCCCTCTTTCTCTGCGGCGATGCTGTGGAGGCCCAGGATATCACCGCCGAGACCTTCGCCCGCGCGCTGACTGGTAAAGCCCCGCTGGTATCGGCTACGGTCAAGGGCTATCTGCTCATCATCGCCCGGAATTTATATCTCGAGTCCCTGCGGCGGCGCAAGCGGCTGGTGCGGCTCGCACCGGAGCTGCCCGATGTGAGCGCGCATCTTGAGCAGGCCGTCAGTGATAGAGCCGAATGGGAGGCCCTGCAGCACTATCTGCAGGAATTTGCAGAGGTGGACCGTGCCGCACTGCTGCTGCGCAGCGACGGACTCTCCTATGAAGAGATTGCGCGCGCCCTCAACATCTCGCTAGCCTCTGCCAAAGTCAAGGTGCACAGGCTGCGGCTCAAGCTGGCCGAGTGGCGGGCGAGTCGCGAAAAGGATTAACCTGCAACCGGAGAAACCAATGGAAACCATGCCCCGCAATGTTATACTCGACCTGCTGCCGGCTTATCTCGCCGGGGAGGCCAGTGAGGAAACGCGCGCCCTGGTTGAAGGTTACGCGCAAACCGACGTTCAGATCGCCAGGCTGATCCGCACGCGCACGCTCGCGCCCGAGGTGGTGCCAGCCGTGCCGGCTGAGCTGGAGATGAAAACACTCAGGAACATCCGCCGGAGCATCCGCCGCAAGATGGGCTATGTCGCCCTCGCTACCGCAGCCATTCTGATGCTCCCTCTGGCAGCAATGCAGTTCACCAGGGAGGTCAACTGGAGTTTGTTCGATTTCCTGGTGATGGGCGTTCTCCTGGGCGGCTCCGGTCTGGCGTATGTGCTCCTGTCCACCATCTCGAGCAATACCGCCTACCTGGCGGGCACTGCCGTCGCAGTGGCGGCGGGACTGCTCCTGGTCTGGGTGAATCTCGCCGTCGGGATTATCGGCTCGGAGGATAATCCCGCCAATGTGCTCTATGCCGGGGTGGTGCTGGTCGGCCTTCTCGGCGCCGGGATCGCCCGTCTCCAGCCGCGCGGCATGGCGCGCGCCCTGTTTGCGGCAGCGATCACCCAGATGCTGGTCCCGGTGACGGCGCTGCTGATCTGGCGGCCCGCTCTGAACGATCCCCCCGGAGTAGCCGGCGTCTTTATGCTCAATGCCTTTTTCGCCGCGCTCTTTGTCGTCTCCGGGCTGCTGTTTCGTCACGCCAGCGCCACGGCGTCGGTGCAGGAGTGAAAGGTACAGCGCCGGCTCCACCATCTTTTATGCGCGGCGTATGTTCACCTCCGACCAGCGGCTGCCGGTTTTGCGCGGCGTGAACTTGCGCAGATGGTTTTCAGCGTCGCACGCTTTGATCATGCTGTCCACCCGGCCGAAGCACAGCTTCTCCTCCACGGATTCTTCGTAACTCACGCCGGTATTCCGGAGCCCTCTTTACGGTAGATCAACCAGACTTCGGCGCTGCTCTGGTGGCAAAAGACACAAACTCTGCAATCTTGATCTTTCGCCACTACTTTCATATGCAGGCCGATCAGTATATTTGCAAAATGCCGCCACTAACAAAGGACAGTGATTATGGCTCGTGAACAAGCGGATGACGCCATCTATACGAGGGGAACTTCTTTTCGCGCCAGAGCCGAGGCCCAGCAGCGTCTCTTCCGTGAAAACATTCTGAAGGCCGGCCACGACCGATGGGGGCATATTTTACTACCAACGGATGCCAATAACGGATTAAACTTCGCTGGTCCAGGAGCACTCGAAGCGGCACGCAAGCGGCAGCAGGAAGGCAAGGGAGTCGCCGACCGAACCTTCCATAACCTGTTATCCAGCCAGGCCATGTGTTTCAATATTTTCTCTCTGCTGGATCTGGACAAGGATCTCGCTGCGAGAGCTCTTTCACCCTTTTTCCCGCATCTGACTGCCGTGAACGAAATAATTATTGAATTCACTCCAGATGAGGATATGTTTGGCGATCAGAGCAAATTCGGAGGAGTGGATTCAGACGTATACATCCAGGGAGAAACAGTTGACAGGCAGACCATGATCATCCTGCTGGAGACCAAATTCGTTGAGCCGGAGTTCAGTATTTGTGGCTTTCGCAAAGCAGGCAGAGCTGAAAACAAGAAATCCGTCTGCCCCGATGCCATTCAGCTTGGCCAGGAGATGAAAAACTGCCTCTATACCAGCAAAAAGCATTATTCCTACTGGAAGCGAAGCCTTGAACATAATATTTTGAAAAAGGATGCCGTGCCCGAAAGAGGCTGCCCTTTTGCAGGGCCGCTCTGGCAGCTGTGGGTGAATTTTACCCTGGCTCACGCTGTTGCTCACTCCGAAAAGGCTGGCATCGCCTGTTTTGGCGTTATCGCCCCCGCCGCGAATACTCGGCTGTTGGGCGCAGAGCACGAGCTGATCCCCCGTTTTAAATTTCTCCTGAATCATCCAGAAAGAATGGTCTATATCGACAGCGATCAATTGATCCGGTCGATTAAAACCCATGTCGCCGAAGAAAAGCTGCCCTATACAAATTGGGCGGACTATCTGGAGGCGCGCTATATCATCAGATAATCCAGGCGCCCACTTTTCAGCCACTAGACCAAATCTTGGCTTAGTGCCCGTCTTCTCTCCACTGACTCCAGCGCTTCCTTTCAGATTCCGGCAATCACTTTACTGTATGTATTATAAAACAATTCACTTATCCCCATTGAATATTTTCCCTTAATCAGCAAATTCCTGTTGCTTTTCGCAAAAAATGCTTCTATATTGTTTCGCCGGCAAGTTTGCCGGCGAAAATCGGGAGCATCCATGCACAACGATCCCCTTCTGCAAAACCTGCCTGCTGCCGCCGACCTCCACAGCCTGGCTGGATTCGGCTTTCGCTTCGGCGATAAAGGCGCCCACACCAGCCGCACCATCATGCTGAAAGAGCTCGAGGTACTTCTCAGCTCCTGCCCACCTTCGGCAAGCCGCACTGAATACGATCAGGCCATCATCGAACAAAACTGCCTTGGCAAGCAAACGGCCTCCAGCCGGGAACTCACAGCACAGCGGCTGCGCGAACTCTTTGCTCTCGAACCTTCCGTCGCCATTTTTCGCCTCATGAGAGTTTTCTGGACCATGGACGAGAAGAGCAAGCCCCTGCTGGCGCTTTTCACCGCCCTGGCCCGCGATCCGATCCTGCGCATCACCGCCGGACCTCTCCTCGATCTCGCCCCTGGTCGCGAATTGAGCCGGCAGAATCTGTCCGACGTCCTGACCACCCATCTGCAGTCGCGGCTCAATGAGGCTACAATAGACAAGGTACTGCGCAATGCCGCCGCCTCCTGGACCCAATCCGGCCATCTTGCCGGACGCGTACGCAAGGTACGGCGGCAAGTGGAGCCATCGATCCTCGCCGTCACCTATGCGCTTTTACTGGGCTATCTCCTCGGCCAGCGCGGTGAAGGCCTCTTGCGCACGCTCTGGGCGCAGCTGCTCGATCTGAGCGAGATGCGGATCAGCGAACTGGCGCTGGATGCGAAAAGAATGGGGCTGCTGGAAATGAGCCAGTCGGGCGGCATCCTGACCATCTCTTTCAATACCCTGCTGACGAATGAAGAAAGGCAGCTGGTCCATGGGACGCATTGAGAACCTCGTCTCCAGATACAAAAACCATATTGCCACGCCCTGGCAAAAGAACCTCGCTGGCGATCAGAAGACCATTTTCGTGGTCTATCCCGAGACCGAAGAACGCCGCCTGCGCGCCAGGTTGCCGCTTTTCGAGATCGCCACCGTCCGAACCGGCCATCGCTGGAAAGCTTTTGATTTCACCCGCACTTTTTCCACCTGGATGGCGCAGGTCGAATACAAGGAGATCTATTTCGAGGAACCGGATTCGATCTCCATGAAGCTGCACAGTGATTTTTTGCGTTATGCCGCGGATCAGCTCCTGAGAGCGCTCACCGCTGATGATGTCGATGAGAATACGGTGGTCGCGGTTTATGGCGTCGCCAGCCTCTACGGCCTGGCCAAGGTCTCCCTGCTCCTGAAAGAGGTCGTTCATGAGATCCGCGGACGCCTGGTGCTCTTTTTCCCCGGGGAGTATGAAAACAATCACTATCGACTTTTGGATGCACGCGATAACTGGAATTACCTGGCGGTGCCCATTACCTGTCAGGACGACATGAATGATTAAGGCATCGGCGGCCCGGGCTACGATTATTTCAGCATGGAGTGGATGAATGAAGAACAGGGAACTGTTTCAACGGGATCCTCTGGCGGTTCAACTGATGAACGACGGCGTAGCGGCCGTAAACGAAGGCCGCACGGAAAAAGAGGAAGCAACCCTTCGCTTCGAGCTCGAGCATTTTGTCTGCGAAGGCCAGTACAAGTCCGGCCTGATCCGTATCCTGGAGTCCTACCTCGGCAGCGTGGACGCCGCCGTGCAGCCGGCCGCCTGGGTGAGCGGATTTTTCGGCAGCGGCAAGTCGCATCTGTTGAAAATGTTCCGCCATCTCTGGGTCAACACGGTTTTCGCTTCGGACGGCGCCAGCGCGCGCGGATTGGTGCATCTTCCGGTCGAAGTCACCGATCTTTTGAAGGAGCTGGATACCCTCAGCCGCCGCACCGGCGGTCTGCATGCCGCGAGCGGCACCCTTCCCTCCGGCGGGGGCGAAAGTGTCCGCCTCGCCATTCTCGGCATCCTCTTTCGCTCTCTGAATCTGCCGACCTCTTACCCCCAGGCCAGGTTCTGGCTCTGGCTTAAAAAGAACGGGATTTTCGACCAGGTCGCCGCTGCGGTGGAAAAAGCCGGCAAGAACCTGCTGGCCGAACTGGATGATCTCTATGTGAGTCCGGTCATCGCTCAAGCCCTGGAAGAGGTCTATCCCGATTTCGCTCCCAATGCCAGAGAAGTGCGCTCCATCCTTAAAAACCAGTTTCCGGTTGTCCAGGATATCTCCACCGCCGATTTCATCCAGACCATCCGCCAGGTGCTCCCCCGCAATGGCCAGCTGCCCTGCACGGTGCTGGTCCTGGACGAAGTGCAGCTTTTCATCGGCGACAGCGCGCAGCGTTCAACCGAGGTTCAGGAAGTGGCTGAAGCGCTGTGCAAACAGCTGGACAGCCGGCTGCTGCTAATCGGATCCGGTCAGACCGCCCTGGCCGGCAGCGTGCCCCTGCTGCAGCGGCTGCGCGACCGCTTTACCATCGCCGTCGAGCTCTCCGATACCGATGTCGAAACCGTGACCCGGCGCGTGGTCCTGGCCAAAAAAGCCGACAAGCGCAAAAGCGTCGAAAGCCTGCTCCAGACTTTTTCCGGCGAGATCGATCGCCACCTGATTGGCACCCGCATCGCTCCGAAGAGCGAAGACCGCAGCACCTTTGTCGACGATTATCCGCTGCTGCCGGTGCGCCGCCGATTCTGGGAAAGCGTGCTGCGCGCGGTCGACATTCCGGGCACAGCCAGTCAATTGCGCACCCAGCTGCGCGTGGTCTATGACGCCGTGCGCGAGATCGCCGAAAAACCCATCGGCACTGTCACAGCGGCGGATTTTATTTTCGACGCGCAGCGCGCCACCATGCTCCAATCCGGCGTGCTGCTGCGCGAGATCGACGAGACCATCCAGGGACTGGATGACGGCAGCCCGGAGGGTGTGCTCGCCAAACGCCTCTGCAGCCTGATCTTTCTCATCCGCAAGCTGCCGCGCGAGCAGGTCGCCGATGTCGGCGTGCGCGCGACCCCGGTAATGCTGGCTGACTTGCTCATCCAGGACCTGGATCGTGACGGCGCTTCCTTGCGCCAGCGCATCCCCCTGGTCCTGGACAGACTGACGGAACAGGGCAAGCTGATCAAACTGGATGATGAATACAGCCTGCAGACGCGCGAGAGCGCTGAATGGGACCGCGAATTCCGCAATCGCCAGACCCGCATCGCCAGTGACCTTACCTCCCTCTCGCAGAAACGCACCAATCTCCTTAGCGAGGCCTGCGACAAGCTCCTCAGCGCACAAAAACTGCTGCACGGCAAAAGCAAGCATCCGCGCAAGCTGCTGATTCACTACGGCCAGGAACGGCCTGCGGACCAGGGCCATGAGATTCCGGTGTGGATCCGCGATGGCTGGGGCGACAACGAAAAAAGCGTTGTCGATGACGCCCGAGCCGACGGTCCCGAGAGTCCGATTATCTATGTCTATATACCCAAAGCCTCAGCCGATGATCTAAAAAAAGCGATCATCGACCATGAAGCGGCTATGCGCACCCTCGAGTTCAAGGGCACGCCCAGCACCGATGAAGGCCGCGATGCGCGCGACGCCATGGCCACGAGGCTCTCCGCCGCCGAGGATATGCGCAAACGGATTATCCAGGAGGTGGTCAACAATGCCAAAGTCTTTCAGGGCGGCGGCAACGAACGCTTTGAACTGGATTTGATCGATAAAGTGCGCCGCGCCGCCGAAGCTTCTCTGGATCGCCTTTTTCCGCATTTCCACGATGCGGATGACTCGCGCTGGCCCAGTGTGATCAATCGCGCCAAGGGGGGCGACGAGGCGGCGCTGCAAGCCATCGGCTGGCAGGATGCGGCCGCAAGGCATCCTGTTTGCACCGCCATTTTAGGCAGAATCGGCGCCGGCAAATCAGGCCGCGACATCCGCAATGAATTTGAGGACGCCCCATACGGGTGGCCGCGCGATGCCATCGATGCCAGCCTCATGGTTTTGCATACCTGCAACCACCTCCGCGCCAACTACAAGGGCGACGCCCTCAGGGCCGGACAACTGGACCAGAATCGCATTCCTATGACCGATTTTCGCGTGGAAACCGCCTCCCTGAGCGCCCTGGATCGCATCAAACTGCGTGGATTATACCAGATCGCCTCCATCCCGTGCAAATCCGGCCAGGAGGGTGAAAAAGCGGCTGAATTCATCGCGCATCTGACCGATCTCGCCCAGCGCGCCGGCGGAGAGCCACCCCTGCCGGCCAGACCCGCTGCAGCACACCTCGAGTCGCTGCGCACCCTGGCGGGAAATGAGCAGCTCCAGGGACTGCTGGCCCAGTCGGCTGTATTGGAGCAAAACCTCCGCGATTGGCCGCAACTCGCGGATCTGGCCGAGCAGCGCATGGCTGTCTGGCACGCCATGCAAAAACTCATGCTTCACGGCCGCGATCTGGAGATTGCCGGGATAGAGCAGCAGCTCGAGGCGATCCGGCAAGAGCGCCGGCTGCTGGAAGAGCACAATCCCCTGCAGACCCTGCGTCAGCAGCTGCTCTCTCTGCTGCGCAAGGCGCTAAAAGAGCAGCATGAGGCATACAAAGCGCACTACGAGGAGTCGCTGCAGGCGCTGCAGCGCAATCCGGAATGGGCCAGGTTAACCCCGGCGCAGCAGAAGCAGATCCTCAGTGACCATGGTGTGGCCTGTGTGCCGGATATCGAGACCGGCGATGAGGCCGCTCTGTTGGCCAGCCTTGAAGAGATATCACTGGCCGACTGGCGGACCAGAACCCAGGCCCTGCCGCAGCAATTCGCCGCTGTCCAGCTCGCGGCGGCCCGGCTGCTGGAGCCCAAAACGCAAACCGTCCGTCTTGCCAGCACGACCCTGCACACAGCCGAAGAGGTCAAGACCTGGCTGCAAGAGACGGAGAAGGAATTGATGAAAAAGATCCAGGATGGACCGGTTATGATTTCGTGAAAAATTCGCTGATGCAAATAATCATGCTGCCGTTTTAACTGGAAAGAATTCGATCTGCCATGCCGTCTTTAACCTCTGAACAACGCAGAAAACTGGAAAACACCGTCATCCTGGCGCGGGATGTCGCTGAAGAAGGCGCGAGACTGGCGCTGGAAGCTCTGGCCGTGCACGAAGCCAGGCCCTATGAGCACATGAACGAGGAGCAGCGCCGGCTGCGCAACCACCTGGCTGCGCGCAGCCGCCAGCTCGGCGATTCTCTTGCCAACCGCTCCATGCCCCACCTTATCAGCGAGTGCGCCTATGAGCACTGGCATCGCATGCTCTTTGCCCGCTGTCTGGCGGAGAACCACTTGCTGGTGCATCCGGAGATGGGCGTGGCGATCACCCTCGAGGAATGCGAAGAGCTGGCCAAGGAGGGTCACGCCGACAAATGGCAGCTGGCCAGCCTGCTGGCGCAGCACATGCTGCCGCAGATCTTCCGGCCCGATGATCCGGTGCTGCAGCTCAGCCTGCCGCGCGAATTTCAGCTCAAGCTGGAGCAACTGCTCGGCGATCTGGACAAAGAGATTTTCATTGCCGCCGATGCGATCGGCTGGGTCTATCAGTTCTGGCAGACCAAACGCAAAAAAGAGGTCAATGACAGCAACGGTAAGATCGGCGCCAACGAATTGGCGGCCGTGACCCAGCTCTTCACCGAGGATTATATGGTCGACTTTATGCTCGACAACACCCTCGGCGCCTGGTGGGTCTCACGCCACCCTGAACCGCCTGCCAAAGCAGCCGCGGGACAATCAAGAGAGGTTTTACATTTCAAGTATCTGCGCCGGCGAGCGGATGGCTCGCCCATGGCCGGAGGTTTTGCGCAATGGCCCGACCGGGCGGCTGAGCTGAAATGCTTGGACCTCAGCTGCGGCTCCGGTCACTTTTTGGTTGCGCTGTTTGAGCGCCTGGTCGCCATGCGCAGGGCCGAAGAGGGGCTCTCCACTATTGAAGCGGCGCATGCGGTTCTGCGCGACAACCTTTTCGGGCTGGAGATCGATCCGCGCTGCACCCAGCTGGCGGCGTTTAATCTGGCCTTGGCCGCCTGGAAACTCGATCCGGCCGCGGTGCTGCAGCCCCTGCCTTCGCTGAATATCGCCTGCTGCGGACTCGAGATTGGCGTTTCTCTGACGGAATGGAAAGCCCTGGCGCCGGATCAGGGCTATCTGATGAATGAGCTCTACAAACTCTTTGACAACGCCGTCACCTATGGCAGCCTCATCCATCCCCAGCAGCAGATCAAGACCGTTAATAAAAACGATCTCGCCAAATTGACCGCGGTGATTGAAGCGGGATTGTCCGCTGCTGGCGGCCGCGATTACGGCGCCGAAGAGCTGGGCGTGACTGCCAAGGGATTGACCGCCGCCTTTCGCATTCTCAGCGACCGCTACCATCTGGTCGCCACCAACGTGCCCTATCTGGCGCGCGGCAAGCAGGATGAGGTGCTGCGCAGTTTTATCGAGACCCATTATCCGGCCGGCAAACAGGACCTAGCCACCGCGTTCGTGGAACGCAGCCGGGATTTCTGTCTAGCCGGCGGTACGGCGGTGCTGGTGACGCCGCAGAACTGGCTCTTTCTCGGCTCCTATGCCAAGCTGCGCGAAAAGCTGCTCAAGCAGGTGCAGTGGGATTGGGTGGCGCGCTTGGGACCCAAGGGCTTTCAAACACCCATGTGGGATTTTAATGTCATGATGTTGTCTTTGACCAATCGTCAGCCCGAAGAGTCGCATGAGCTGGCCGGGCTGGATGTATCTGCGGCCAAGACGCCGGCGGACAAGGCGCAGCGGCTGCTGAGCAATGAGGCGGTCTTCGTCAGCCAGGCGGGGCAGTTGGGGAATCCGGATGGGAGGATAGTTTTAAGAAATGAACAAAATGAATCATTACTTAATAATTACGCAAATAGCTATTGGGGATTAGGAAGCGGGGACTATCCTAGGTTTGGTCGCAAGTTTTGGGAGATAGAAGAACTCGAAAGCGATTGGATTTTTCAGCTAAGTACCATTTTAAAAACTTGTCATTATGGTGGAAGAGAGCATGTTCTCTATTGGCAAGATGGCAAAGGCGACCTTGTAAGAAATCCTGGAGCATTTGTCAGAGGCACGCAAATTTGGGGCAAATGTGGTATTCATATTTCACAAATGAGGAATTTGCCTGCCACTATCTATTCAGGCGAATGTTGGGATTCTAATAGTGCTCCAATTATTCCAAATGATCCTTCCCATCTCCCCGCCATCTGGTGTTTTTGCTCCTCGCCGGAATACAACCAGGAAGTGCGCAAGATCGATCAAAAGCTCAATGTCACCAATGCGACCCTGGTTAAAGTCCCCTTTGATCTGGAACGCTGGCAAAAAGTCGCGGCGGAAAAATATCCCAACGGTCTGCCCGAGCCCTACAGCGACGACCCGACTCAGTGGATTTTCCACGGCTATCCTGTCGTAACCACCGTAGCCGAAGCTTCCAGCTTCACTCTGCAAATCGCCGTGGCCCGACTCATGGGCTATCGTTGGCCCGCCGAGCTCGACCTCACCATGCGCCTCTCCCGGGAAGCGCGGCAGCTTGTACAGCAGTGCGAAGCCCTGCTCCCCCTGGCCGACGAAGACGGCATCGCCTGCATCCCCTCGGTGCGCGGCGAAGAGCCCGCGGTCGAGCGCCTGCGCAGCCTGCTGAAAAAAGCCTTTGGCGAAACCTGGAATGAAAACAGCGAACGCGAGCTCATCCGCGCCGCCCTGCAGAGCGCGGGCAAATCCCCAACCACAACCGCCGCCATTCCCTCTTTGGACACCTGGCTGCGGGATGAATTTTTCGAGCAGCACTGCAAGCTCTTTCACCACCGTCCCTTCATCTGGCACATCTGGGACGGCCGCCGCCGCGATGGCTTTCACTGCCTGATCAACTATCACAAACTCGCCGAGGGCGAGGGAAAGGGCAGAAAATTGCTGGAAAATCTGACCTACAGCTATCTGGGCGACTGGATCAACCGGCAAAAGGATGGCGTGCGCCGCGGCGAGGCTGGCGCCGAAGACCGCCTGGCCGCCGCGTTGGAGCTGCAGAGCCGGCTCATCAAAATCCTCGAAGGCGAGCCGCCCTTTGATATTTTTGTGCGCTGGAAGCCGCTGTCGGGACAGGCCATCGGCTGGGAACCGGACATCAACGACGGCGTGCGTCTCAACATCCGGCCGTTCCTCGCCGGCGATCTGCCCAACGGTCGCAAGGGCGCGGGCATCCTGCGCTGGCAGCCGAACATCAAATGGGACAAGGATCGCGGCAAAGAGCCGCAGCGACCGCAGGAGGAATTTCCCTGGTTCTGGGAGAACGGCGTTTTCACCGGCAACCGGGTCAACGATGTGCACCTGACTAATCAGCAGAAGCGAAAAGCGCGGGAGACGAAGCAGGGCGAGAAATAAAATGACCGCCCTGACTATCCGCAGAAGAACCCCCTGGGTTCTTGTCATCAGAGCGGAACCTTTTTTAAAAAAAACACCACCTACGGCGCATTCGCGTTTTCAGTGGTTCGATTAAAAATTGACACGATCTAGCAAAACAGCTCTATTGTTTGAATCAGTGATTTATCGCAAGGCTATACAATTATTTCAATTGAAATGAATAGAGTTAAGGGAAGGGAATCAAAATGTACATCGCTTACTATGATGAGGCGGGAGATGATGGCTTCCCGAGATATTCTTCCCCTTTATTTGTGCTGTCAGCGCTTTACCTGCATTATTTAAACTGGAAGAGAGCCTTTGACACTATTCAAATGTTTAGAAGGCAGCTAAAGAATGATTTTAATATTCCGATCAAGTGGGAAATCCATACAAGATCTCTTCTCCTGAACAAAAACCCATATAGGGAGATTGGTCTGTCAAATAATGATCGTATTTGTGTAATTGATCTTTTTTGTGATTTGGCTTCACAACTTGATATAAAAGTAGTGAATATCGCTATCAATAAAACTATCATCCGTAAACAAGACTATCGTGTTCTAGATAGAGCACTGACCTACTCTGTGCAAAGAATTGAAAATGACTTAAAGAGAATTGATCCGACAGGGCGCTTCTTGATAATTACGGACGATGGTAGAGTGGGTAAAATGCGGAATACCACCCGAAGAATTCAAAAAATAAATTTCATTCCGTCAAGGTATGGTCCTGAAGGTTATCGGCAGGAAATTGAATCATTGATTGAAGATCCCCTGCCCAAGAATTCAAAAGAATCATACTTTATTCAATTGGCCGACACAATAAGTTATATTGTTTATCTGTATGTCGCCCAGATATGCAATATTTCACACAGTAATAACCGAATGCCTGAAGAAATTAACAAGGAAAAGGTCATTGAATGGATGCAAAAACTGAAAGGTTGTTTGAATGTTGCGGCATCAGGAGAGAATGAATTCGGAGTTGTATGCTGCCCAAAATAAAAACACCACCTACGACGCATTCGCGCTTTCAGTGGTTCGTTATTAATATACACGAAATAACTCAGTTTGTCAAGCGATTTTCAAAAAGATTTTCAATTGGATGATAAAAGCATTATGAAATTGTGTTTTAGAGATTCTTCCTGGCCATTCAAAGAGCCAAATCCAGGTTTTACTAAGAGAATTAGCTAAAGAAAATCGAATTTACGTTCATGGCTCAACTTTTGCAGCCAGATGGTATCCAAGTAAACCGGTATAAAAATTGAAAACATTTACCCCAAAAAAGCAATTAGTTGCAATAATTGTCAATTAAAATTTAATTGCAAAATATTGTTAAATATTATGATAAACCAATTTGATTCTCGGCAAATTAGTTGCTATTAGTTGCAATGGTCTTTTGAATTACGTTGATTGAGTTGCCCCTCGTGCCCTAGCTCCAGCTCGGAGGAGAGTGCGCGTCTCTTATAAAATTTGATGTATGCAAATTTAATACTTGTGTATGTAAAAAGCATACAATGCTGCTGGTTTTCGTCCCAAAATCGCAACCGTTCCTAAAGACAGGAAGGTAGTGTTTGCACAAATTCGATAGCGAAAAAAGCATGTATTCAACAACTCCCCACTCTACTCTCCTTGAAGCCGTGCGCAAATCACTGGAATCCGCCGCGCGCTCACACCCCGGCGATACGGTCCCCCCGGCCGCTCTCCTCTGGTGCGATCCGGAGGGTGAGTGGAAAGCCCTGATCCCCTTGCTGCATCCCCAGGTACCGGAGCTTTATACGCTGGGCGACTATGTACCGGAGAAGCGAACCGGCCCGGCGATCTGGCTGCGCTGCATTGTGGATCGCGCGCTTGATGAGTCCATCCTGCCGGAAAACAAAACGCCGATTATCTATCTGCCCGGCATCAGCCGGCAGACCCTGCGCGCCGGCGAAGCGTGCCCGGACGCGCTCAAACCCCTGGTGGAGCTGCAATATCGCGGCGCGGTCTGGATGCAGCGCAACGGCCGCGACTGGTCCGTAGAAGCCTTTCTGGTCTCCGACGAGGGATTGGGACTGGATCTCAGCCGCGATCGTCAGACGCATCAGGCCATGCTGGGAGCTCTACCCCAACTGGCCATCACTCCCATCGTCCGGCTGATCGGCAAAAAGCTGGAGGCGGAGGATTTCGACAAGCTGATGGTCATGGATACGCCGCGCGACCTGCTGGCCTGGCTCGACCAACCCCGGAAAATCCGCGAGACCTGGGAGCAGCCCAGGTGGTCGGCTTTTTGCTCGCGCTGCAAATCCGATTACGGCTTTGACCCGGAAAAGGATGGCGAACTCGTCGCCGCCGAAAAGCTGGGTTTGCAATCCGAGGACAACTGGCGCGGCGTCTGGCAGCGCGTCAAGGAAGCCCCCGGTCTTTACAATACTCTGTACGATCAGCTCCGTCGCGCCAAACCAACCGGCCAACTCCTCTTTGATAAAGAACCCTGGCCGGACGAAAATGAGAAGGAAGAAGAAAACCTGCGTCAGGCACTGCTCTCTTTAGGCGATATGAACGATGATCAAGCCCGCCGGCAAATCAGCGCGCTGGAGGAACAACATGGCTTGCGGCGCTCCTGGATTTGGGCGCAGCTGGGCCAGGCCGATCTGGCCCTGGCTCTGCAGCATTTGCTTCGTTTAGCAAAGGAGACGGCAGCAGTCATCGGCGGCACCACACCCGAAGAGATGGCCGGCCGCTACCGGGAGAGCGGTCAATTCGCCGACCGGGCAGTCTGGCAGGCCCTGTCCGCGGTCTCCAGCAGCGAGGACCTGAAAGCGGTCAGCGCAGCCATCCGCGCGCTCTATCTGCCCTGGCTGGAAAAATCTGCGCTACACTTTCAAAAGGTGGTGCAGTCACATCCCCTGCCCTGGTCTGCGGCGGCAGCAAACGACGCAAAAACCTGCTGGCTTTTTTCCGATGGTCTGCGTTTCGATCTGGCCCAGCGTCTGCAGGAGATCCTGAGCGGGCAAAGCTGCTCCACTGCACTTTCGAGTCGCTGGTCCGCTCTGCCTACGGTGACCGCGACGGCCAAACCCGCCATATCCCCCATTGCCTCGGCACTCTCCGGCCAGGGTCCAGGCGAGGATTTTGCGCCCATCCTCACCGCTTCCGAGCAGTCCTTGAACCATGAGCGGTTCAAAAAAGCATTGGTCGAACAGGAGTTTCAGGTGCTGGAGAGCAGCGAGACCGGCAACCCCGGCGCCGGCTCATGCGCCTGGACCGAATGGGGCCAATTCGATCGCTTGGGGCACGATCTGGGCGCCGGCCTGGCGAACCAGATTGAAGAACAGCTGGGCTTGCTGGCCGGGCGCATCCAGGAACTGCTCAAAGCCGGTTGGGAACGAATCCATCTGGTCACGGATCACGGCTGGCTGCTCGCGCCCGGCGGATTCCCCAAAGTGGAGCTGCCCAAATACCTGGTCGCCAGCCGTTGGCTGCGCTGCGCCGCCATCAAGGAGAGCGCCCATGTGGAGATGCCCACGGCGCCGTGGCACTGGAACAGGCGCGAGTCTTTCGCCCATGCTCCCGGCATCCACTGCTTCGAAAAAGGACACGAATACGCTCATGGCGGCGTGAGTTTGCAGGAATGCCTCATCCCGGAGCTGATCATACAAGCCGTTCGCAGCAGCGCGCCAGTGGCCATCACCCTCAAAAGCATACAATGGACGGGGATGCGCTGCCGGGTGCAGATCGATCCGGTTGAAAATGTCAAAGCCGATTTGCGAACTAAGCCCAATGATCCCTCTTCATCCATCACGACCATGAAAGAGATCGATGAACAAGGCAGGGTGGCGCTGCTGGTGGCCGATGATGCACTCGATGGCACAGTCGTGAGTCTCGTGATCTGTGACAGCACCGGGCTGGTTCTGGCAAAGCATATGACCACAGTTGGAGGGAAAGAATAAGATGGAACTCGATATTCTGGATAAGAAAGCCGCCTCTGCATTTGACGGCTATCTGGTACGCAAAGATCTGGTGAGAAAATACAGCCGCCAGTATCCGGTGCCGACCTATGTGGTCGAGTTTCTGCTCGGGCGATACTGCGCCACAGTGAATGAACACGAGATCGAAGAAGGCCTGCAGATCGTCGAAAGGCAGCTCAAGGATCGTACGGTGCGCACCGGCCAGGAGGGCCTGTTCCAATCCTGGGCGCGCGAAAAGGGATCGGTCAAAGTGATCGACATCGTGCGCGCCCGGCTGGATGCGAAAACCGACAGCTATGTGGCCGAGCTGCCCAGTCTCACGCTGCGCGATGTGCGCATCAGCGACCGCCTGGTGCACGAACATGAACGCATGCTGACCGATGGTTTTTACGCGGAAGTGACGCTTTCTTACGATGCCACCATTGCCCAGGAGCAGTACGGCCGGCCATTTGCCATCGATTCGCTGCGCGCCATCCAGTTGAGCAAATCGGATGTGCTGGATCTTCTTTTTGCCGCGCGCAAATCGTTTTCAACAGAAGAGTGGAAAAATCTGCTCATCCGTTCCATCGGTCTGGAGCCTGAATCGCTGAGCGAACGGGCTAAATGGGTGGTCTTTATGCGCATGATCCCATTTGTCGAGCGCAATTTCAATCTGGTCGAATTGGGGCCGCGCGGAACGGGCAAGAGCCATATCTATCAGCAGATTTCGCCCTATTCTCATCTCATCTCCGGCGGCAAGGCCACCGTGGCCAAGATGTTCGTCAACAATGCCAGCGGCCAGCGCGGACTAGTCTGTCTTTATGATGTGGTCTGCTTCGACGAAATCTCCGGCATCTCCTTTGATTCCAAGGAAGGTGTCAACATCATGAAGGGCTACATGGCCTCGGGCGAGTTTTCGCGCGGCAAGGAGAGCATCCGCGCTGCCGGCAGCATGGTCATGGTCGGAAATTTCGACGTCGATGTCGAGCAGCAGCAGCGCATCGGCCATCTCCTTTCGCCTCTGCCGGAGGAGATGCGCGATGACACGGCCTTCATGGACCGGCTTCATGCCTACGCAGCCGGGTGGGATTTTCCCAAACTAAATCCCCATGAGAATCTGACCGATCACTTTGGCCTGGTCAGCGATTATCTCTCGGAATGCTGGACCAAACTGCGGGAGACCAGCCGGCTCTCGGCCATTCAGGGGCGGGTCAACTGGGGTGGCGCCCTGAGCGGCCGTGACATTGAAGCGGTAAATAAATCGATCAGCGGCCTGGTCAAGCTGCTGCATCCCGATCCGGAGATGTCCATCGCCGATGCGGATCTGGAATCGATCGTCCGCATCGCGCTGGAGGCCCGGCGTCGGGTCAAGGAGCAGCAAAAACGCTGTCTCAAGACCGAGTTCCGCAACACCCATTTCAGCTACTTTATGGGCGTGGAGGGCATCGAGCAGTTCGTGTCCACGCCCGAGCTGCACAGCGACGAGGCCATCGATTCTGATCCGCTGCCGCCCGGGCAGGTGTGGGCGATCTCGCCGGGCGGGCCGGAGAGCGCGCCGGCTCTCTATCGCATCGAAGTCACCTCAGGCCCCGGCAGCGGTGTAAAAATATTGAATGCCCCGATTTCGCCTGCTTTTCGCGAGAGCGTTCGTTTCGGCGAACAGAATCTTTACACCCGCTCGCGGCAGTTGGTGGGCGACCGCGACCCCCGCGGCCACGAGTTTTCCGTACAGATGCGCGCCATGGACATGGATCGCTCGGGGAATGGCCTGGGATTGCCGGTACTGATTGCGCTCTGCGGCAGCCTGATCGAGCGCAGCGTCAAGGGCGGTTTGATCATCGTCGGAGCCCTGAATCTGGGCGGCTCGGTGGAGATGATCCCAAATCCGGTCGCACTGGCCGAGTTGGCGGTGGACAAAAAAGCCGCCGGCCTGCTCATGCCCATTTCTTCGCGCAAGCAGCTTTTTGATTTGCCGGATGAGCTGGCGACGAAAATCAATATCGAGTTCTATGCCGACGCCGGCGATGCGTTGATGAAGGCGGTGATGGATTAGCAGATCGTCGGCAGGCTTTCAACAATGTAAAGAATGCGTATTGAAACAACTGAGAACTGGATCTAATACCTACGGAGAAGCCAAAGATGAAAATCTCAACGATTTTGGACAAGATTGACGAAAAACAGCTCTTCATTCCGGCATTCCAGCGAGAGTATGTGTGGAAACGAGATGATGCAAAGCAGCTTATCGACTCACTCATCAAGGAATACCCGACCGGAACCATGCTCTTATGGGAGACCGCCAATCCGCCCGCACTAAAGGGACCACATAAATACCATAAAGAGCAGGGTGCTGTTCGTTTGTTGCTGGACGGCCAACAACGGGTCACTACTCTTTACATGTTGATTCGAGGCGTTGTTCCACCATATTATACCATCCAGGAAATCATCAGTGACACCCGCGGTTTGCATGTAAATTTGCAGA